>Ga0111175_1001_pt1 | contig 142533 bp, 126 predicted proteins | sample DeeMarSWOR324_28_FD_80228 | JGI IMG/M metagenome (GOLD analysis project Ga0111175, IMG submission 80228) | Bacteroides sp. SM23_62
GGGACTAAAAACGTACTTGATGCCGTCCGGAGCAGCAAGGTTAAACGTCTCCTGCATTTCAGTTCCATTCATGCACTGGTACACCAACCCCTGGACCAGCCCCTAGATGAAGAACGTCCCCTTGCCGTATCAGATCAGATCATCTATAACCAATCCAAAGCCCTGGCAGAACAGCTGGTTTTGCATGCTGTTGAATCCGGAATGGATGCAGTAATCATTAATCCTACTTCTGTGATGGGGCCCAATGATTTCAAGCCTTCCCTCATTGGCCAGGCCATCATCCAGCTTTGTAAAGGGAAGATCCTGGCCCTGATCCCGGGCGGATATGACTGGGTGGATGTCCGGGATGTGGTGGCTGGGACCATCAGTGCTTTGGAAAATGGCAGGACCGGTCAATCCTATCTTTTATCCGGTCATTTTAAAACACTCCCGGAACTGTATAAGCAGATCATCATGATCCAGGGGAAGGAGAGGAGATTACCTGTCATTCCATTCTGGCTTGCCGAGGTCGGGGTTCCTTTTTTAAAGGCCTGGGCCAGGGTCAGCGGGAATAAACCACTGTATACAAAGGAATCCGTTGAGATACTGAAAACTGCTCATACAAATATATCATGCAAGAAAGCCCGGAATGAGCTTGGTTACAAATCGCGTCCTTTTGAGGACACACTCAGGGATACCATAAATTGGTTTGAAGAGAATAATTATCTTTAGCCGTTGTAGCTCAACAAGCCGTAATGAACAATGAACAATATTACCTGCTCCTAAAAATCTGGATAGCATTTGCGATTATCCTCTTTCCTGTTCTTCTCAGCATTACTGCACCATACGGGCGGCATTCAAGGAAGGACTGGGGACCCATGATTCCGAACCGCCTGGGCTGGATGATCATGGAACTTCCCTCCCTGGTCATGTTCATTGTGTTTTTCCTGGCGGGTCCGAACCCTGTTTATTTTGTGACCCTTATCTTTTTTCTGTTGTATACCATCCATTATTCCAACCGGGCTATCATATTTCCCCTGCGGACCCGTACTTCGCAAAAACTTATGCCGTTGATCATTGCCGTTTTTGCCATATTTTTCAACCTGGTCAATGGCTTTATCAATGGATATTATTTCGGGACTGTTTCAGGGGGATATGACATTGAGTGGCTTTATGATATCAGGTTTATTGTCGGCGGATTGCTCTTCTTTATGGGCATGGCCATTAATCTGAAATCTGACAATGTGCTCCTGGCCCTAAGGCACTCCAGCAGGAACGGATATTCCATACCGACTGGCGGTCTGTTTAAATATATCTCCTGTCCGAATTTCTTTGGTGAGATCCTGGAATGGACCGGTTTTGCCATTATGACCTGGAGTCCCGCAGCCCTTGCTTTCGCCGTCTGGACCATTGTCAACCTGGTGCCAAGGGCCCTGGACCATCACAGATGGTACAGGGGGAATTTCTCAGATTACCCTCCAGAAAGAAAGGCAGTTATTCCTTTTGTAATATAGGTTATTTCCTGTGTATTTTAGCTCCTCCGGTCAGGTTCGCATCAATATGCGGATCACCGGTGATATATATCTGTGCTCCGCCGGTGGCATTCAACAGGAGCTCCTCATCCACATGGATACTGGCATCACTTCCACCTGTCAAGTCGATCTTGGCAGCTTTTATCCTGAAATCCGGAGCATCCAGATCGCCACCGCTCTTAATTTCACAAGCAAATTTGTTGGCTGATCCTCTCAGGGTGGCATCTCCGCCTCCTCCCATGCTGACAGCCAGATCTCCGGCGCCTATCTCCAGGTTCAGGTCACCACCTCCGGTTAAGGAGAATCCTGCCTGTGATACATCAGATCCGGCACTGGCCGATACATCTCCGCCTCCGGCAGAAGAGACCTTGATCTTTTCACAGGTGATCTCCAGTATCAGATCGCCGCCGCCCGACATGCTTATGATTACACCTTCGGCTCCACTGCCACCATGAATTTTGGCATCTCCTCCGCCTGACATGCTCAGGTCAAGCAATCCAAGATCACCCTCAAAATACAGGTCACCCCCGCCGCTAATTTCGGCTTTAAATTCCCTGATATCTGCATTCAGGCTCACATCTCCTCCACCACTGACTTCACATTTGGCCCGGTTGGCCTTCAGGTCGAACTGTAGATCTCCTCCACCTGATATCGCCATGCCAATATCTTCTGTACTGATCAAACCCTGGCTCTGAACATCTCCGCCTCCTGAAACCTTTAACTTATTCAGTTGGTTCACCGTAACATGGGCGTCCATGGCCGAACTCCTGTTTATCCTGGCATCTTTCTGAACATAGATATTCAGGATCCCTGATTCCACTTCTGTAATAATATATTCCTGGAGATTCTCATCGGTTTCAATGACCACTTTGCTTTGATTTCCCTGCCCGATAAGCAGATCTATACCGCTTCTGACCACGATCCCGGTAAAATCACCTACGCTTCTTTCCTGTTTTTCAATATTCCCGTTCCCCCTGACCTGGGAAAACATCACGGGTAGGGCAAGTAAGAGCAAGCATAGGGTTGAAATGGTTTTGATAAGGATTTTCTGTTTCATGATGTTTGGGTTTTAATTAGGGAATAATATTCTAGTATGACGTTTGTCGTGTACAATAGTTACAGCCTGAGAACTAAAGACGATCATCGGGCAAGATTGCTGCATTCACTGCATCATTCCAGAAACCAATATTATCTATTACGACTACCCCTTCCTCCGTCCGGTCAAATACGAACCGGATCTCCTGAATATGCCCGATATCCAGTCTGGTATTTTGCTCCCTGAATGTTGAAAGCGGAAAGAAGAAAACCTGGAAAACCAGGTCTGATTTGGCTACATCTGTCATGAAATCAGCTTTCATTATCTTTGGCTCCAGCTGCCTGGATAAATAGGAATACCCGCTCAAAGGCATTGATGCAGCCTGGCTTGCAGAATCAACCAGGACAATGGTCAGATCAAAGGGTTCCTTCTTTTCCCTATCCTTTGCTTTTTTCTCATGCTCAGCCGATTTTTTCTTACTCCCGGATTCACCGGGTTGCCTCTCACTGTTTCCCTCACCGGCAGGATATTCCATCTTATTTTCTGTCCCGGTTTCTTCTTCCTCTTTCCCGTTGGGGTAGGGATTGGAGTTCTCCTTGGCGTCTGCCATGACAAAATAGAGATATGAATGACTGTCCGTTCTGATTTGATTTGCTCCCTGCTGCCGGATACTCAGGATCCCGGGTATGGAATCGGTTTCTTTCAGGTTCCAGCCGGCATAAACCGCCCGTGTGGCCTGGTTATTCCATTTCAGGGGAACCACCCGTTCTTTCCAGACAGTGAGGTTTTCTGATTGGATTTCCCCTCCCTCAAGAGTTGTGGTTAATACATTAATATCCTCTTCGAAGGTGCAAATAAACTCACATTCCGGATCTTCGAACTGGTTCAGGTAAACCGTTTCAGGTAACCAGTCAAAACCCGAACGATAATCCCTGAACAGGTCTATATAGCCAGTGCTGCCTTTAAGTGTAACCTCCAGGAAAGCGGAGAAAAAGACCTTTGCTATTTTTTCCTGGTCTTCCCGGGACATGATCTGCCGCTTGTTGAACAATGCCATCAAGGGAAAAGAGTTGTCATTCCTTCCCCACACTGTGTTAAACTGCCCATGATTGGCGCCGAAGACATATAATCCTGCTTTGATATAGTGGCCTTCGTCATGGAACTTTATGCGTTGGAACTGCCTTGATCCGTCATAGGTCCGGAGGTCCATATCATTGGATCCGTGGATCACAAAATAGTTTATATTTTCAAGCGAAGTACCGGTATGGGCCGGCCTGTACTGTCCATCAACCGGGGCAATGGCGATGACTGACCGCAGGTTGAAATTGAAATCAAAAGCCATGGTAGCATCATCGGGGTTGTGGGGAAGCCGGTTTAAACAGGCTGCAATGGCTACTGCTTCCCCTCCCCTTGAATGTCCGATAAGTCCTATATTCTCCATATCCACTTTCCCGCAGAAGGGATTTTTGGGATCCTTGTTCCATGCTCTCCACAATTCCAGGTGCTTTAGAAGTAGCCATGCCCGGCAGTCATTTTCTTCCTGCAAGTGATCAAACAGATCATACCAGGATACATTCAGGAAATTTTCATCCACGGATGCAATAATAAATCCCCTGCTGGCCATCAGCTTTCCCAGGTATTCATAACCCGGGTCAGAAAAATCACGGTCCGCATGATTACCATGGACAATCAGGACAAGGGGGAATGGGCCCTTGCCACCCGGATACCATACCCTCGCATTCAGGGGCAGGGCCTCTTCACCAAAACCCCAGTACCTGGTGCGCAACCATCCATGCAGTTTCTTCCAGTTTGAGACAAAACGGCTGCCATCCACGGCATCGGTCCGGAGGGTCACCATTTCGCCAAATTCTTCACGTTGTTTGTCTGTTCCGCTTCCGTATGTAAGTTCCAGCACTGAATAATCCCCATCCTGGGAAGGATCCTCAAGGGCAATATGCGCCGGCCTGTAGTCAGATATGAGCGCCGCGTTATCCGGCGGATCGGTTTTGAATCCTTCCATGAATAACCAGGTAAATCCGAACACCAGTAACCCTGTACCAAAGATGATCATGACCAGGTTTAAAACCTTTTTGCCGATGGCCAAGGCATTCCATTGCCTTGTCAACAGTACTGCCGATACACCGCCCAGCAGAGAACCCACAATTACTGTATAAATGATCAGTACAATCCTGGCCTTGGTATTCCCCATCCAGAAATTTACCAGGGCCACCAGTGCTGCAAATAGCATAAAACGGTAAAAGCCCGGGATCAGGTTTATCAGTTTCAATCCGAAATGTATGCCTGTTGCAGCCAGTATGGAACTACCGATAAAAAACAGGACAAATAAAACTGCGACCGGGATCCCAAGGCTTTTGACAATAAGTACAGCCATAAGAACCAGCAGGAAAGTAACCATTCCCGCCAGTCCCCATCCCGCCCCTTTCCAGATAATCGGATCAGGTTTCAGCAAACCGGACAACTCCCGATACAGGTTTGAAAGGAAGGTCCCGAGTTTGTCTATAAGGCCCACAGTAAAGTTCTGTTTCAAATCGCCGGCTGGGGGATTTTTCTTTTTCATGATGATAAGCGTTGTGACCAATTTTAAATTTACCCAAATTGGTGAGAAAATGCGGCATTCTGCCTGATTGCACCGGGGATTTTTAAAAAAAGTTAAAAGAAGTTAAAAGGACTTATACTACTGGCATTCGAGCAAATCAAGTATTAATTTTGTCTTTAAATCCAGAAATATAACCCGACATGAAATCAATGCGATATCTGCTGATAATAAGTATGATAACCGGTATGACATTGACCGGTAGCGGTGTCCAGGCCCAGGATACAGAACCAGGACTTAAAAGGGAACCGGACGAGAAATGGGATGTCAAAAAGGAATACGATGAGCATGGCAATCTTATCTACTACGATTCTTCCTATTCACGTACCTGGAAGCATTTTGATTTTCCGGGATTCGAAGATGGGTATCCGTTTGGAAACGTGGATTCACTCTTCGGCCAGTTTGAACACCATCCTTTTGGTCCATACGGTGAGTTCATGGACAGCCTGGATCTGTATTTTTACTTCGATTCTTCCTTTTTCCACAAACCATATGGATTTAATTTCTTTAAAGATTTTTCTGATTCCTCCTGGAAGGAATCATTTTTCCCTGATTCCCTGTTTCCTGATGCATCTATGCCATTTGAGGAATTCTTCCCGCCTGATCATTTCCCCTTCCACCCGCAACCATTTGGTGATCCGCATGAATTTTTTAAAAGACATCGAGAGCGGATGGAAAAGTTCCGGAAGGAGTTCGCTTTCCCTTATGATTCTCTCCATTATTTCCATCCAGATTGGCAGCAACTGCCCCGGCATCAAAAAAAATCTGCCAGAGAGATTGAAATTTAAAATAGTTTTATCATATTCGCGTTGCTTCAGCAAATTCAATGCTAATTGCTGACATTCATAAACGATTTACTAATTCCTAATCTGTATGGATATCAGAATTGAAAACCTTACAAAAAAGTTCGGCGGCCAGCGGGCTGTTGACAGTATTTCCTTTGAGGTTAGAACCGGTGAAATCCTGGGATTCCTTGGACCCAATGGAGCCGGTAAGACAACCACCATGCGGATGATCACCAATTTCATCAGGCCTTCAGAAGGCAATATCGAAGTAGGTGGCAAACGAATGGAGGATTCATCAGAGGATATCAAGAAACATATCGGTTACCTGCCTGAGAACAATCCCCTGTACCATGACATGCCCGTCATAGATTACCTGGAATTTGTAGCAGGCCTGCAGGGTATTCCCAAACAGGACATCCCTGCCAGGGTGGTGGAGATGATCAGGATCACGGGACTCAATGCAGAAAAACACAAGAAGATCGGGGAGCTATCCAGGGGATTTAAACAACGCGTGGGACTGGCACAAGCCATGATCCATAATCCCCAGATCCTGATCCTCGATGAGCCGACATCAGGACTCGATCCCAACCAGATCGTTGAGATCCGGAAACTTATCCGGGAACTGGGGCGGGAGAAAACTGTCATCCTCAGCACCCATATCCTGCCGGAAGTGGAAGCAACATGCGACCGTATCCTGATCATTAACAGGGGCAGGATCGTGGCGGACGGATCTGCTGAAAACCTGAGAAAACAGGCCAGCGGACAGGAAATCCTGAAGGCCAGGATAGAAGACGGTGATCCAAATGCCATCTTTGAGGCCCTGCAGGATTTATCTTCCGTCTCCATGGTTGATTTCGCCGACAGGCAGCATAACCGGTTTGATATTCAGAGCCATCCGGGGAGCAATTCGGCCAAAGAAGTTTTTCAATTATGTGTCAAGAACAAATGGATCCTTACAGAATTGATCCCATCGGAGACCAAGCTCGAAGATATTTTCAGGGAATTAACCACCAATTAATCACCGTTTAAACACAAGATATTTATGAACACCATCTGGATACTTACAAAGAGGGAATTCCGGTCTTTTTTCGATTCCCTGATCGCCTACATTCTGCTGGTATTGTTCCTGGGGATAAGCGGATTTTTTACCTGGCTTTTTGGTTCTGATGTTTTCTTCGTGGGACAGGCAAGCCTCAGGGCATTTTTTATGATTGCATACTGGACCCTGTTTTTCTTTATCCCTGCATTGACCATGCGCCTGCTGGCCGAAGAGGTCCGCTCAGGAACGATTGAACTGTTATTGACAAGGGCCATTACGGACAGGGAGGTTGTGGTCGGGAAGTTCCTGTCAACCCTGCTGCTTATCCTGGTTGCCCTGGTCTTTACCCTGCCTTATGTAATCACCATCGGGAGCATCGGGAACCTGGACGTGGGTGCGGTTATTTGCGGTTACCTGGGACTTGTCCTTATGTCTGCTGCTTATATCAGTATCGGCTTATGGGCGAGCAGTATTACCCGCAACCAGATAGTCGCCTACCTCACGGCACTGTTTATTGGTATTTTCTTCCACCTGCTTTTCGACATGCTGGCTTCCAGTTTTACCGGGTTTTTCGGACAGCTCTTCAATAACCTGAGCATGCGTGTTCATTTTGACAGCATTTCAAGGGGCGTGCTTGATACCGGCGATCTGGTCTTTTTTCTCTCACTGATTGTGCTGGGTATTTTCCTCTCCGAGGTATCCCTTTCAAAAAGAAGTCTGTCTAACTAATAATACCACGATCAAGATGAAAGCGAATAAATTTACGATAAGCATTGTGCTGTTTGTTGCCATCCTGGTGGTGATCAACCTCCTTTCGGAGCAATTTTATCTCCGGCTGGATTTTACCGAAGACAAACAATACACCCTGAGCAGGGCCACCAAAGATATACTGCAGGACCTTACCGAACCCATCACCGTAAAGGCCTATTTCAGCAAGGATGTTCCGGCACAGCTGATCAAAACCAAAAATGATTTCAGGGAAATGCTCGTGGAATACGGGAAACTCTCCGGCCAGATGCTGGTTTACGAGTTTACCAGTCCCAATGAAGATGAGGAACTGGAAAGGGAAGCCATGCAGAACGGGATCCAGCCGGTAATGATAAACGTCAGGGAAAAGGACCAGATGAAACAGCAACGGGCATACCTGGGTGCTGTTCTTAGCCTGGGGGAAAGGAAGGAAGTCATCCCGGTGGTTGAACCCGGACTGGCCATGGAGTATTCCCTTTCGACGGCCATTAAAAAACTGGCTATCGTTGACAAACCCGTAATCGGCCTGCTTCAGGGCAATGGAGAAGCAGGCATGAATGAACTGGTCCAGGCAAACCAGGAATTAAGCATCCTATACAGGATGGAAAATGTGAACATCACAGATTCCACATTCATTCCGGCCTATATAAACACCCTTGCCATCATCAGGCCCGCCGATTCTATTGCTCCCGTTTTGTTTGCACAACTTGATCAATTCCTCTCCCGGGGCGGACGCCTGTTCATTGCATTGAACCGGGTCAGCGGTGATCTCCAGGGAGGTTATGGCAGTCCCCTGTATACCGGACTGGAATCCTGGTTGCGGGAAAAGGGTCTGATCATTAACGAGAATTTTCTGGTGGATGCCAACTGCGTCAGTGCCACCATGCAACAGCAGATCGGAAATGCTATCCAGATCTCCAGTGTGGCCATCCCTTATATTCCTATCGTTAATAAATTTGCGGATCATGAGGTTACATCGGGACTGGAAGCAGTGGTGCTGCAATTTGCCAGCACGATTGATTTCATGGGAGATTCCTCTATTTCCTATACGCCGCTGATCTTCAGTTCAGAAAGATCCGGAACACAACCCGCACCCCAGTATTTCAATTACCAGCGGCAATGGTCGCAGATGGACTTCCCCCTGCAGAACCAGGTGCTTGGAGCCGCCCTGGAAGGAAACCTTGGTGGGAATACCTACAGTAAAATGATCGTGATTGCGGATGGTGATTTCCCCATTAATGCCGGTGGACAACAGCAGGTCCAGCCGGATAATATCAGCCTCATGGTTAACAGTATTGACTGGCTGAGTGATGATACGGGTTTGATAAGTCTCCGCACAAAAGGGGTTAGTTCAAGGCCCATTAAGCAGATGGAAGACAGCACCAGGGCACTGCTTAAATGGTTCAATTTTCTGTTGCCCATCATCCTTGTATTGATCTATGGATTTATCCGCTACCAGTACCGGAGGAATCAGCGGGTCGCACGCATGGAGGCTAATTATTCTTAACATTAATGGCATATAGATATGAGTGGAAAATTCAATAACCGGACTTTATTGATCGTTTTTCTCGGCCTTGCAGGGATACTGGTGTTAACCAGGATCTTCACTGCCAAAAAGGCTGAACGGACATTGGATACCGATCTCGTTGTAATTGATACGGGCAGGATTTCAACCATTTACATTTACCCTCAGGCAGAACAGGGTGCGGAACTTGTGTTCAGCCGAAGTGGTTTTGCCTGGAATGTCTCCAAAGACGATCTGTCCGCTCCTGCGGACAAATACAGTATCGGCCATGCCCTGAATGAACTGCTGAACCTGAAAGCCGACCGCCTGGTTGCTCGCTCAGAGGATAAATGGCCTGAATTCCATGTAAATGATTCACTGGGGACAAGGGTGCTAGTGAAAGAAGGTAAAAAGACCACGCTTGATATGATCATCGGAAGGTTCAATTATCAACCACCTCCGGGAGGATACTCAGGATATGGCCAGCAATACGGCACGGGGATCACCTATGTCAGGAACAATGATGAAAATGAAGTTTATGCAGTAGAAGGGTTCCTGGCCATGAGTTTTAACCAGGAATTCAATAACTGGAGGGACCAGACCATTTGCCGGCTAAGGACGGACCAGATCACCAAGGTTGTATTTGAATATCCTGCTGACAGCGGATTTGTAGCCCAGAAGCTGGATATGAACTGGACCATCAACGGGATCCTGGCCGACTCCACCAGCATGGCCCGGTATCTGAACGGCTTGTCCCGCAAAAGCCATGGCGATTTTGCCGATTGGTTTTCACCGGCATCCGGTCCTGACTACCAGGTCACCTTTGAAGGAATCAATATGGGCCCCCTGTTGATCAGGGCTTATTCCCAGGCGGGTGATGAGGTGATCCTGCACAGCAGTATCAATCCTGATTCCTATTTCAGGATCACCAGGAATGGATTGTTCAAGGATATATTCAAGGGTTCCGCCGGACTTATTTCAGGTAGCGGTTCAATATAGAATGGACCAGGTGGATATCATCTTCTCCGAGTGAGGCAAGCCGTTCCAGTACCCGGTTATACAATGCAGGATTGCTGTCTATGTCCAGGTCTTTGAGCACTTTCTTTGATTTATCCATCATGGCCCTGAATCCTTCCTGGTCCAATGGAGGAGCACTAATTTCATACTCCCTCCGGTCATAGGATGCCATGATATATGCATAGATCATTACCGATTGTCCCAGGTTCAAAGAAGGGTAAGACTGTTTCATCGGAATGCTCGAAACCAAGTCACACATCCTGATCTCATCGTTGGTCAGTCCGGATTCTTCACGTCCGAATACAAGTCCGGTTTTGTTCACCGAATTCCCCTTGGCCATTATCATGCCCGGAATCTTTGATGCGCCGGAATATTCCACCCTGGCATCCCTGGTCTTGGCTGTCGTGGCCACGGTCATGTCCAGATCGGCAATGGCCTCTTTCAGTCCCACAAAAACTTCAGCACCTTCCAGGATCTCTTCCGAGGCATGCGCCATCATCCTGGCTTCCTGTCCCAGGTAATCACAGGGAGCAACCAGCCTCAAGCGGGTATAACCCATGGTTTTGATGGCCCTTGCCGCGGCACCGACATTGCCCGGTACAGCAGGCTTTACAAGAATGAAATACAAATCCATGCTTCCTTAAATATAAGCAAGATGTTTATCTTTACAACTGTAAATCCACTGGAAATGATTAAACTGATTCAATCCCCAAAACCGATAAAAGCTGCGGGCAACATGCCAAAGGTAATCAATGAATTTTTTGGGAGGGTAAACAGCCAGACCAGGGAGATCAGTATTGCCCGCATGCAGAGTCCGGCAGGCTGGGAGGAACCGGGACAAACACCAGAATTCGATGAATACACTGTTGTCCTAAAAGGCACTCTCCGGGTTGAAACAAAAAAAGATGATTTCTATGTGCATCAGAACCAGGCCATCATGGTCGGTAAAGGCGAATGGGTAAGGTATAGTTCCCCGGAAGAAGAGGGTGCTGAGTACATCGCCATTTGCATCCCGGCCTTTTCACCCGAAACGGTAAATCGCGATGACAAAATTCCTGAATCATGAATTACCCGGAATCTGACCTGATCCTAAGACTGGACAATAAAATACCCTCTTATGATGTAAGCCTGAACGGGCAGACCAAATTTTACACCCTTTGCAATATCCTGCTTGACAGTGCTGCCGTCCATGCAAATAAATACCAGTTCGGCTATCGTGACATGCAAAAAGAAAATGTATACTGGGTGCTGTCCCGTTTTCATATCATCATGCATGAGTATCCCAGGATGGATGATCAGGTGAAAGTGGAGACCTGGCCAAAAGGCGTTAACAAACTCTTCTTTATGCGTGATTACCGTATCCTTTCAGAAGATGGCAGGTTGCTCACGACAGCCACCACGGCATGGCTGGTCCTTGACGGAAATACCGGAAGGCCCAGGAAAATGGAGGAAAACTACAACCTTCATCATTTTCATGTCGATGACTTCCATGCCATTGAACCGGTCCCTGACAAGCTTCCGCGGATTAAGGAACCTGACCGGCAGACGCATGTAACAGCCCGGTATTCTGATCTGGATATTAACAAACATGTAAATGCAGTAAAGTATATCGAATGGGTACAGGACTGCTATCCGCAGGAACTGTATGAAACGCAGAATGTGAAAGAGTTCCAGATCAACTATCAGGCTGAGACAAGATACGGTGAAAAGGTACAGATCAGGATCATGAATGCATCCAGAAGGGATCCGTTTGAATACCTGGAGGGGATCAGGGCGAGTGATAAATATGTGGCCTTCAGGGCCAGGGTCCTGTTCGGGGCCTTTTAGGTTCAACCCGTTTCACCTGTTTCGGCGAGAACAGCCAAGCTGGTTGAAAACCAGTTTTGACATATGCTTTAAATTACCCTAAATTAACCGATATGAAAACCATTCATTTATTCATTTTAATTTCAGCCTTTTCTGCGGTCGTCTGTACAGCAGGCACGGGTGCAGGTGAAGAATCCGGATCACTTCCCGGTAATATCCAGCCAGAGCTTGTGCTGATACCAGGCGGAGAGTTTACCATGGGGGAAAAGGTAAACCGAAAAAATAATTATGTTGACAATGCCGCTCACATGGTATGGGTCGATTCCTTCTATATCGACAAATATGAGGTAACCAATGGCCAGTACCTTGAATTCTGTCGGTCCACCGGCCATCCCCTGCCCGAGTTCTGGGGTATGGATGTATTCTGCAGCGGACCCGGTTTCCCGGATCATCCTGTGGTAGGGGTTACCTGGGTTTCTGCCATGAAGTATGCCGAATGGAAAGGGATGCGCCTGCCAACAGAAGCCGAATGGGAATACGCAGCCAGGGGTGGACTGGCAAACAAAAGATATCCGATAGGGAATGATGTTGATTCCTCTCTTTGCAATTATTACGGGACCTATGGACATCCTATCCGGGTTGGATCCCTGCCCGCCAACGGGTACGGACTCCATGACATGTCAGGCAATGTAGTGGAATGGGTCAGTGACTATTATGATAAGGATTATTTTCTTGAAAGCCCCATAGAAAATCCCACCGGTCCCGAATATGGCAAACGCAGGGTGATACGGGGTGGTGGCTGGCGATCCGGAAAGATGTGTGCTACGGTCGTTTTCCGGCAGAGCCTGAGGCCATACTGGGTGGATATAAACGTAGGTTTCCGGTGCGCCAAAGATCTTTAGGACTTAATTATCACCTTCCAGATATGAAAAGATTCATTTCATTCTTGCTCTTTTCCTGCATGGTATTCCCATTTTATGTTCTCAATGCCCAGGAAGAGATGGACAATGCCACGCGTTCACTGTTTATACTGGACATAGCAAAATATATAGAATATGATGATGAGATACAGTTACACGCTGATTTCAAGATCGGTGTGCTGGGCAGGAATACTGATTTCTACTGGGAGCTTTATGAAATGGCCAAAACACGAAAATTCATCCAGCAAAAACCCATCAAGGTACTCATGTACCCCGAACTGGATAATGTCGAAAAATGCCATATCCTGTATGTCAACAGTGCTGAAGGATTTAAAATGAAAGAAGTGCTGGAGAGAACCCGGGGGAACAATACCCTGGTCATCAGCGAAGGATATCCCTTTAACCAATCCATGATCAACTTCGTAGTGGCGGATGGAACACCCCGGTTTGAACTGCACGAGGAGAAGCTGAACATGGAAGGTTTGCAGGTCAATGAATTATTCCGTGAACAGGCCATCAAGACAAGGGAGGACTGGGAAGCACTTTTCATCGAAACTGAGATCGCCCTGGAGCAAGAAAAAGAGGTCGTGGAGGAACAAAAGGTCGTGATCGATTCCCAGCGAGCTGAAATTGCCATGCAATCAGCAATGATCAGGACGCAACAGGCACGCCTGGACAGTTTAAACAGGGAAATCATGGGTAAGGAAAAAACCATTGAGCAGAAAACCCTCATCCTGGACCAGCAGGTCCGTGAGATCGGTCAGCAAAATGAAGAGATCATCAGACAAAGGCAGGAGGTAGTATCCCAGAATGCAACCTTAATTGAGCAGCGGGCAAAGATAGATCAGCAGGAAAGCCGGATCGAACAACAATCCATCCAAATATCGGAACAACAGACCATCCTCGTTGAACGGCTCAAAGCCATTGAAAAGCAAAAGATGCTGATCTGGTTCTTTGTCATCGCTCTGATCCTGGTATCGGGACTGGGTTATTTCATTTACCGGGGATACCGTATCAAAAAGGAATCCAATATCCAGCTTGAAGCAAAGAACCGCCTGATCTTGCAACAAAAGGATGAGATCCAGCAGCAGAAGGAGATCGCAGAATCACAGCGTGACCAGATTGCCTATCAGAAAAAGCATATCACGGACAGCATTCATTACGCTCTTCGGATCCAGACTGCGTTGCTTCCCTCGCTGGAACTTTTTTCAGAAAAACTCGATCACTTTGTACTCTATAAGCCCAGGGATATTGTCAGCGGAGATTTTTACTGGGTGTCGGAGATTGGTCATCGTATCATGATTATTTCGGCTGATTGCACGGGCCATGGGGTTCCGGGGGCTTTCATGAGCATGCTCGGCGTGAGTTACCTGAATGAGATTATCCTGAACAGGGGTATCATCCAGCCTGACCAGGTGATCAATTCCCTTCGGGATGAGGTCATCCGTTCCCTGAAGCAAAAAGAATCCGACAGTGAAATAAAGGATGGTATGGATATCTGCGTATGCCTGCTGGACCCGGAAAAAAGAACCCTGCAGTTCGCCGGTGCTCTCTGTCCCCTGTGGATTATCAGCAATGGTGAACTAAGCGAGATCAAGGGGGATAAAATGCCTGTGGCCATCCATGAAACCATGAAACCTTTTACCAATCACTGGATAGATCTGAAACAGGGAGATACCTTTTATATATTCTCTGACGGGTTTGCAGATCAGTTCGGCGGACCGAACCAGAAAAAATACCTGAGCAAGAATTTTAAAAAAACACTTGGGAACCTGCAGGCAAAAACCATGTATCAGCAGGGAGCAGAACTGGACAGGATCTTTGAAGAATGGAGAAAGGATATTGAGCAGATCGATGATGTTACCGTGATCGGTGTGCGTGTCTGATGTGATCAATTACATTCCCACACGGTGGTTACTCCCAGTATGGTAACCGGGGGCGTGTTTTCTTTTTCGGCCAGCTCATCACCACAATACACAACGCCCGGGGTCCTGCTGATCTCATTGCCATCCTGGTAGGTAACCTTGCTGCATGATTTGCATTCGTCAACCTTTCCGCAGGCTGTCATCGCTGAGGCGATCAATAGTAAAGCAAATAAACTTTTCAGGGGATTTTTTTTCATCATAACTGTTTTTATGTAAACTTGGTTGATTTTGTTTCGTTTTGCTTCAATAAAGTCATGCTGCACGCATATGCCTGCGCCTGAATGCCCATACCCCGATGATAAAATAGGCCAGGGTCAATACCAGGATCATTGCCAGGTCTGAGATGGTTTCCCTGATCTCCTGTCCTTTTACTAGCACTTTGTTCAGGGCATCAACGGCCCAGGTGGGTGAAAGAATATCATTGATATGGAACGGTTTTCCGGCGAGTGTAAAAAGTTTGCCGCCACTTATCGGAAAGGCAGCACCCGTAAAGAACATGAGAATAAATAAGGGGAATGTGCCAATGATGGCCACATCCTTTATGGAACGGCAGATAGCGGCAACAATAAGGCTGAATGTAATCATCGACAAGCTGGTAAGAAAAGCCACCAGAAGGATAAACCAGAAGGTACCCGGAAGCAGGGTATAACCCAGAAAGACCCCAACCCCTATGGTCAGCAACAGGGATACAATGGCAATGATGACCTGGATCAGGGATACCCCGCCCAGGAATTCCAGGGCGGAGAGATTTGATATTTTCAGCCTTTCAAGGGTTCTTGCTTCAGGCTCCCTCACAATGGCAGCAGAAGCAGAAAAAATCATCATGATCACCGCAAGGATCATGATGCCAGGTAAATATAATTCAAATTCTGTCCTTTGTCCGGAATACCCAAGGGTGGTTTCTTTCCATCCGATGGGCAGTGAGATCCCCGAGGCCTCCCGGATAAACTGGTTGATCAGTTCTTCCGACCATACGGCCCCGATGATATACTGTATGTCCGTTACATCTCCCACGAGCTCAAGTACCGTTCTAGTGGAGTCATCATAGGCCGGGTTCAACAGTTTCATTGTCAACTTCCGGGGAAAGACAACCATCACATCTGCTTCTCCCTTCTGGAGCAATTCAATCCCGGCCAGTCGCTTGTCCTGTTCAGTAAAATGCAACATGGCTTTCTCCTGGTCCATTGAAACCAGTTGCATGTAATAAATCAGTGAATCACCCAGGTTTAAAGGGTGGTTGAAGAAAAAAGCCCCTTCATCCTGGTTTACCAGTATGATATTGAATTCAGGCGTTTCGGTTTCCACCATCAGGTAATACATGAATACAAAGAACGGGGCCAGGGAAATGGTTAACAGCAGGATCCAGTAATCCCTGATCTGTTCCCGGATGCTTTTTATGAAGACAAAATACCATCTCATTGTCTGAGCCTCCTTCCTGTCAGGTGGATAAAAACATCTTCCAGTGTATTCTCCCGCATATTCATGCTGCTTACCTGAATTCCTTCCTTATTTAATATTTTGTAGATCATGGGGATCTTGGGGACCAGATCCATGCCTTTGATGATCCATTTGTCTCCGGCCATCATCAAAGAGAATCCATCTTTATATAATTTATTAGCCACTAAATCAGCAGATTTACCTTTAGTTACCTGAATTTCAAGTTCAAGTATATCCCCTTCCCCGATCGATTTTTTTAAGTGCCCGGGCGTATCAAGCTGCAAAAGCTTCCCCCTGTCAATAATGGCGACCCTGTCTGAGATCCTCTCGGCCTCATCCATATTATGGGTGGTGAATATGACGGTCCTTTCGGCTGATGTTTGCTGGATAAAATCCCTGACCATCACCCGGCTCTGGGGATCGAGCCCGGCTTCAGGCTCGTCGAAAACAACTATTTCCGGTTCATGAATGATGGCCATGATGACATTCAATCGCCGCTTCATGCCTCCGGACAGGGTCGAGGCCAGTTTGTTCCTCTTTTCCCTGAGTCCGATCTGGTCAAGTAACAAATCTGCCCTGTCCCTCGCTGTTTTTCCCGGAATATCATACATCCTTCCCATGAAAACCAGTTGCTCATAGCATGTCAGTTTGTTCCAGAGTATGATTTCCTGCGGACAGATGCCCACTCTCGGGCGGTGGGACCGGCTAACTGCATTACTGATCCTCTCTCCGTTTATCAATACCTCCCCTGAAGTGGGCCTTAACAGTCCGCACATCATCCGTATGGAAGTGGTTTTGCCAGCCCCATTAGGCCCAAGGAATCCAAATACCTCACCTTTTCTTACCTGAAGGGTAAGGTTGTCTACGGCCAGTAAGTCCCCGTAATACCTGACAAGGTTCCTGATTTCCAGGACTGTCTCCCGTTTGTTCAGATCATTGTTCAATTCAGATCAATATCTCATCAATGAATATCTTTTGGAAAAAACTGATGATCTCTGTCCCCGAAGGTCCAACACCAAGCATCATATAACCCAGCATTCCATTGATGGCAGAAATCAGTGCCATGCTTCGGCCTGACGGATTATGTTCACGAAACTCCCTGTTCTGCATCCCCATTTCAAACATTGATTCCAACATTTCAAAAACATCTTCAGCATATCTTCGGTAGAGATCGCTCAATTTTTCATCTTCAAACGCTTTAACCATGGACAAAAAATAAAATTTCAGGTTTTCTCTGTTGTCCACCCAGTAGGTTATGTATTCTGAGATAAATTCCTTCAGCCCTTTTTCCATACTCCGGTTCAGCAATACCCTCCGGAAAATTTCTTCTTCAGATACCGATAATTTCTGGTTGGCATAGATCAAGATCTCATCCTTGCTCCTGAAATGATGGTACAAACCACCCTTGCTGAGGGAAGCACGCCTGGCAATGTTGTCCATGGAGGCCCCTTCGTAGCCTCTTTCAAGGAATTCCTGGACAGCTGCCTGAACGATTTCCTCAGTTCGAATTTCTTTTGCTTTTTTTCGGGTCATAACAACTTACATACCGACGGTCGGTATGTAAAAATAGTAAATTCCGGGGTTAAAGTCAAGAAGCATAAATAAAATGCTTCAAATGCCCTGTAATATTAGATAATCAGCTTAATCACTAAAGGAATTATAATGGGACAGCCCGCGCCGGTTTTTCTTTTTAAAAATTCATGTTATTTTTAGGTACATCAATTTTTAACCACTGCCAGCGTTCCGCTATGAGAAAAACCGCTTTTGCTTCTTCCGCTCTTTCCATCATGACACTGATCCTGGGACTCCTGTTCATGTTGCATCAGATATCCTACAGCAATTATATTCTTGCACTCAGCTTGTTTTTACTGGCTGCCTCCCTGATTATTTTTTATACACTCAATAAACAGATCATGTATATTGTAGGCGCTGTTTTTTGCTTTCTCCCCATGGCAGGCCTAATGTTCAGGCAACTCAACCTTTCGGGCGCGGAACTGATCATCACAGGGGGTTTGTTCCTCTTTGCCCTACTTTTCATTCCCTGGTATGCATATCAGTGCTATAAAAAATCTATCAAATAATCTCTTTTAGAATCTTGTCTAATTCCCGGTTAAAATTTAAAGGATCTTCCAGTTGAATAAAATGCCCAACCCCTTCCATAAACCTTACTTCGAAATCAGGATACAGTTCACGGTTGGCTTCAACATCAACGGGGAACATCCTTGAATTGATGGAATAAATGGGGATATCCAGTCCCTCAAGCAGGTCAACCGGATCCGTGGAGATATTGTTGATCATGGCTGATAAAGCCACCTCTGCCGGTCCCTGAGCCAGGTCTTCTGCAATTTCCATTACCAGTAAACTATCCGCACCGGGAGGGAACATTCCATGCACAAATCCAATGGTAGTATTATAGAAATCCTGTCTGAAGGGCTCAATAAACTGCCTTATCACGGAATCTGACAGCTCATATAAAAACCCCTGATAGGTATCCACCCCGATCAGGGCCAGGGTCTGTTCCTTCAATTGATGTGCTGCAGCCAGGATCACACCGCCGCCCAGGGAATGGCCGATCAGTATGATCCTGTTCAGTTCAAGGTGTTTTACCACGCTTGCCACATCCATGCCAAAGGCCTGCAGAGTATAATCATCTCTGCCCGTTCCTGACTTTCCATGTCCCGCCAGGTCTATGGTTACTACCTTATAATCCTGTGAGAAAGTATCGACCTGCTCTCTCCAGTACCCCTGGTCACAACACCAGCAATGAACGAATACCAGCGCCGTTTTACCATCCCCATAAAGGGTATAGCTTATTTCCGTCTGGTCAGCCGAGAGAACGGAGCCCTTTTCAGGTCCCTGAGACCCCTGTTGCATGCAGGAGCTTATCAGCAAGGCAAGGAAGAAGATCTGGATTGTTTTCATGGCTTGTTATTTTACAGAAATATACACGCTTTTTACCAACAAATCAAGGCCTTTCACTTCCGGCTTTACCAATCGGTAACAGGGGCTGTCGCTTTTACCTTGTCATGCTTGTATACCGGCCCTGGAGGATGGCCCATAGAAGGGCCCCGACCAGGAGGGACATCAGGCCGATCAATGGACTGACAAAGGAATTCTTCAACCCTTCCATGATCAGGGCAGGTGAAACATCTGCAGCAGCGATGATGGCATTCAGCGCCTGCACAAAACCGAGTACTTGTGTAAACATACCCCAGATCAGGTTGAAGATTCCTAAGAAAAGGATGGCATGGTGAGATTTGTGAAAAGGCAGGGAGGCCAGGTTTACATGGCCGTAATACTGACGGAATTTGATAACTGCCATAACCAGCATGAGCAAAATGACAAGGATCTGGACCCAGAGGAAGACCCCCCCGTACATCTGCATAGATTCACTTAGTGTTTTCATGATAATGAGTTTAAATTTAAATAAAATAAATCTATGCCGGCTCAAGTTAAAAAACCACAAATTTAGACCGGCAGGCTGATCCTGTATACAAACAGCCTGCTGGAGATACCAGGCAGCACCGGTCGTATGATACGGCCAATGATCGACAGAATTTAACCATGCATCGAAATTATTTCTGTATCATACATCCACTGTACAATTAATTGTAATTTTAAAGTTCCGCTGATTACCCGGTATGAGTAAGCTGGCTACAAAATATGCAGAAAAAAGATGGTTCAAGGTATCAATACACCTTGGGTACTGGATACTGGCCTGGTTTTTCCTGAACCTTTTTTTCGGTTATGGAGAACTCCTGAACCGGTACAGTATGTATTACAGTTTTATTATCCTTTTGATTACCGCCGGTGTTGCCTACTGGATCATCCTTTACCTGATTCCCCAATACCTTTTCAAGGGAAGGTATGGATTATTCATCATCTACCTGATCTTTACCATCATCGCCTCGCTTGACCTGGAGCTGATAACGGTGATGTTGTTCCTTGTTCATGTAGAAAAATTCCAGTTGCTTATGCTCGATTATAACACGCGTGATATTTACTCTCTGCTTGCAGGCACTTATTTTATCGTTTTCCTTTCCGCAGGAATTAAACTGACCGAATACTGGTTCTATGAACAGCAGCGAAAACAGGCTGCCCTTAAGGATAAGGTCGAAGCCGAGTTAAAGCTGTTAAAATCACAGATCCATCCCCATTTCCTGTTCAATACGCTGAACAATATTTACGCCCTGGCCCTGCAGAAATCCGAGCAGGCTCCGGATGCCATAATCAAACTCTCTGAATTGCTCGATTACCTTATCTATCATGGCAAGAATGAGCTGGTCCCCCTGGCAAAGGAAATTCAGCTTATCGACCACTACATGGAGCTGGAAAAACTTCGGTACGGTGACAGGTTGCAGGCATCATTTGTCAGAAAGGGAGATACCGGGCATATTAAGATCGCACCCATTCTCCTGCTTCCCTTTGTCGAAAATGCATTCAAACACGGGATCAGCCAGTCAAGGAACAAGGTCTGGCTTAAAATCCATCTGGAAATATCGAACAGAAGTATTATTTTTCTTGTTGAAAACTCCAAACCGGCAGCCCGCCCAAAGGAAGGTGTCCAGGGCGGGATCGGGCTCGAGAACCTGAAAAGAAGGCTTGAAATACTATACAAGGACAGGTATTCACTGGAAATGCTTGACAAAAAAGACATTTATTCTGTACAACTGAAACTGACAATCTTGAGATAAACGATGAAGATCAAATGCCTGCTTGTGGATGATGAACCCCTGGCACTGGATGCCCTGGAATCCCTGATGCAGAAGATCCCGGAACTGGAGATCATCGGCAAATGCCAGAATGCAGTGGAAGCCCTGCAGGTGATCCATGCCAGGAAAATTGACCTGCTGCTGCTGGATATACAGATGCCGGAGCTTACAGGTATTGAAATGCTTAAATCCCTCAGCCATCCTCCCAAAGTCATTTTCACTACTGCCTACCGGGAATATGCAGTGGAAGCCTTTGAACTGGATGTGATCGACTACCTGGTCAAACCCATCTCCCTTGAAAGACTGATCAGGTCAATCAACAGATATCATGACAGGACCCTCCAAAAATCCGTGACAGAACCCCCGATATCAAAATCCCCGGCCAAATCCATTACCATCTATTCGGATAAAAAGAATTACCGGGTTAACACTTCAAGCATTTTATTTATAGAAGGACTGAAAGATTATGTCAGGATACATACCGACAATGGCCGGCTGGTAACCCGTCAAACCATGAAGAACCTGGAGGATATACTGTCCGGGGAGGAATTTATCAGGGTACACCGTTCTTATATCGTACCCATACACAGGTTGGATTCGTGGACCAGCCATTCGGTGATTGTGAAGGATAAGGAGATCCCTGTGGGCCGGACTTACAGAAAATCCATCATGCTTTTACTTGAAAATCTTAAGGGCAATGATCAAGGCAGATAATCTCACATTTCGCTATCCCTGCAGCCAATACTTTGCTGCTAAAAACCTGACATTTGAGATCCTTCCGGGCGAAATATTCGGATTTTGGGGGCCATCGGGAGCCGTGAGTAGTACCACCCAGAAAATTCTCACCGGATTGCTGAAAGGATATTCGGCAGGGTGATCATCACAGTGGCCACCTTTATTATGGTTGCCTGTATGCTGGTTTTTTAAATTACTGGCCAAGGACGGATTCGACAAGGTTCTGGTTGTTATCATTTTTCCCGATCCGGTAATGATCTGATTCATAGGGGTGTCCAGGATCAAATCCATGAACCAGTTTGTCATTATCATCCCATTTTTCCTGATATCCTTTGTGCCTTCACTCTTGAATTTTTTCAGACTTGCCAGCAGCTGGATTCTCTGCCATCCCGACGCAGGCGCTTCTTGACCTGCTCTGGGCTTCTTTTTATTATACAGTTCCTGCCGGACCGATCACATTTGCCGTGATATACCTGCCAATCTGGCTGGGACTGGCATATTTTATCGCCTTCCGGGCATCTGACAGAATGGTCGATGGGAAAGATGCTCGTGGTTTCCATCCCGGCAGCCATGGTATCCCCTGTAAGTTGTTTGATTATCACGGTGTTTGTTTCCAACAAGATTGTTGGGACAGCCTGGATGAAGGGAGTGGACTTTTTGTTTATGATACCTGTACTGACTTATATTTTGGGGGGCGGCCGGGAATACATCCTCTGAATACTGCCATACTACTGGATTTTAAAAATATTTGATCCTTGATTCCAGGCTTTTCCATTTGCCATAATTTATGCAATCGGTCTTTCCTACCTGCTTTTACTCACCATCTTTTCCACCAGGCTGTTTAAAAAACGGGGTTATCCCTGATATTCCTGCCTGACAACTTTACCAATAAACTGACAATAATTCCACCTTCGCCCTGTGGCACAAGAAATGTATACGTATCTGTATATTTTTATATACTATAATTGTATCCAGATGAAAATAATGGAAGTGAATTCCTTACAGGAATTACAGCAAATGATTGGAAAAGAAAAAAGATCATTTTTACTGATTTTCAAACAGGGATCAGAACAGAGTGACAAAGCTTATAAAAATCTGGCAGCGGCAGCTGAAGATGTATCTGACATTGGCATCTTCACGGCAGATGTAAACAGGGTTCGGGACATTCACCAGGCTTATTCCATAACATCCGCCCCTTCCCTCGTGGAATTTAAAGGGAAAGATCTGAAGAATGCATATAAAGGGGCACATGATCAGAGTTATTACAAAGGTTTATTTGAGAATGCCGTTTATGTGGCCAGGGCTGAAAAAGCCGGCAAGACTGTAAAACAGGTTACCGTCTATACCACGCCAACCTGTTCCTGGTGCGGAACCTTAAAATCTTATTTAAATAAAAATAAGATCCGTTACAGCGAAATCGATGTATCCAAAGATGATTCAGCCGCCCAGGAAATGGTAAGAAGAAGTGGCCAGCAGGGAGTTCCCCAAACATTGATCAGTGGAGAAATGGTGGTAGGATTCGACAAAGCCAAAATCAATCGCCTTTTAGAGATAGATGGATAATAAAAGCAATAATTTATATTTAAACATTTACAAATGAAAGAGTTACAGCCAATAAACCAGAATGTATTACTGGATATTACAGAGAAATCGGAAGAAGTGACTACTGCTGCCGGCATAATCATACCTGATACTGCTAAGGAAAAGCCAAAAATGGCTGAGGTGGTTGGTTTGAGTAATATTGATAATGCCGAGATCACGGTCGGGGATACTGTGCTGTTTAAGGAATATGCCGGTACAGAAACCGAGTTTGAAGGAAAGAAATACCTGATCCTTCCCTATGCGGATGTCCTGGCGAAAGTAGTAGAGACAGAATCGATCTGATACCGGGATTCCCCGTGGCCCGGTAGAATAAAATCCCGGGCCATGGGATAAAGTCCGCTGTGTTTTGTAATTTAGGTGATTCACCCTGAAACCAAAACACCGATGGCTAAAAAGAGAATCCCATTCTTCAGTATTCTCGGAGAAAAGCAAACCTACCTGAATCTTGTTTATATCCTGTTTGCCTTTCCCCTGAGTGTATTTTATTTCTCACTCTCCATCACCGGTTTTTCCCTGTCACTCGGATTGTTGATCATTGTTGTCGGATTTTTCATCTTCATCGGCACCATGATCATGATACAGGGATTTCGCTGGCTGGATGTACAGCTTACAAGGGTTTTTCTGGGATTGACAATTGTCATTAAAAAGGAAGAACCACAGGAACCCGGATTTACTAATTTTCTGAACCGGTTGTTCGGTGCCGGGGCTACCTGGAAAAGCTTTATCTTTTACCTGCTGATAAAGTTCCCCATGGACACCATCATCTGGTCTGTCACCATTGCATTCATTGCTGTTACACTTGAGCTGTTACTGGCACCTGTTTTTTATGATAGTTTCGTGTACAACGATGATTTTGCAGATTTCCTGGTCAGGTTTTTTGGCGATGTATATGTACTTCCCTTCCTTGGAATTATCTGGGGCATGATCAGCCTGCATGTGATCAGGGGACTTGCATGGGTATGCAGGGGGATCAACCAGGTGTTCCTTTCCGAATAAACCGTACATCCAAAAGCTTTATTCAGCGCTGTGATAGTATTTACTATACCAATTTGCAGAATAAACAAAAACATTTTTATTTTGTAGAGTGATTAGTCAATCTAAAATAGAAGATAAACGTGAAAGAATACTCCGGGCTGCAAGAAGGCTGTTTGTCAAGCAGGGATTTCACAGTACACCGACATCAGCTATCGCCAAGGAAGCCAGCGTAGCCAATGGTACGCTCTTTCACTACTTCAAAACCAAGGAAGAACTGATCAACACCCTCTATAAGGAAACCAAAAAAAGTTTCTTTACCATTGCCACCGCGGGGGTTAAAAACGAGAAAACCATCAAGCGTAAGGTCAGGCTATTGTGGTATAACACAGTTAAATGGGCCCTGAACCGACCCCAGGATTTTTTATTCATTCAGCAATTCAGTAATTCACCCTTTTTATCTCAATTAACACAGGAAGAGATTTCTGAGCATATTGGATTTTATTATGGCCTGATCGACCAGGGAAAAGAAGAGGGAACACTGAAGGATATCCCGACAGAACTGATGTACCAGCTTATTACCTTTCAGATATATGGAGTAATCAATTACCTGTTTCAGCATCCGGAATTTCAGAATAATGCAACATATTTAAGCATGGCATTTGAGTTCTATTGGGAAAGTATTATGAAAAAATAATTTTTTGAAACAAAAATGGAGTAATTAGTCAATCTAGAAATTTATATTATGGAAAAGTGGCATTAATCACCGGAGCATCTGGTGGAATACCGGATAAAAAATGCGGGTTTCGGGGGATATGGAATCTTTCTTGAGCGATCACTCGAAAGAGCGCATATGAGTGCCAATGGAATGGCAGGATTTATATTGCAGAACAGATTCGCCAGGCAAGGTTATTAGCCATTTAATTATAATTTTGGGATTTCTATTAAAGTAGGTTTTATCAATAATTGCCAAAATGAAAAGAATATTGCTTATAATTACTGTCCTCTGTATAATGGCAACCGGTTGTAATCAAACAGGGAAAAAAATGAATGATGCAGCTAATCCATTCCTCAGTGAATATACCACCCCCTTCCAGGTACCGCCTTTCAATGATATAAAGGATGAGCATTACCTGCCTGCCTTTGAAAGAGGCATTGCCATCCACAAGGAGGAAATTGACAAGATCATCAACAACCCGGAAGAGCCGGACTTTGAAAATACCATTGCTGCGCTTGACCGAAGTGGTGAACAATTGAGGAAGGTCCGGTATGTTTTCAATTGCAATACCGAGAGTAACACCAATGAGTTGCTTCAGGAGATTGCCCAGAAAGTGGCACCTTTGGAGTCAAGTCATTATGATGATATCAATCTGAATCCTGATCTGTTCAAACGTGTGAAAACGGTTTATGAAAAGCGGGACAATCTTGACCTTACCACTGAGGAGAAAACATTGCTGGAAAAAATGTATAAGGATTTTGTAAGAGGCGGAGCAGAGCTCGATGATACCAAACAGGCCAGGTTGCGTGAGATCAATAAGAGGATCTCTGTGTTATCGCTCCAGTTCGGTGATAATGTCCTGGCCGAAAATAACGCATACAAACTCTTCATTGAAAACGAAGCGGATCTAGCCGGGCTTCCTGAAGGTGTCATTGCGGGAGCTGCCGAAGTTTCCAGGGCAGCCGGTCAGGAAGGCAAGTGGCTTTTTACCACCCATAAACCAAGCATGATCCCTTTTCTTCAGTATGCCGACAAGCGCGAATTACGTGAAAAACTTCACAAAGCTTACTGTGCGAGGGGAGATAATGACAATGACCATGACAACAAAAAGATCCTTGTAGAGATGGCCAATCTCAGGCTGGAAAGGGCCCAGCTGCTGGGTTATGAAACGCATGCACATTATATTCTTGAGAAAAGAATGGCCAAAAAACCCGAAAATGTTTACAATCTGCTCAACCCGATCTGGGAAGCCGCCCTTCCTGTTTCAAAAAAGGAAGTTCAGGAGATGCAGTCTCTTATCAGCCTGGAGGGAAATGATTTCAAACTGGCTGCGTGGGACTGGTGGTATTATGCTGAGAAGCTCAGGAAGGAAAAATATGACCTCGATGAGGAGGCTCTTCGCCCTTACTTCGAACTGGAGAATGTCCGGAATGGTTTGTTCCAGGTATGTAACAATCTGTTTGGAATCAGCTTTGAAGTACGCAATGATATTCCCAAATACCATGAAGATGCCCAGGTATTTGAGGTAAAGGATGCAGATGGTTCACACTTGGGCGTTCTGTATATGGATTTTCATCCCCGCGCAAGCAAACGTGGTGGTGCATGGATGGACAAGTACCGTAAGCAATATATGAAAGATGGTGAAAATATTACACCAGTGATCACTACTGTCTTCAATTTTTCGAAACCAGCAGGAGGCAAGCCAGCCTTGCTGAGTTTTGAGGAGGTAAGCACCATGTTCCATGAAATGGGCCATGCGCTGCACGGGCTCTTCTCAGATTGTACCTATGAATCCATCTCCGGTACTGATGTACCCTGGGATTTTGTTGAACTGCCCTCTTCCATCATGGAAAACTGGGCTTCTGAGCCCGAAGTCCTGAAACTATATGGTAAGCATTATGAAACTGGAGAGACCATACCGGATGAACTGATCCAGAAAATCAAAAAAGCCGGACATTTCAACCAGGGTTTTGTCAATGTAGAATACCTGTCCGCAGCCTTTCTGGATATGAACTGGCATACCCTGAACAAGATCACATCAGACATTGATGTGGATCAGTTTGAAACAGCTGCCCTTAACAGGATAGGGCTGATCCCGGAGATCGTGGTCAGGTACCGCAGCACTTATTTCAGCCATATTTTCAGTGGCGATTATTCTGCAGGATATTATAGCTATAAATGGTCGGAGGTGCTGGATGCCGATGCATTTGAGGCATTTAAGGAAACTTCCTTATTTGATACAAAGACTGCCGAGTCCTTCAGGGATAATATCCTGGCGCGGGGAGGGACAGAAGATCCCATGATTCTTTATAAACGCTTTCGGGGCAGGGAACCTTCCATTGATCCTTTGCTGAAACGAAGCGGCCTCTCCAGACCCTAAGATCTGTCTCCCTCAGGAACAATAAAAATGATTGTCCCCACCTAAGCATTGATACAGATTTCAAAAAATCTTTTTAACTTCGTAGCCCGATCTTTTGGGATTCTCTATGTTTGTTCCTCTTAGGATACGTATATTGCTCCTCTTTGGAAGAACCTCCTTTATCATCGGTTTTCTTTTTACCTTGATCGGTCTGGCTTTCATTATCTATTTCAGCATGCAGCTGAACTGGAACATTCTCTTCGCAGGAAAAAAGGACCTTGTTACTACCTCCGGATTCATCACCAGTATGAATGAAACGCAGTACAAGGCAAATGAGAGCCTTCTCTACGAATACCGTTACCGCTACTATGACATGTCACAAATCCCTTATTCCGGTTTTTTCCTTGAATATGCAAATGCTTATGAGCGCGGACAGGAAATAACGGTTGAATATTTAAAAGATTCCCCAGAGGTTTCCAGGTTCGCCGGAAAGGACAGGCAGAATTATGACCAGATTATGTTTCTCGCCGGATTGGGAAGCATAATCATAGGTTTTCTTTTCCTGTACCCCTCCTGCAGGCGGACGAGGAGGGAGCGTAAGATCATCATGATGGGGCGTCCGGCGGAAGGGAAACTGGTTTATGCTGAACCTACCAATCTGAGGGTCAACGAACAGCCGGTATACAAACTTACTTATGAATATTGTACCGGCCGGTACGACGTCCAAAAATTTTCAGTCCGATCACATCTGATCAGGAATATTTCCGATGAGCATACTGAAATACTTATCTATGATCCCAGCAATCCCGGTAAAGCGGTAGTTGTGGATACGCTCCCTGGTCCGGTGGCCCGTTATATCCTCAATAAGCTGTATCCTTCTTATAATTAAGTATAATTCTGTAAATATTTCCAGCTTCAGGGAGTTGCGAATTGTTATCTTTGCATCTTCATGAAAAAGCACGTCAACATACCGTTCGCCCCTTCCCGCATTCCCATATTTTATGGCTGGATCATCTTGGCCGCCGGCACCATTGGCATGCTTATGAGCATTCCCGGACAAACCATGGGAGTATCTGTATTCACAGAAAACCTGCTGAATGACCTTGAAATCAACAGGAATAATTTAAGCCTGGCCTATTTGATCGGAACTGTTGGATCCGGATTGCTGATCACACGTGCAGGTAAATTATATGACAGGTTCGGAGCAAGATTAATGGCCTTCATTGCGGCAGGTATGCTCGGACTGATGTTACTTTTTCTTACCAGGGTTGATGCCCTGGTCGATTTATTGCATGATCATGCTGCTATGGTCAATACGGCGCTTACCACTTTTTTAATAATGTCATTCGGGTTCTGGGGAATTCGTTTCTTCGGGCAGGGATTACTTACCATGGTGTCACGGAATATGGTCATGAAATGGTTTGATAAAAAACGTGGACTGGCCAATGGAATAATGGGGATTTTTGCTGCTTTCGGGTTTTCTCTGGCACCCAAAATTCTGAATCAATTCATTGAGGATTTCGAATGGAGAGGGGCCTGGCTTCTACTGGCAGTTGTGATCGGAATCGGATTTGTGACTTTTGTGCTGGTTGTATACCGGGATAATCCCTGGGATGCCGGATTGGTTGCCGATGGTCAGCGCATCGCCAATAAAAAAAGCAAAAGGCCCCCCAGTCTTCCCCCGCGGGATTATTCCCTGGCAGAAGCCAGAAAAACGAGGGCGTTCTGGTTATTTACCCTGGCCCAGATGATCAGTGCATTATACATATCCGGCCTGACCTTTCACGTGGTTTCGGTCTTTGATTCTGTGGGAATGGATAAGGCGTCTGCTATCAGTATCTTCGTGCCAGCTTCTATCATCGCTATTATTGTACAATTTATAGCCAGCTGGATCAGTGATTACATCCGTCTGAAATACCTTTTGATAATATTCCTGCTGGGCATGATCAGCACAACAAGCGCCCTGATGTTCCTGGGTAACAGCATGCTGTCATACTGGATGTTGATCAGTGGTAATGGGATTACATGGGGACTTTATATCGTACTTGCAGCAGTGACCTGGCCCCGGTTTTTTGGTTTGAGGAACCTGGGGGCTATCTCAGGTTTTTCATTGAGCTGGCTTGTTATCGGAAGTGCATTTGGACCTTATCTATTCAGCCTTGCATTCGACCTTACGGGGACATATGAAATGGTAGCCCAGGCATGCCTGGTGGTTTCGATTATATTATTTTTCTCATCGTTTCGTGCCAATAATCCCAGTGAATAATGAAGAACATACGTAAAACCATTCATATCAAGTCCCCCATGGAAGAAGTTTTCAATGCCATTACCAATCCGCTGACCATAGAATTATGGTCCGGCTACCCTGCAGTAATGGAACCTGTGCCCGGCACCCTGTTTTCCATGTTTGACGGGGATATCACCGGCACCCTGCTGGCCATAGAACCGCCTTCAATGCTAGAGCAGCAATGGGATTTCGGGGAACAAACCGTCCCCTCCATAGTCCGGATCAAGCTTAGTGAGGAAGGCCATAAAACCCGGATAGAACTGGATCACAGCAACGTGCCGGATGAAGCATTTGATAATATCAATACCGGCTGGAAGGAATACTTTTTCGGTGCACTAAAATCCTACCTCGAGGGCTAGGTCCAAAAGCAGCACAATGCCAGGTATATGATTGTGGCTGGATGGGACAGGTTGACCGGATTTAATCTCAGGATATGCAACCCCTACTATTTTCTACTGTCTTTCGATATAAAAGCTAAAAACCAAACCATAGCCTTATGAGAAAAATAATAGTTATCCTCACACTTGTCCTTTCCTTTACCGGCTTGAACGCCCAGGAGAGCGAGATCCAGACTTTGTTTGGCAGCGGCACCCGGATCAGCGGATTTGGCGGCCCCACTATGAGCTTCACAAGCATCAACGGAGAATTTGCCCATATGATGGGCGGCGGCGGCGGAGTTCTGCTCGGGGATTTCTTCATTGGTGGCTACGGTGAAGGATTAACCAATTCAATCACGGCAGGAGGAAACAGGATCAAATTAGGTCATGGCGGATTCTGGACAGGTTATTCCTTCATGGCCTCCAGGGCCTTGCATCCCGCAGTTTCCACTCAAATGGGGTGGGGTAGCATTACCCAGACAGATGATAATCATTATCACCTTTCGTCAGATAATGTCTTCGTTATCAACCCTGCCATTGAACTGGAGATGAATTTTACGAGATTCTTCCGAATTGGTGCAGGTGCTCATTACCGGTTTGTGAGCGGGGTAAATACCAGTACTCTTACCAACGCAGACTTTTCGGGCCCCGGGGCATTCCTGAGCTTTAAATTCGGCTGGTATTAAGATTTCCTGATCTCTCTTTCATATATTGTGATTACGGCCGCAGGGACTATCTCCCCCCTGCGGCCTTTTTCCCCTTAACGTCTCTTTAACAACAACCGATAGAACTCTTTAGTAGTTTCACGGTTAATTTTTAACAATAAACCAGTTTGGTGTTGATTGATAATGAAAGCTTTATGGATACTTATACTAAGCCTCCTGACAGTTGTCATAGCCGGCCAGCATCCGACATCCACCCTGCAGGTAGGTGATTTTGCACCAGATTTCCACGGGTTAGATCAAACAGGCGATCTGGTAAATCTCAGGGAATCACTTAAAAACGGCCCGGTTGTCCTGATATTTTTCCGCGGCTCCTGGTGCCCCTATTGTAACAAGCATCTTTCAAAATTCCAGGATTCACTTGATTATGTCCTTGACAAGGGTGCCTCTGTAATTGCAGTCTCACCGCAAATCCCAGAATATAATCAAAAAACCATTAATAGAACCGGTGCTACATTTTCTGTCATACACGATAAAGGATACCGGATCATGGATGCCTATCATGTTTCATTTGCCATAGATGAGGAAACCTTAAAGCAGTACCATAGATCTGGAAAACATGTCGAGCGGGCCAATGCAAATGAGGATTATATTTTGCCTGTCCCAGCCACTTTTATTATCGGTGAAGACAGGATGATCCGTTATATCCAATATGACCCTGACTATAAAAACAGGTCCACCGTAGTGGAGGTTCTAAGAAATCTCTGATGCCTGTCTTTGCTATTCTTTTTTTATATTTATGATCTGTCTCATATCTCATCCCGTCTGATGGAAAAGGTGTATGATTACATCGTTGTAGGATCTGGTTTCGGAGGTAGTGTTGACTCCCTCCGCTTTTCTGAAAAAGGTAAGAGATTTAACCCGGATGATGTTCCGAAAACTAACTGGAACCTCCGAAATTATCTCTGCTTTGCAGAAAAATATGGAACAGATATCCTTGCAGGAGGATTCCCGGAAAAAATGGATAATCGCAACAAGCAGATGGTTCAAGAATTACATATGAGCAGATGATTCATTATTATCGCAGGAACATATTAAGGTTGATGCTGCTGCAGCTGGCTGCAATGACGTTAATCGGATGTGTAAGCGGACCGGAAAACCAACCGGATCCTCTGCCTGACATTGCCCGGCCGATTCCTTATCTTCCGGAGCTTTCTGTTGATGGGATGACGGGGGACTGGAACCCTTCCTATGAGCCGCTGAGAATCCTTTCCGATATTTGCGGAAACATCCCTGATACAAATGATTTTAAGGCTTCATTCAGGATGGCCTGGAACGAAAAAGGAATATTTCTCCTGGCAGAAATCACGGATGACAGTTTGTTCGAGGATCCGGATAATTTCTGGAATGGAGATGGTCTCGAATTATTCCTGAGTCAGGGCAGAGGTTCTCTGGATATTCTGCAGGTTTCTGCCAGGCCGGGATTTGACCTGCCCGATTCTGTGGCAGCATTCAATGCCTATGATCATCTAAGATCACGATCATTAAACCCAGCCGAAACTTCCATTGTCTTTGACAGCAGGGAAACCAGTGAGGGATTCCTGCTGGAAGGATTGGTTCCTTTTGAGATGCTCAGTATTGAGCCTCATCAGGAGATGAGAATGGCCATTCAACTCTACCTGAATGATGCCGACCGGAAGGATGACCCCGATAATTTCAGCCTGCCCTGGTATCCCGTCAGGGAATCCTACCGTAATCCTTATGCATTTCACAGTGTTACACTTACTGCTGACCGGTATCCTGGAATGTCACCTGAGCTCAGGGCCTGCATTGTCGATGGAAAAACAGTCCGGCTCAAGGTGATCAGCGACCGGACTTATGACGGTAAGATATTCCACATTATATCCGGATCCTTCAGACACCGATTAAAAAATGCGTTCATAAAGGAATGGACCCTGTCCTGGGACAAAGTACATGCAAGCGGGGAACCTTTCGTTGGACTGTTGCTCGAAGAGCAACCCTTGCAGGTATTGGATCTTGAGATGGCACAATGTATTTATGAAAAAACTGATCCGCCTGAATGGTATGAAAACGAGATCAGGATTTTTGAAATAATGGACAGGTATGATCCACCCCCGGACAGTGCCACCCTCTTTACAGGAAGCTCCACGATCCGTCGCTGGTACAGCCTTTATGAAGATATGTATCCAATGGATGTGATCAACAGGGGATTTGGGGGATCGGTAATGAAGGAATTAAACCTGAACCTTGACAGGATTGTATTTCCATACAAACCCTCCAGGATATTTGTCTATGAAGGAGATAATGATATTGCCAGGGGAACAGAACCCCTGGTCTTCCTGGAAGATTGCAAAGCATTCATAAGCCAATGCCAGCAACGATTACCAGATACTGAAATCATTTTCCTTTCCATCAAACCCAGTCCTTCAAGAATGAGGTACTGGCAACAGATGGAAAGGGCCAATCAGATGCTTGAAGACCTATGCGGGACATATGATAATGTTGTGTTCCTTGATATTTCATCACCGATGTTTATCAAACCAGGCATCCTGAAAAATGATATCTACACCGATGACAGGTTACATCTGAATGAAAAGGGTTATTCCCTGCTAAAGCATGTAATCGAGGAGAATGTTATTAAATCCCTGAATTAGACCAAAATATGGATCGCATTGAAATTCAAACTATTATAGAGAAACAGAAACAATTCTTCGAATCCGGCGTTACCCTTGATGTCAATTTCCGGCTGGATACTCTTAAGAGATTGAAAGCAGTGATGATCAAACATGAAGCAGATGTCTACGAGGCACTTAAGGCTGACTTTAACAAACCTGTATTTGAAACCTATGCGAGTGAGAACGGGCTGGTCTTACAGGATCTTGGGATCATGATCAGGAACCTGAAAAAATGGGCTCGCCCAAAGCGTGTATACACTCCCATGTTACACTGGCCCGCTAAAAGCTATTTTTTACATGAACCCTACGGCAGAGTGTTGATCATCTCACCCTGGAATTATCCGCTTCAGCTGCTTTTCATGCCGCTGGTCGGTGCCGTGGCTGCCGGTAACTGTGTCCTTGGCAAGCCATCACGGCATGCAAAGCATACCTATGAATTGATGTCCCGTTTGATCTCTGAATATTTTGATTCTGATCATATCACCATCATTGAAGGGGGTCGGGAGACTAACCAGCTCCTGCTGGAGGAACAGTTTGACTATATTTTTTTTACCGGCAGTACAGAGGTTGCTAAAAAGGTCATGCAATCCGCCGCCATGCACCTAACACCTGTATCCTTTGAGTTGGGGGGGAAATCACCCGTTATCGTAGAACCTGAAACAAATCCCCGGCTCGCTGCCAAAAGAATCCTCTGGGGCAAACTTTTGAACAGCGGACAATCATGTGTGGCCCCCGATTATGTGTTTATCCATGAAAATATCAAAGAAGCATTCCTTGCAGGTATGAGGGATTACCTTCAGTCTGTTTATCATGGTGACATCAAGGGAAGCCCTGATTTTGCAAGGATCATCAACCAGGCCAATATGGAAAGGCTGACAGGTTACCTGCAGGGACAAAAAATACTGCTGGGTGGAAATACGGATTTTGAAGACAGGTATATTGAACCAACCATCGTGGAGGTAGAGGATATGAACAATATTTTGATGAAGGAAGAAATATTTGGCCCGATCCTGCCATTGATCCCATACCGGTCCCTTGATGATGTCATCAAATATATAAAAAGTAAACCACGGCCACTTTGTCTATATATTTTCGGGAAGTCGAGGAAAATACAGCGAATGATCGTGGAGCGAACCATGTCAGGCTCCGGGGGCATCAATGAAACAGTGGTGCATTTTATCAACCCAAACCTGCCTTTCGGCGGCGTAGGCCTGAGCGGTATCGGGAGATACCATGGGAAATACAGTTTCGAAACCTTTTCCTATAAAAGGTCATTTATTGACAAGGCAAACTGGATTGATTTTCCTTTGAGATACCCCCCTTATAAGGGAAAGCAATGGCTAGTTAAAACCTTGATTAAATGATCATATATCCAGATCCACCCAAACCGGACAGTGGTCGGAATGTGTTGCTTCGTTCATGATTCCCGCATCTTTGATACGGGCTGTCAGTGATTCGGTAAGCATATGATAATCCAGCCGCCATCCAAGGTTCTTTGACCTGGCATTCGAACGGAAACTCCACCAGCTGTATTTAACGGTTTCCGGGTGCATGTGCCTGAATGAATCCACAAAACCACTCTCCAGGAATTTATCAATCCACGCCCTTTCTTCAGGAAGGAATCCGGAAGTGTTTTTATTACTGACCGGGTTGTGAATATCAATCTCCCTGTGTGCTATATTGAAATCGCCGCAAACCAGCAGGTCAGGTCTTTCTTTTCTCAGACCGGTTAGAAAACTGAGAAAGTCATCAAGGAACTTCATCTTGAAATCCTGCCGGACATCCCCGGTAGTACCGGATGGGATGTAGACATTGAGAACGGAAATATCACCAAAATCGAGCCGGATCAACCTCCCCTCCGAATCATAACCTGAAGTATTCATGCCAATTACGACCTTGTCCGGTTCCTGGTCAGTCAGTATCAGAACGCCGGAATAGCCCTTTTTTTCAGCTGAATGCCAGTAATCATCGTACCCCAGTTTTTTTAAGGGGGTCAGGTCTACCTGATCGGGCTGGGCCTTGGTTTCCTGTATGCACAGCATTGCTGGTTTCATTTTCTTTATCCAATCCAGCAGGCCCTTGTTCAAGGCAGCACGGATACCGTTTACGTTGTAGGAGATGATCTTTTGCATGGTTGTAAATATAACTACTTTTGTATACTTTGTATAATGGAAGGAGAAGGAAGGGTTATAAAATCTACGGGTAGTTCATACCTGGTCAGTTCGCCCGAAGCCGGATTGACCGAATGTATCATCAGCGGCAAATACCGACTGGAAGAACTCAGAAGTACAAACCCGGTTGTCGTGGGTGACTGGGTGAGTTTTTCCATGCGGGAAGGTGAAAAAATAGGCCGGATCAATGATGTCCTACCAAGGAAGAACTATATCATCCGGAAATCTACCAAACTATCAAAATCTCACCAGATCATTGCCTCCAATATCGACCAGTTAATCCTGATGATCACGGTGATCAACCCAGTTACACACACCGAATTCATTGACCGCTACCTGGTCACATCCGAGGCATACAATATACCAGCAATCCTGTTGATTAATAAAACCGATTTGTATGGCGAGGCTGAAAAAAATACGCTGGGTGAGTGGAAAAATATATATGAGGAAATTGGATATGGCTGCATTGAGTGTTCGCTGGAGACGATGGTAAATCTTGACAGGATCAAATCAATCCTGAAAGAAAAAGTAACCTTGCTGGCGGGCAATTCTGGTGTGGGAAAATCCACATTGATCAATATCATTGAACCATCACTGAATTTGAAAACCCGGGAGATCTCCCAGAGCCATAAGTCAGGAAAACATACCACTACTTTTGCCGAAATGTTTGAACTGGGGATCGGGGGTTTCATCATTGACACCCCTGGAATCAGAGGATTCGGAATAACAGATATGGAAGGTGAACCCCTTTATCATTATTTCCCCGAATTGTTCAGGTTCTCTGCTGGATGTAGATACCATAACTGCATTCATGTGAACGAACCCGAATGTGCCGTCATGCAGGCTGTTGAGTCCGGGAACATCAGTTTGTCCCGCTATAAAAGCTACCTTAACCTGCTGGAGGAACAGCAGGACGGTTCAAAATACAGGTTATAACTTATTTTGCGTAATAATGATGAATATGTTATTTTTCAGATGAATGAACCGGACCTTCTTTATCATATTGATCAGCATTTTTCTCTTCATTGGAATCAATACGGTCTTTTATTTCACCATATTTAATCAACAGCTTGATTTCCAAACAGATTTGCTCGCCAGGCAAACCCGGCTCTGCGGATCAACAATTGAACAGGGAGGCATGAATTTTGAAAATGAGCTGAACGCTATTCCATTTGCTGATAACTTCATCGATCTGTTCAATAACGAGGAGATCAGAGAGCATGGAGTGGACAACCTGCAAAAGCTGTATGCGAAATACAGTGAGCTCATCAATAAGATTACGGTCCTGGACAATGAGAATAATGTGTATAGCCTTATACTGGACAGGAAAGGTGATTTTGTAACAGACTATTATGAATCTCAGGAGCAAACCCTATTGCACGAAAGGGATGAGCTTATCTACGATCAGGAAAAATATTCACTGTCCATTCCTGATTTTGACGAAAACGGGATGGTTCGTTCGAATATCGTTGTAGAGATTAATTTTACCCGTTTTGCAAATTCCATATTTGATCAATACCGTCTTGAAAACACGCTGTGGCAATGGATGGTGACGAATGAAGGAGTATTAATTGCTACCGCTGAAAACGACCTGAACATTCCTTCCAATGACCTGAAAAGAATTGGATCTGATATCATAAAAGGGGAGGAAAGTTCAATGGTTCATTCCATCGATGTGGATGGCACCGCCACCCGGGTTGTTTCAGTGTATTACCCGATTCGCCTGGTGAAAAGGGACCTTGGCATTGTATTTTCTATTAAAACAGATCTTTTTCTTCGCAGTATATTCAGAAAGATCGCTATCATTTCTGTGTTCAGCCTGGCCCTCATTGCTCTTTTGCTATATATTCATTTCAATGTATTCCGGATCAAATCAGAAACTGTCCGGCGTAAACGGGTCTTTGAAGTTTCCCTGATTAAAACACTGGATTCCCTTCCGTTGGGCATTATTCTTTCAGAACCCAATGGTGCGATTCATGTGATGAATACCACCGCCAGGGAATGGATCATGAAGGATCCCAAAGATTCGCCGGAAAATAAATCCATGCATGACCTGGATCTGGAGGTACAGTCAGGTGGTACAGATGATGCCCTGTACACCCGGGCATTTGGACCGGGCAAGGTCATTAAATTCCAAAACGATAGCATCATCCGGCAACTATACAGCCGTGAATGGTCAACAGAAATCAACCAGGTTAAAACCAACATCATTTTACTGCTCGATATCTCAGAATTTGAGAAGTCAAGAAATCTTGAAAAAATTGCTCATCTTGCCAAAACTGAATTATTGGAGAGCATGAGCCATGAGATTGCCGGACCTGTCAACCAGTTGAGGGATGCTGTTGACATACTGGAAAAAGAAGGCCTCAAAGGCAAAGTCAAAGAAACTGCATTGATCCTAAAGAAAACCACAGATCTTCTTTCCAACCAGATTACCTCGATCCTTGATTTCGCGACACAGGATGCAGAAAAAGTGATTATGGAAGAAATTCCTTTTTTCCTTAAAGATGAAATCAACCTGGCTCTACAGCCGTTTAGATCAGTGGCTGCCCAGACCAATACCAGCATTATCACCAAAATCAGGGATGATATACCGGACAGGCTGGTTGGCGATCCTTTCCGGCTCAGACAGATCCTCTATAACCTGGTTGAAAGTTCAATTGAACAAACCCGGGGAGGCAGGGTGCTGCTCAGTGCCGAAGCGATTGAACATCACGATGAATATCTTGTAATACAGTTCCAGATTGATGATACCGGTTCCGGTTTGCCCCAGAATATCATTGATAAATTTGTAAATGGTCAGGGAAATACATTCGATCTGTCAGGGAAAGGATTCGAGGAAAACGAGCTTAGAATTGCCATCGCATATCAATATATCAAACTTTCAAGGGGACAATTATGGATTGAAAGTCCATCTGCCATCTCTACGGATCCAGATCAGCCGGGTACTAAATATTCATTCACCATTGAGGTACTCGTGGGCGCCAGCAAGGAGGAGGACCTCCAGTCAGTGGATACTGAAAAAGCCCCGGGGGCCAGGATCATAGATCCGGCTATTTCAATTTTACTTGCAGAGGACAATATATTCAACAGAAAGCTTGCACAAAATTTATTCAAGAGCCTGGGCTTTGAAATCGATCAGGCAGAAAATGGCAAGGAAGCCGTGAAAATGGCCGCTGAGAAATCATACGATATTATTTTTATGGATCTGCTTATGCCAGAAATGGATGGATTACAGGCAGTTGAGGAAATCAGAAAACTGGGGATTGAAGTACCTGTCGTGGCGGTGACTGCGGTGGAAAATTCCGACACCAGAAGTGCCGCTGAAGCACTGGGAATAAAGGATTACCTGCTAAAGCCTGCCACCTCAGAACAAATAAAGGGGATCCTCTTACGCACCTTCCCTAAAAATGCCCCGGGAGATTGATATAAGGCGCTTCCTGCAAAAGGCGGATAGTATCCCGGTAATTGATGTCAGAACCCCGGCTGAATACAAACAGGGGCATATACCCACGGCCTACAACATCCCCCTTTTTTCCAATAAAGAAAGAAAATCAATCGGGATCAGTTACAAACAGGAAGGGCAGCAGGAGGCCCTGATGAAAGGCCTTGATTTTGCAGGTCCAAAAATGACATCATTTGTCAGGAAGGCCCATAGAATTGCCCGTCAAAAACAACTCCTCGTGCATTGCTGGCGGGGAGGTATGCGCAGTGCAAGCATGGCATGGCTTTTTGAGACAGCCGGGATGGATTGTTACCTTTTAAAGGGAGGTTATAAATCTTTCCGTCAATTTGTGCTTGCTTATTTTAATCAGGCTTTCCCTTTTATTGTCATTGGTGGTTTAACCGGTTCGGGCAAAACTGCAGTCCTGAAATCATTGGCGGAAATGGAAGAGCAGATCCTCGACCTGGAGTTCCTGGCACATCATAAAGGTTCTGCTTTTGGAAATCTGGGAGAAAAAGCCCAGCATTCAACGGAACACTTCGAAAATAAAATCTGTTGGGAATTATTACCTCTTGATAAGAACCGTACCATTTGGATTGAGGATGAAAGTCGCAGCATTGGGCGAAATATTCTTCCGGCAGGCATTTATAATCAGATCCGGTCCGCCCCGGTTATATTCCTTGATGTCCCTCGAATGGACAGGGTGAACAGGCTGGTGGAAGATTATGCAGGATTTTCAAAAGATGAGCTTTGTGAGAGCATACATAAGATCAGTCAGCGGCTTGGCGGAAATATCACGCGCAAAGCTATAGAGGCAGTCATAAAAGGCGAGTACAAACTGACGGCGGAAATGATGCTTCATTATTATGATAAAACCTATCTGTTCGGATTGGGTAATCGTGATCAGCAACTGGTATTTAAGCTTCCTGTCGGTGACGTATTTAATGCTGCATCAGTCGCCAGCCAGATCCTTTCCTTTGCCAGGCAAAATCAAGTACATATAAAATATTTATAAATAGTTAAATGCCTGCATTCTTGCAATTTTATCAATTAACTATAAATTTGTACAAATTCATTCCCAAGGCTTATGTCAGGTAATAAAATAATTGAGACAATGGGGTCTATCGCAAAGGTAGAAAAACTTGAGACCCTGGATAGCAATATTCTTGAAAATACACTGGTGCTGGAGGAGGTGGAACCTTTCCCTGGATACCATGGTGCCAATTTGCCAAGCGGCTATAATCCTACAGCTGTGTATCCGATCATTAAAAAGAAATATTCTTCCATTAAAATCATTCGCATCACCCAGGAAATCAGAAAGTATTTTAAACACGGATTCGACGGTACTGCGGCCAGTATTTGCATTAATAATGATGTATATAATGCCATCCGGCTCAGAAACTTCGGGGACCTAAAAATACTACCTGAGCTTCAGAGGAGCTATATGTATGAGGGTATTAAATTCCTGAATAAAAAAAGTGTCAAGGGAGATGGTGTCATTGAACTAAAAAAGCATTTTGAACTTGAAGCGTTGGGTGAGGGTATTTACAAAGACCTGGAAGACCCCCTCATGTATTATCTTCGCATCCCAAGACATTTGAGCTGGCAGGTTTTCTTCGAAATTACCACCTCCATCAGACACAACCTGGACAACCTGAATTTTGATGCAGCGCTGGGTTCCATTTACCTGAAAGATATCATTGATGTGGTAAGGATCTTTGCCAAAGACATGGAACTTGGGGATCTTTCAAAGATCCGTCAGCAGTATCTGGATGAACTGAGGAAATACTGATCAGGGTTGCCTTATTTCACTTGCATCTACCAGTTTGTATAGCTTATCCGAACGCCTGATGATGCCAGGGACCGGTATTGAAAAGTGTTCCCCTTTTTCTGCTGTTTCTACCCGTATCCGTTCAACCTGAAGCTCAGACACGGTAAGTTCCATAATCCCTGTTGTCGGTCCGGTTACCAGGATTTCATCTCCCACACTGATTTCATTTGATTCTACAAGGAATTCTGCTACTCCAAGCCGGCTGAAATAATTTATCCCTTTCCCGATATAGATTTTTCGCTTGGCAGCATTGGATCCATATCCTTTGCTCCATTCCCCCATCTCCTGTCCAAGGTAATACCCATCCCAGAATCCCCTGTTGAAAACCTGGCCGAGCCTCTTTTCCCAGGCTTCTGTTTTGGTCCGGGAAAAAGTCCCGTCAATACAGGATGCGATGGCCTCATTATAGCATTCAGTGACCATTTTAACATATTCCGGGCTACGTGCCCTGCCTTCGATCTTCAATACGGAAACGCCTGCATCCAGGATGCGGTCAAGGAATGAAATGGTGCAGAGATCCTTCGGAGACATGATATATTCCTGGTCGATTTCCAGCTCCTTGCCAGTCTCTTTCTCGGTTACCACATAAGACCTTCTGCATGCCTGCAGGCATGCTCCCCGGTTGGCGGAATATCCATATTGATGCAGGCTGAGATAACATTTGCCGGAGATGGCCATGCAGAGGGCACCGTGAACAAATAACTCTATCCGCATGAGCTGTCCGGATGGTCCAAGGATTTTTTGTTCTTTGATTTTTTCAGATATAGCCGCTATCTGTTCAAGTTTCAATTCCCGTGCAAGGACTACTACATCGGCATAAGCAGCATAAAACTTCAATGATTCAATGTTGCTTATGTTGAGCAGGGTGGACAGATGAACCTCGATCCCGGCCTCATGTGCAGCAGCTATTACTGAAGGATCTGAAGCAATGATGGCAGTGACTCCAGAGGCTTTCGCCCGGCTGATGATTTCTTTCACCTGTTCCAGTTCATCATTATATATAATCGTGTTCAGGGTCAGGCATGTATTCATTTGATTTTCACTGGCGATTTTAGTTACCTTGTCCAAATCATCCAGGGTGAAATTAAACGATGACCTTGACCGCATGTTTAGTTTTTCCACACCGAAATAAACAGCATCTGCGCCACCCTGTACTGCTGCCTGCAGCGATTCGTATGATCCAGCCGGCGCCATTAATTTTATATTTTCCCTGGATAGCATCCGATTAAATAAAGGTTTACAATGCTTGTTTTAATTAGTCCGATTTCTGAAGAATGATCCTGATAACAGTACCCTTGCCGGCTTCTGAATGCAATACGAAGATTTTTCCTTTATGATAGGTTTCGATGATCCTTTTTGCCAGCGAGAGACCCAGTCCCCATCCCCGCATCTTTGTTGTATAACCGGGTTTGAAAATGGTTTTGTGCCTGTTCTTTGGAACGCCTTTCCCTGAATCCTCGAAATCAATAAGTACATGTTTGAGCTGATCGCTTACTGAAATCTTTATGGTTCCGTTCCCTTCCATGGCATCCACAGAATTCTTACATAGGTTTTCGACTACCCACTGGAACAGAGACCGGTTTATCGGAACCACATGATCTTTGCTGTCAGGGTCAAATGTAAAGCTTACCTGGTCCGAGGTCCGTGATTCAAGATATGCTACGGATTCCTTCAGTACCTCCAGGATATTTGCATTTTTCAGCACAGGTTTTGATCCGATTTTTGAAAAACGTTCTGTAATTTCCTCTAACCTGCCTGCGTCTTTTTCCAGTTCACTGACCAGTTTTTTATCCGGGTGTTTCTCCTTCAGTAATTCCACCCATCCTATCAGTGAGGACGTGGGTGTGCCCAGCTGATGGGCTGTTTCTTTCGACAGGCCAACCCATACCTGGTTCTGCTCGGCACGTCTTGATGCGCTGAAAGCCAGATAGGCCACCAGTATGAACAAGAGGATGACACCCAACTGTATATAGGGGTAATAAGTCAGCTTTACCAGCAGTGTGGAATTCCGGTAATAAACATATTGAACAATACCGTCCCCCAGTTCAATCTCAATGGGTTCTATCTCTGATTTCATTTGTTCCAGTTGCCTCCTGCGGTAATCAGGATTTATCATTTTCAATGAATCCATGTTGCGATGGTACAGGATGTTATCTTCCTGGTCGGCGATAATTACCGGTATGGTTGTATTGTACTCCACCACCTGGAGAGGAAATCCGATATCCCTCTGTGGAATATATGACTCTGTGATATCACTCAGATCAGCCAGTTGTCGGGTCGCTTCGGCCCACAATTCAACTTTTTTCTTTTCTTCTTGTGCCAAGAGCTTTACCAGCCGATTGGTATACAGTAATGATCCTATCCCAATAATGGCTGCGAACAGGAACAGGTATAACTTCCACCTTTGTTTGCGGTAATAAATATCCATGGCTGCTTACTTTTTTTTCTTACGCCAGCGTTTTTTCTCTTCAACTTTCACGGTATCTGATTCCTCCTCGTCATCCCACACAATGGTAAACCGTTCTTGATCAGATTTATTGTTTCTCCTTAACGAATCAGTTTTATTACTGCTTACTGAATCCTCTTCCCAGTCCAGAATGAACCTGGTTGCCTTATCATCCTCCTTAGCCCCACTTAAGGTAGTATCTTTTTTAAAGAACCCGAATTCTTCGTTCAGGATTTCCCTAAGTTCTTTTTTCTCTTCCCTGAACTGGTCCCTGATATTCTGCATGGCCCCCCTTCTGTCATACCTTACCTCTGTACCCCGGTCAGATCCCTCGATGACCAGGTAAATAAATACCCGTCCCAGGCCATCGTCTTCTATCACACCGAATTCACTTTCTCTTTGATCAGGCTTTTTTGCCTTTTTTGAAAGAAGCTCAGAAAGGGAAACTTTCACTTTATAGGTGAAATTTTTATCAAATCCATGTATCCCGGACCCGGTAATATCAAAGGCTGATGAATTGATGTCCATTTTCGGGATTATCACCTCCTCATTCCGGATAAATACCTGGTTTGTCAGGGTGGAGAATTTAATGTCTTCAAGTTCTTTAACATCAATGAACCTGGATAATTTCCTCATGGGTTCGAAACCGGAGAGTTCCCCGTCCTGGATAACAATATCACAGTCTGCCAGTATGGTTTCCTTCTTGATTTTCATTTTTTCATCCAACCCTGCTGAGAAATTTACCTCTCCTGAAAGCTCCCCCCTGATATGCTTATCCATAATAAAATCCTGTCCAAAATTTCCGAAAGAAGTAAACACCCTGGTAATATCTATATCTCTAACCTTAGAGATGCTTTTCACCAGGAACTGGTTGTTACGCTGTTGTTCCAGCATGCCTTCGGTTTCGATCTGCCCTTGCATTGAGTGCAGGCTTAACCGTGGAATTGAAAGTCTTCTAGGTTTGTAAACCAGTTCACCGGTCATCTGGCTGGCATGAAATTTCCTGATCAACAATTCATCAATCCAGTACGTTGTTTTGATAAACAACCTGTCAGGCAAACTGATCGTATCAGTGCCGGAATTATGTTCAATATTCCTTTTCCATGAAGGCAGGTTATTCAAGTCAGCCTTGCTTACATAGATATCAGAATCCAGCCATAAATTTCCGTTGTTTGTGAACAGGAACTCCAGAAGATTGTCAGCCCTGCCCGATAAACTCACCTCAATACCCTCAATGCTGCCGTTCAGTGATTTGATCATTAAATGATCTTTAAATGTTAACTCACCGGTCAGGTTACGCAACTGGATGGATTTAAAGGACAATCCCAGATTTACCCCTTCAAGCCGGATCCTTGCATCATACTGGTGTTTCAATAATTCGGATTTTTCCACCTTTGCCAGGGGCTTCTGTGTCCCGCTGATATTCACCTCTGCATACAACATGCCGTTCATTTCCCGGAAGGTGGAATCGCCAGAAATCAATGATGGGATGTCTGCAAGGTCCAGTTCTGCTTTGATGGTATAATTTATTCGCGGATTTATCAGATTTACTATTTCATAATTGCCCCCCAGCCTGGAATTCCCATAAAGCAAGGACGTATTGCTTAACAGGATCCTGGTACTTTCGGGTCCCTGTCGATTCCCGTTGGTATAATGTCCTTCAGTCCTGAGTTCCCGTATCCCGTAAGGAATAGCTGATGCTTTTAACCAGCCACCATCCAGAGAGAAACTGGCATCGATCTTAGGCATCTGTGTTTTACTGGCCATTCCTGATATACTTGCCTGAAAGGTAATGTCTCCTCCAGCTTTCATATCACCCGGGATCTTCATGTTTTTTAGCAGGTTAAATCTTAATACCCTGTCAAGGTCCAGGTGCGTGCTGGCCAGCAAAAGATTATACTCCAGGGGCCTGGGTCGTATGATATTTCCCTTGACCGCTAGATGCTGACCGGCCAGGTTCAGGTCACCTGACAGAATCTCAATCGTCTGGGGGTTCACATACAGGGAGGCTGAGGAAGATATTTTCTGGTCCTGGAAATACTGGTTCCCTTTCTTGCTGTAGTGATACATAATGCCTTCTATGGCAGTGGTTAAGCTGTATTCTTCCCTGGAGAAATTCCCTTTGAATGTACTTTTTCTGATATTACCCCTGATGGCCATATCCATGGCCCGGTTTTCATAATTGAGGTCGATATTGGTCAGTTTCAGGTTACCTATATCCAGCAGGAAATTTTCGGCATCATGGCCTTTCTCCCGGTTCCAGAAGACATAATTAGTGTTACCACGCTGATCTACAAGTAAGTTCATCATGCCGGAATGTACATGTATTTCCCTGATCATATACTGCCGTTTAAGCAGTTTTGCAACGTTGAACCTAAGGTAGAGGCGCTTTGCCTGTAAAAGTGTATCTGTATTGTGTACGGAAAGGATTACAACATTCTTTAATTCCAGCGAAGCATCCGGGAACTTCCTCAGAAATGACAGCCTAACATCATCAACCTGTGCTTCTGTCCGGATCTGTTTGTTGAGCCCGGATACCACATACTGGGTTAATTCGTCTTCATAGATCCTGCCAAGAATGGCAGCTGCTATGGCCATTATCCCCCCAGTGATTAGAAAGGATATAATAATCTTCCGGAATACTTTCAACTGAAACAATTTATAATAAAAAAGAAAAATCTGATCCGGGCCCAAGCTCCTGGGGAACATGATCTTTTCTGAAAATCCTCGCAGGTTTTGGTCCCAGTAACTGTATGGTCCCATCTTGCACAAGGAACATTGTACCCTCTCTTAATCCCACAACAAACATACCGGGATTGGCTTCAATAAATTCTTCTATCCGCATTTCCCTTGTTTCCCCTGCATGTCCCTCAGGATTTGCATCCAGGTAATGAGGATTGATTTGGAAGGGAACCAGATTCAGCGCCCGGAAACTGCCGGGCTCAACGATTGGCATATCATTGGTGGTCCGGATGCTTGGACAGGCCATATTGCTGCCGGCACTCCATCCTATATAGGGAGTACCTGCCAGCACTTCCTTTCGGATGGGATCCATTAAACCCTGGTCCTGCATCAGTTTGGCAAGATGGAAGGTGTTTCCGCCTCCGACCACGATGGCCTGTGCATGTTGAACAGCCCGGACCGGATCTTCAGTCTCATGGATTGAGGTTATATCATGCCCGATCTCCTGAAAGCGTTTCCGGACACGGCTGGTATATACGTCAAATGAAATAGTAACGCCCGCATACGGAATAAACAGCGCATTGACCATGGTACCGCCCAGGAATGATTTTATCTGTTCCAGGGGGTGTTCCAGGTAAGCTTCACCGGCATTGGTACTGTTACTGATCAATAATAGTCTCATACTTTTGTTTTTAACGACCTAAAAATAATAAAAGTATGAGTTCGCATCCAGCAGTGACAAAGAATGTCTGAATCCAGGATTTTTACAGGCTGGACAAGGTTTTATTCCTGCTTATTACAGGAATATTGTAAGTCTGTATATTATTGGTCTTGATATTGACAGTCATTAGTTTGCCTGACAAGACATCACCGAAACCAGTAATTATCTTAATGCCCTCTATGGCCTGGTAACAGCCAATCATTCCCGGCAAGACACCCAGTAAACCGCTTTCTTCGGCCTCTACATATGAGCCCGGTTCCGGGGGATCCGGATACAGGCATCGCAATGTCGGACCATCTTTATAATTAAATACGCTCAATTGACCTTCATACTTGTACACTGCTCCATAGATCCAGGTTTTCCCCTCAACCACGCAGGCATCATTGATCAGGTAACGGGTTGTAAAATTATCCGTAGCATCAAAAACCAGGTCATGGTCCCTGATCATTCCCAGGATATTATTTTTAGCCAACCTGAAATTAAATATTTCAAAATTTACATCCGGGTTGAGTTTTGATAATCTTTCCTTGGCAATGATTGATTTTAATTTACCAAGGTCCTTTACACCAAAAAGTATCTGGCGCTGAAGGTTGCTCTCATTTACCTGATCGTTATCCACAATCCCGATATATCCAACACCTCCCGCACTCAAATACTGGAGTATGGGGGTTCCCAATCCCCCTACCCCAATTACAAGCACACGGGAATTTTTAAGTTGAATCTGGCCCTCCTCACCAATTTCAGGTAACATGATTTGCCTTTGATAACGGCGTTTTTCATTGGCAGAAAGCTGGTCAGAAGGCATAGAGGGTTTTTTTTATAAAGTTATAATTTTCAGGGGAAAATGATGCCCATCATAAATGAAAGTACCGTACTAATTGAATTGGTGGATCAGCTCCAGCAGATTTTCTGAAATAAGGGCTTCGGTCCCGTGCATGGTCCTTGTAACCATAATTTCGTAACCACCTTCAGGATAGGACCCGTCTGTACAGAGATAACCACTGTTGCCGTTACAATGGGTTACTACCACAGTGTTCACAAATGGGGATTTTTTTTTGACATACAGGCCGATCTCTGTCATCAATTCGCCTGAGATCCCTGCAAAAACAACATTTCCGATCTTCAGGGCCGAGAGGACTATTTCTACATCTTCACCGGCTTCCAGTTCCTGGTCCGGCAACCTGCTTTCCAGCCGTTTTTTCCCATTGGCAATCACTGTTTTCTTCATGGCCCCTATACTGCCGCCAGGTGATACTTTAATTTCTTTCGCCACGCTTAACACTTCTTCTCCCAGCAGCATACCAATGGCATCTATGTCCTGGAATTTGTCGTTGGGGCCATAGATCGGATTTATATCCGCCGATGCACCGGCTGTTACATGAACGATAACCTTGCCGTCAAGTCCCTTTTCGACAAAACGTGCAGTCGCTCCCGGCCAGTCCCCTGTGATCTGGTAGTTTTCCCCTCCTCCGGTGGTACCATGACATGGCCAGTTCACCAGGAGGGCAATGGGATTTTTATCAAGATCCTCGATCTTCAAAACTGAAACCTCATGGTCGCAGGGACCATCGGGATTGCGCCCCAGCCAGATGCTTCCATCAGCAAAACGGGCCCTCCGGTTTATATTCATATTACAGATACCTTTTCCGGCACCGATCAGGACAGGCTGTAATCTTTGCCCGGCGATTTTAACCACCTTGATAATGCTTTCCTGTAGTTTGTTTGCATAGGCTTCAACCTCTGGTATGGCTTTTTCGCTATATGTCATATTGGCCGGTCCACCGTGATTATGACTGGCAGCCAGCAGTATGTAATCAGGGTGGATTCCTGCGGCTTCTTCAATTTTACTGAAGACCTCACCACAGAACCTGTGGGAAAAGCCGATAAGGTCGGCAGTAATGATGGCTGCTTTCCTGCTACCATCGCTGAATACGACAGCGGTTAGATACAGTGAATCATGAATTCCTGTAAACGGGTCTTTCCTGCCTCCGTAACCGCTCATCGGGATGGGCGTTATGGGTGTGATATTAACCTTGGCTGCACCGGCAAGAATGTCACTTACGGCGATATCCTCCGGGGATGAAGGGGGAGAGAAACTGACCAGGGAGTTCATAAGGGCGAGGGAAAGGATGATTAATAATCTTCCAACGATTTTTATCATGGTATGCTGTTTTTGGTTTATATTGTTTTGTTCGATCTAAGTATTTGCTATTCTATCTGCAGGGTTCCTTCCAGTCTGATGTCCTCAGACGAACTTCCAAGCAAAATGGTAAATTCTCCCGGTTCTACCACCCAATCAAGATCCTTATCAAGCATCTTCAATTCATCATGGCCCAGCGTAAAACTGATTGCCATTGATTCGCCGGGTTCCAGCCATACCCTGGTAAATCCTTTTAATTCTTTGACCGGTCTGACAACAGTACTTATCCTATCACGGAGATATAGTTGGACCACTTCGCTACCCGCTCTGTTACCGGTATTTGCAATTTCTGCACTTATATTGAATTGACCATGGGGCCCGGATGACTCCGGGGAGATTGCCAGATTGCCATATTCGAATGTTGTATAACTCAATCCATACCCAAATTCATATAACGGGTTGTAGTCAATATCGGCATAGGAATTTCCCCAGCCCTTCTCCAGCCAGTATGACTTTGAAGGCTTGTAATTATAATAGACCGGCAACTGTCCGGCATGACGCGGAAAGGTTACGGTCAATTTCCCGCCTGGATTATAATCACCGAACAGCACATCGGCAATGGCATCACCACCTTTTTCCCCGGGGATCCATGCCTCGACAATGGCAGGAGCATGCTCATCAATCCAGGGTATGGCCAGGGGTCTGCCATTTATCAGGACAACAACAGTGGGCGTACCGGTTGCTACGACTTTGTGTGCCAGCTCTTTTTGTTTTCCGGTCAACTCAAGCGTAGCTACATCATATCCTTCGCCATCTGTTCCCTGCTTATTTTCTTTTTGCCATTCGTTTTCACCGAGTACCAGTACTGCCATTTCCGAATTTTTCGCAACTTTTACGGCTTCGCTAATCTGGTTAATTTCATCTCCCTTTACATTGCACCCCTTTACGTAGTTGATCCTTACCTCTTCCCCCAGCTTGTTCCTTATGCCTTCCAGAACGGTGACGATATCCTGCAGGACGATTCTGGAAGTATAATCCCCCAGCTGGTTTTTTTCATCGTCTGCATTGGGTCCGATTACGGCAATGGATTTCAATTTTTTACTCAGGGGCAGTATTCCATTCTCATTCTTCAGCAGGACAATACCTTCACGGGCAGCTTGCAGTGCCAGTTTTTGGCTTTTTTCAGTATGTGACACCTCCGCAGCTCTTTCAGGATCAACGAACGGATTATCAAACAGTCCGAGCCTGAATTTCATTTCCAATATCCGCCTGACTGACCTGTCAATGGTTTGCATTGATACTTTACCTTCTTCAACATTTGCTATCATTTCATGGTAGTATCCCTGGTTAAAAGAAATACTGACATCCATGCCAGCTTTGGCAGCCAGGGCGGATGCCTCTTTAAGGTCCTCAACCAGGCCGGTGTATACCAGTGTGTTGACCCCCCCGCCCTCACTCAGTACCAGTCCCTCAAACCCCAGTTCTCCCCTCAGCATATCTGTCAAAACCGCGGATGAGCTGTGAGTGGGAATTCCATCCATGGTGGGGTAGGTTGCCATGACTCCCAGAGCCCCGGCATCCTTAATCCCTGACACCCAGGGAGGAAGAAATACTTCACGCAGCATCCGTTCCGATATTTCCATGGCTCCCCTTTCCAATCCGCTTACCGGTGCACTCTGTCCGGGATAATGGCACAGTCCCGCAACAACCTTATCGTTTGCCGATACATCATATCCCTGAACGGCCCCGACAATGGTCTCAGCAATCCTGGCACAGAGGTAGGGATCCTCGCTGTAACCTTCCTGGTTCCTTCCCAGCCTCGGATCCCGGTTAGGTTCAATGACCAGGGTAAACAGCTGGTGGATACCGATGGCCCGTGCCTCCCTCGCAGCTGTTTCATACACCTTTCCAAGAAGCGCCATGTCCCATGTACTGCCCAGGGCAGGTCCTTCCGGAAAGATGGTTGCCCCCGAGCACATCAGGCCATGCGTTCCCTCTTCCGTTTGCAGCAGGGGAATTTTTAACCTGGTTTTTTCCAGGGCAATGCGCTGTAATTCATTTAAATATCGGGCCTGTTGTGCAGGTCCCTCGAAAAGTACATTATTGGGGAGGGTGAAAAATCCGCCCCCCGGACCAATCCCCTTTATTAAGGTTCCTTCTGTAAATTTTCTGCATCCTTCCATTTTTTCCTCTGTTGTCTTCCCAAGTTCACTGAAATAAGCACAGGGCATGTTAAGCTGTCCTATTTTTTCTTCCAGTGTCATCCTGGATAGCAGATCTTCCACTCTCTGGTCAACAGGCAAGGCAGGATTACGGCAGGGCAGCATTTCAGTATGCCGTGGCAGGTTACGCTGATCCCTCAGGAAACTTCCTATAGCAGCCACATGGTCAATCCATATCTCATTGGCTGGGTCCATTGCATACTGGCAGATGGAATCAATGGTGTTCAGAAGGGAAGTCTGGTATCCACCATCACCCATTTCGTGCCCCGCCAGGACAAGCCATCTGCCTCCGGCACTGGCAGATTCAATACGTTCTTTTATCTCTGCGAATGACTTACCATCCAGTTCAATTCCGGCCAGCTGAGCAAAATCACAGAACAGGGGGTCATTTGTGGTATTGTCCATCCAGGTCCTTCCTGTCGCGAACATGGCGGATATCAGCGGAACATAACTCCGGGTCTGCATACCCCTTCCAACATATGAATGGCCACAAGTATAGGCGAAGGAAACCGGTGTAACACCCAAAAGTCTTTCAATGGCACGGTTTGCCGAATCAAGTTCCCTGTACATATCTGCCAGTGTGTAATTTTCCAGGGCTTTTTCCCGTGCCCAGCTATAATTTCCTGAACATGGGTGTAATAACGTATGGTTACCGATATCATGCCCCTTGGCTACTGCCTGTTTCCATCCTTCCAGTTTTTGTGCCAGACGATCCGGTGAAACATAGAATGTTGCTTTTACACGGTATCTGTCCAGGAGAGGGATTCCTTTTTCAATCTGGCTCGGTCGGGCATCATCAAACGTCAGGCTGATCGCCATTTTTTTCCCATCCGGCCATTTTATGTGTTGATTGTCTGTTTTGCCTGCAGGTCCCCCGTAACCCTGGGTAAATCCCGAAAGAAACAGATACAGGAACAATAAAGTTGTCAGGCTGGTCTTGAAGGAGCGTAACATTGTTGTCTAGCTTTGATTGTTATACAAAATAACAGATTCTTTACTAAACTTCTCAATGTTTCGCGATGGAATAAGAATATCTTATCTTACGTTGTCAGTCGTGCTACATCCGGACCGTCATTTGCTTACCTGAAATTGATCAATGTCAGACCGACTGTAACAGGGTAGACACCAGGGCCCAAATTGGTTTTAAACAGCGTCACCATACTGAGGTTGGCATACAATTTTATGAACTTGTAGCCGGCTCTCAAGGTCACATGATATCTCAGTGGAGAGAGGTTGAAATCATTTCTTACCTTTTCACGTTGCTTGGATCCGTTTTCATAATATTTGAGCTTGGTACTTGACCATAATTTCAGATCTCCGATTACGCCAGTGGCGATAAATCCTTTTTGATCCCTTCCCCATTGGAATTCAAGAAGCAAAGGAACGGTAAGATATGCCGTATGCAGCTTGGATTTTGAATAAGATACTCCGGGCGGAGGATAGCGCGGTACAATCACCCCGGTTACCGGGTCCTTCATAATATTGTTATTGTTGTCGAAATGATAGTTGTTGCATTTAATTCCCATGCCCGTGACGAGACCATTTTTCTTGGAAAAAGGTAAACTGTACTGGATAAAATTCAGGTTCCATTCCCAGGACTTTCCTGTATTCAGGTCCAGCCACCTTGTTTCCTCAGAAGTCCCGGCAAGATTACCATTCCGGTATGCCAGGTTATTCAACCCAAACGCTAATCCAGACCAGTGTCCTTTGAACTTCATGGGTCTCTTTCTCCATCCGTGCTTATGAAAATCTTCCCGTTCAATGATCTCGATATGGGTTTTATTCCCGTCTTCGGTAATACTGATGGCTTTATTTCCCAGCTTGATCTTGACGGTATCATCCCGGTCGTCTACTATGACAAATTCATCCTTTACAATGACCTCGGTCCCATCATCATCTTCTGTTACAGTAACGATATTTTTCTTCCCTATCCCTACCTTTGTGGTATCCGGCTCTTCCTGGGCTGAAAGATGGGGCATAATGGCCAGCATCAATACAAATGCGAAAATCATTCTCATAATACTATTCTTTTAATGTGGTTAAAATCCAGCTTTGGGAATAAGACGGTGAAGGCTATGGAAAAGTTACCGCGATTTGTCAGGTTTCCTGAGTGGGGCCGAAATACCAAAGACCGGGGTATCCAGTGTAATTCTCCTGGTTTTACCATTTTCATCCTTTTTCCGGTCTAAATGATATTCATCCTCTGAAAGGGAGTTTAAACCCCTGACACTTGCATCTGCAAGCATCCACAAAGACAATCTTGGATTTTCTCCGGATGGGACTGCTGATTGATGATACTGCTGCAGGGTGTTGCTTTGCCGAAGTGCATGGTTAGCTGTAAAGGCTTGATCCGGGCCTGCAGGTGATTCCACAACCCGTTGAATTGATTTTGACGAGATCATTGCCAGCTGGATTCTTTCCTTCGTGGAATAGGCATCTGCTTCGGGTATGGATTCTTTTGCCAGCACGGGTTGTTTTCCGGTTAATAACGTAAGTTGCACCTGAGAGGTTTCCGGAGATTCTTCTCTTCCGGAAATTACCGGTGTATCAGCCAGGGATTGAATTTGCTGTGTCACTGGAGGGTTGGTTTCCATCTTGTCAAGAGTATTCCCTGGTATCTGGTCAGTCAAGGTCAGGCTTCCAACTTCAGGGTCTTTGCCGGTAAATACCTGAAACATGATTAACAGAGCTGCCACAGCGGCTGCGGCAGGTAGAAAAATCCGGTATGGGATGGCAATGAATCCTTTCTTAAGTCTTGTTTTTCCCGGGTAAAGAATATTTTCATCAGGCAAAAGCCGGGTTGACCGGTATAGCATATATGTATCCTTCCTTTCAGGATCATCCCGGATGATACCCTGTAATATTTCCTCCTCTTCTTCAGCGATGTCATCCTCCATGCTGGATATGCAATACATGTCAAAATCCTTCAGGATAGTGGCTTCCGCCAGATCGGATTCCGATTTCATCAGGTTGGCTTTCCCTGAAAATGTTGTTTTATCCGGGACAAGGAATATTTTCCCTATACCGGAAAATTCTTCCTTCAGGTCCGGATTGAATTCAAGAAATGACAGGAGCGCATCAACCTGCTCCGGATCCAGATTCCCGTCAAGGTAATCCATTAGATATCGCTCATAGTTCTGCCTGCTAATCTCCATACACTCCTATATTACTGCCTTAAGGCTTCCTATATATTCCTTTAAAAATACCCGTCCACGGTAAATGTAAACCTTGACCTGTGATTCACCCAAGCCGGTGATTTTGCCAATTTCCTGGTACGAATATCCTTCGTAATCCCTCAACAAAATAACCGTTCGCTGGATCTCCGGTAATTTGTCCAACGCGGCATGAAGGATTTCCTGCAGATCACTGTATTGTTCATCATGGGAATAACGTTCAGGATTAACATGGTTAAAATCCTCTATCCTTCTGTCTTTCCTTATCCCATCAATCATGGTATGATATGCTGTGGAGAACAGGTAAGATTTCGATTTCTCATATTTTACTTCCGCAACCTTTCTCCATAATTTTTCAAAACTGTCCTGCACAATATCTCTTGCCTTCTCCTGGTCCTTGAGGTTTTTCAGGATAAAGCGATACAATCCGTCGGAGTATTTTTCAACGCATTGATTGTATTCTGCGACAGTCATTTTCTGTAATTATCTTTTATAGGACGGTTGTTCATCTGTAAAAGTTACTGCTGGTAGTGCGTAATTTCTATTTCTATTTTTCCTTGAATTTCAGTAAAATATGATTGAAATACCAAAATTTAACAAAAAAAACACACGAAATGCTTGACAAGTTAAGCTTGGAATATTATCTTTGACCAAACGTTCAGTCAAAAACTGTCATTCCCGGCAGTTATTTTTTCCTTGTTTTTTGACTGAACGATTAACCAAAATACTGGCTATGTCACCCAGAACAGAACGACAATTTGAGGAGATCAGGGAGGCCCGCAAAAAAGCGATCATGGATACGGCCCTTGAACTTTTTGCAACGGAGGGATTTGACAAAACCTCAATCAGTAAAATTGCCGTGAAAGCAGGCATATCCAAGGGATTGCTGTACAATTATTTCAGCAGCAAGGAAGACCTTATCAAAACCATCATTTTCAATGGCCTGGATAGCCTGACTGGGTATATTGATCCCAACCACGACGGGGTATTGACAAGGGATGAATTGCAGTATTTCATCGAAGAGTTTTTCAATGCCATAGAAAAGAATGAGCACTACTGGCGTTTGTATTTCACCCTCTTTTTTCAACGACACGTACTGAAACTTGTTGAGAAAAGACTGATCGTAATGATCCATACCTATATGAAAATGCTGGTCAGATATTTCGAGGCAAAAGGATCCGATGACCCGGAGACCGATGCGATCATGCTTGGGGCAGTGCTGGATGGTATAGGTTTTCATTTCATGGCAAACACTGCCACTTTCCCCGTGGAGAAAATAAAACAGAAGTTGATTAAAATGTACTGTTAATACAATTTTACAAATGAAACAATTTACATTCATAACGATCAGCCTGCTGATGGTGTTTGCATATCCGGCCAATGCCCAGGACGCCAGGGAGATTATCAGGAAAGCAGACGAGAAAATGCAGGGGGAGGAGACCTCCCAGAGCACCATGACCATGACCATAGTCAGGCCGTCCTGGCAGCGGGAAATCACCTTTAAAAGCTGGACCAAGGGAAGGGATTATTCACTGGCCCTGGTTACCGCGCCAGCCAAGGAGGAAGGTCAGACCTTTCTGAAAAGGGAAACGGAAATGTGGAACTGGAATCCCACCATCAACCGGCTGATCAAGCTTCCTCCCTCAATGATGTCACAGGGCTGGATGGGGTCAGATTTCTCCAATGATGACCTGTTAAAGGAATCGTCCATCGTGGTTGATTATACCCATAAAATTATCGGAGAGGAGGAAATTGACGGCTGGGATTGCTATAAAATTGAACTGATCCCGCTGGAAGATGCTGCGGTCGTTTGGGGAAAGATTTTCAAATGGATCTCAATGGAAGAATTTCTCCAGATGAAAAGTGAATATTTTGATGAAGATAATTACCTGATAAAAACTGAACTGGCATATGATATAAAAACAATGGATGGAAGGTTAATCCCATCCAAATTTGAACTGATCCCGGAAGAAGAGGAAGGACATAAAACGGTTGTGGTAATGGATGATATCAAGTTCAACGAACCCATCCCGGACAGCTTTTTCTCACAGCAAAACATGAAACGTGTTCGATAAGTTCTGGATTAACTGAAAATTAAAGATCATGAAAGAGTATTTAAAACTGGCCTGGAGAAACATCTGGAGAAATAAGAGGAGAACACTGATCACCATTGCATCGGTTTTTTTCGCCATGTTCCTGTCCCTGATCATGCGCTCCATGCAGGTTGGCAGTTATGGCCATATGGCTGATGGAATTGTAGAGGCCTTTACCGGTTTCATTCAGGTGCACAAAGAAGGTTTCTGGGATGATCAGACACTGGATAACACCTTCGCCAACCAGGCAGACATGGTCAGGGAAATTGAATCTGCCGATAATGTAAAAGCGGTGATTCCCAGGCTTGAATCATTTGCACTGGCTTCGACGGGTGAATTGACCAAAGGCATCCTGGTGGTGGGAATAGATCCTGTCAAGGAACTTGATCTTACCCACCCTGACAAGAAAATCAAGGAAGGCAAATATTTCGATGAGGAACCTTACGGAGTTCTGGTATCAGGAAGATTGGCAGCATTCCTCAACCTGAATCTGAAGGATACCCTGACACTATTAAGCACAGGATATCATGGCGCCAGCGCTGCCGGCATCTATCCTGTAACAGGTATTGTTGAAATGCCGAATCCTGAGCTGGACCGACGCCTGGTGTTTATGCCTCTCCCAATCGCACAGGATTTTTATGGGGCAGAAAATATGCTGACTTCATTGGTGATCAATGTATATGATTCTGATGATCTGAAAAATACAAAAAAGGATATACAGGGCCTGCTGGAGAATGGTGTCTATGAGATCATGGACTGGAAGGAAATGAATCCTGAGCTGGTGCAACAGATCCAGAGTGATCAGGCAGGAGGCTATATCATGCTTGGCGTACTCTATCTCATTGTAGGATTCGGTGTGCTTGGTACACTCATCATGATGACTACGGAACGAAGAAGGGAATTCGGGGTAATGGTAGCCGTGGGTATGCAAAAAAAGAAACTGGGACTCATCCTGTTGATAGAAATGCTGATGATGGGACTTGTGGGAGCTGCATCAGGGATCATCGGCAGCCTGCCGGTAATCGCATACTTCGTACAAAATCCCATCCGTTTTACAGGGGAATATGCTGAAATTTTCGAGTCATACGGATTCGAACCCATCATGCCTGCCAGGTTTGAAGGATATTATTTTGCGGGCCAGACGGCCATTGTACTGATCATCTTCATGCTGGCTATCATTCCTCCTATATATTCAGTGTTGCGGCTGAAAGAAATAAAAGCATTACGATCTTAACGAATTAATAATCAAGAAAATGATCTGGTCAATTTCATGGAAGAATGTATGGCGTAACAAGATCCGCTCACTTGTGGTGATTGTGGCATTTACCTTCGGCATATTCGGAGGTGTTTACATGGTAGCAGTATTTTATGGCATGATTGATTCAAGGGTAAAGCTGGCCATTGGCAATGAAGCTTCCCATATCCAGGTGCATCACCCCTCGTACCTGGATAACAATGAACTGAAATATACCATTGACGATTATCAAAAATATGTGGGTCAAATTGAAAATATCCCGGAAGTCAAAGGCGTAAGTCCAAGGATCAAAATCCTGGGCATGGCCAGCACATCGGGAAATGCCTCAGGGGTGATGATCAACGGGATTGATGTTGACAGGGAAAGGCAGGTGACCGGGATCGATGAATCACTGGTTGAAGGCGGGGGATCTTTTTTTGAAGAGGATGGAAGAAAGCCTATCGTCATTGGTGAAAAACTGGCAAAAACACTCAAACTGACTTATTATAAAATAACCGCCGGGGACCTGGACAGGCTGTCCGATAAAAAGAATATGCGAGCTGTCCTGCCCCTGCTTGACTCCCTTAGGGATAAATCCTTCAGGACAGAGGCTGATTTTGAAAAGGCCCTGTCAGGATTGCTGGGCAAATCAGAAGCTGAGAAATACTCATTCCATATCAAAGCAGCATCCATTAAATACAGGCTCAAAAGAAGGATCGTCCTGAGTTTTCAATCGCTGGATGGCCACATTGCCTATGATGCCTTCCGGGTAATAGGGATTTACAAAACAGGCAATTCTGTATTTGACGGCCTGAATCTTTTTGTCCGTATGTCTGACATAACCCCTGTTGCCAGTTTGCATTCAGGTCAGGTTAACCAGCTGGCCATCCTGCTGACATCGGTAGAACATGATGACCAGGTTGCTGAGATGGTGAAGGACATAATGCCTGGAATGGACGTGCAGACCTGGGATGAGATCATGCCTGAAGCCGGCATGTATACCTCGACCATGAATTACTACCTGTTCATTTTTATGATCATTATCCTGCTGGCCCTGGGTTTTGGTATTGTGAATACCATGCTGATGGCCGTACTGGAAAGGATCAAGGAACTGGGTATGCTCATGGCCATAGGAATGAACAAGAAAAGGGTTTTCAGCATGATCATGCTGGAAACCGTATTCCTGGGTATGACCGGAGCTGTCATCGGAATGGCCATCAGCTATGGCCTGATCTGGTATACCGGCAGTACGGGACTGGACCTCACATCGCTCTACCAGGAAGGATTTGAAGCCATGGGATTCAGTCCCATGATCTACCCGACCATCGGTTGGGAGTCTTTCATCCAGCTGATCTTCTTGGTTGTATTAACCGGGGTACTTGCTGCCATCTATCCGGCAAGGAAAGCCATGAAGCTGAATCCTTCAGAGGCTTTGAGAATTGATATGTAATGGGATTAAAATAATGATCATGAAAGTAATAGAAATTGAAAATCTGGAAAAGATCTATAATGAATCTGAGATAAAAGTCCACGCTATCAGGGGCATAGATCTGTCATTTGAGGAAGGGGAATTTGCAGCCATTGTCGGTCCCTCAGGTTCAGGCAAAACCACCCTGCTGAACATGCTTGGTGGATTGGACAATCCAAGCAAAGGAAAGATTACGATTGGGGGAGTTGATATCAGCTCATTAAAATCATCCGAGCTGATCAATTTCAGGCTATCCAATATCGGATTTGTTTTCCAGGCCTATAACCTGATTCCCGTCCTTACAGCAAAAGAGAATGTTGAGTTCATAATGCATCTCCAGGGAAAGTCGAAAACAGAGAGGGATGCCAGGACAAAAGAACTGCTGGAGTCCGTGGGATTGGGTGACCGGCTTGACAGCCGGCCTTCGAAACTGTCAGGCGGTCAACAACAGCGGGTGGCTGTGGCACGTGCATTGGCCTCCAAACCAAAGTTTGTGCTGGCCGATGAACCTACGGCAAATCTTGATACCGAAGCTACCGAGAACCTGCTGGATATCATGGAAAAACTGAACCGTGAGGAGAACATCACCTTCATCTTTGCCACCCATGACGCACGTGTGATGAAAAAGGCCCGCAGGGTGATCACCATCGAAGATGGTAAAGTCCTGTCAGATGAGATAAAGTAGAAGTTACATGCAAAAGTACTGCCTGTATATATTCCTTATTTTGTCTTCATCACTGACTGTTACAGGCCAGGAAAAGAGCCCTTCCTTTGAACTGAAAGGTTACCTTTCAAACATGCAGTCTGCAATGTTTGAAGATCCCAGCGAGGATTGGATCATCGATAATCTGTTCCATAATCGCCTGAATTTTTTCTGGTATGGCGGTCAACATTTCAATGCCAGCATTCAGTTCCGGAACCGGCTGATGTATGGTGAAACCCTTAAACTCATCCCTGGATATATCGATAATGTAGGAAAAGAAGACGGCCTTTTTGATCTGTCCTTCAACCTGCTCAGCGGGGAGTCCTATGTGTTGAACTCAACCATTGACCGTATCTGGTTTCAATATACAACAGAAGGGTTTTCGTCCACACTTGGAAGGCAGAGGATTAACTGGGGACAAACATTTGTTTGGAATGTCAACGATGTGTTCAATGTCTATTCCTATTTCGATTTTGACTATGAGGAACGCCCAGGTTCGGATGCAGTGCGCCTGCAGTTCTATCCAAATTATACCTCAACCATTGAATTGGCAGTTAAAATCGACAGCGCACATAAGGTCACGGCTGCTGCCAGGTACCGTTTCAATGTGTTTTCATATGACATACAATTACTGGCCGGGATACTGAGTGAAGAAGATTATCTTGGAGGCATTGGCTGGTCTGGCAATATCGGTGGTGCAGGATTCAGGGGAGAAGCCAGCTATTTCCACCCCAAATACAATTTCAGGGATACCTCGGGAATGTTCATGAGTTCTGTGGGCATCGATTATACCTTCCCCAATACCCTGATGCTCCAGGGTGAATACCTCTATTCGAGCAAGCCTTATACCTCTTTGTACGGAATCCTTGATTATTATAGCGGACCGCTGACAGTAAAGCAGCTTGCCTTCACAGAACATACTATTTTCGCCTCCGGTTCCTATCAGATCACTCCGCTCTTCTATGCTTCCCTGTCCGGCATGTATTTCCCTAAAATGAAAGGATATTTCATCGGTCCCAACCTCTCCTACAATATACTTTCCAATTTAGACCTGGCATGCTTCCTTCAATATTTCAACGTGGAGCAGGAAAGTCCCATTACCGGTAGTAAATCCCGCCAGCGGATCACCCTTTGGTTCCTGCGCCTGAAGTGGAGTTTTTAATCATTTTCGTCAATGGTATAATGGTTCTTGCCTGAAAGTTGGAATTGACATCCTGATTTTAAATCTTTGCTTTATTGTAAATCACTATACCAGCCGAAATGAAAAAAATATTCATGCTCCCACTGGTTCTTTTCTGCCTTAGTTTGGTAACTTTAATGGCCACCAATCCGCCGAAAACAATGAATGAGCCCCGGCAAGAAATGAATGAGGAAAAACCTGCGGACCAACTGCTGATCGTGTGGACGAGCGGTGATCCGGATGTCGCCCATAAGATGGTGTTTATGTATGCCTTTAATGCCAAAAAGAATGGTTGGTGGGAAAATATCAGCCTGCTTGTATGGGGACCATCCGCCAAGCTTAGCAGTGAGGATAAAAACATCCAGGCCACCCTGAAAAAAATGAAGGACCAGGGTGTTGAATTGCTGGCCTGCAAAGGTTGCGCGGATCAGTATGGAGTATCTTCCAAACTGGAGGAACTGGGGATTGATGTCAAATACACGGGTACCTACCTGACTGATTTTATCAAATCCGGTAAGAAGGTGATTACCTTCTGATCAACAGGACAATGCCTGCATCAGCATAATTGCTGAAAGCATCTCTTGCAGTGATGGATACCCTTACCCCGGGGATAAAAATTTGTTATATTAGCATCTTTATTTACCCGGTATTGAAAAAAATATATCAAATATTTCTTGTCGCCTTTCTGTTCGGACAAAACCTTAATGTTTTTGCCGGTGCCCCGGTATTCAGATACCTGGATAATGGGGATTTTGACAAGCTTGATTCATATCTGGCAGATCATGATATCAATGCCGTGTATGGTGACAGCGCCGTCACATTGCTGGTATACTCCATACTTTACAATAAAAACAGGGTAACCTATTACCTGATCGAAAAGGGAGCGGATGTCAATTTGTTTGTCAATGGGAAAAGTCCCCTGATGCATGCGGCCTCGAAAGGGAATAAGCAGAAAACAGCCATGCTGGTATCCCACCAGGCTGATATCAATGCACTGGATTCAGCACTTAATACATGCCTCATTTATGCGGCCCGTCATGGAAGCCTGAAAACGGTAAAATACCTTGTTCGCCACGGGGCTGCGCTTAACCATAAAAACATATACAGGTCTACAGCATATGATGAATCGGTCACTTATTCCCATATCGAGATTTCAAAATATCTGCGGGATGAATATGTGAAAAATTTACCAGATTTTCATGATGGTCCCTATGTCAGTTGGAAAGGTCAGCGAAGGATAAAGGCATTTTACATGGTCCATGATTCAGCCAGGCGTATGACATTCAAGCACAAAGTTAACTTCAGGGCTGAATCCAATCCTTTCTTAATGAGGGGGTTTTCACAGGACAGCCTGGAATACCTGATCAGCAAACAACGGGAAATACCCGCCGATCAGGTTCAGGGGGTGAAGCAAATCATGGTTATAGGCGATATCCATGGGGGTTACGACAGCCTGCTTGTTTTCCTGCGGAGCAACGGGATTATTGATCCCGGATTAAACTGGACATGGGGGAAGGGTCACCTGGTTTTTCTGGGAGATATTTTTGACCGCGGTCATAAGGTGACAGAAGCTTTGTGGTTGATATACCGGCTTGAGTATCAGGCAGCCAAAGCAGGTGGAGCTGTTCACCTGATCCTCGGTAATCATGAGATCATGGTCCTGAACCATGAAGTGAGCTACGTTGCGGATAAATACCTGTTAATGACCGATAAATTAAACATGTCCTATGCGAATTTGTTTAGCAAACAAACCATCCTTGGACAATGGCTTAGATCAAAAAATACCATTCTCAAGATCAATGATTACCTATTTGTACATGCCGGATTATCGCTTGATTTTATTGAAGTTGGATTCACACTACATGACATCAATAACCACGTCAGATTTTTTCTCAACTACCCGAACAGGGAATCCCGCGGGGAAGTAAACCGAATTACCATCATGGGTAAAAATGGACCTTTCTGGTACAGGGGCTACCTGGAAGATAACCATGAATACAAACACTTGCCTGAGGAAGAATTAAGTAAAATCCTTTCGGCGTTTCAGGCAAGCAGTATTTTTATAGGACATACAAATGTTAAGGAGATCACCCCGCTGTATCAATCCAGGGTTTACGCCATGGATGTTCCTTTTTATTCTAATGAAGTCAATATGCAGGGCATTACGATTGAAAACGATGTTTTCTACCTCGTAAATTCATCAGGGGACAGAAAGGAGTTTCAATAATTTTTACTAATTTGGAATGAATCAATTCCATTTTTGTTGAGTCCATTTATCATCTAATTTCTCCAAGTTGTTTCCTTTCCAGAAATTTTATAAATGATGAGATCAATCCATAAAAGTACTCTGGCGTCTCTGTTACTGCTGTTTTTAATATGCCCGACCAGTTCATTCTTCTGGCTTGATGCGCAGGATTTTTTATCCATTACGGGTGAGGAGCCGACGTTTTTGTTCCAGTCAGATGAACCGTTGTACCTTACCCTCAGTATGGATGTTAAGACAGTCATTCGTGACAATGAGGAAAAGGAGAACCATCCGGCAGAAATCAGCTATACCGACCAGGAAGGGAATGAAATTAAACTCCCAGTGGAGATCAGGGTGCGCGGAAACTTCAGGAAAGATCCTGTCAATTGTGATTTTCCTCCCCTCCGATTGAATTTTTCCGACACTACTGTAATAAACACCGTTTTCGCCGGACAGGATAAGATCAAGCTTGTTACACATTGCCGAACACGACAGGATTTATACGAACAAAATGTACTCAAGGAATATTTAGCCTATAAGTTGTATAATCTTTTTACAGAAGAAAGTTTTCGTGTCAGGCTGGTGCACCTGACCTACGCCGACACCAGGGGTAAGATTGATACACTTGAAAAAATGGCATTCCTGATAGAACCAAATCAGCAAATGGCACGTAGGAATGGTTGTGAGATCTTAGAGGTGAAAAGGATTCAGCAGGAGCGGACCAACAGGCATAAGATCAATGTATTGTCTGTATTTCAATTTATGATCGGAAACACTGACTGGTCAGTACCGGCCCTGCATAATGTCGTGCTGTTAAAGGAAGATTCTACGGACCTGCCCATCGCTGTTCCGTATGACTTTGACTGGTGCGGAATGGTCAATTCACCTTATGCAGTACCGGCAGAATTCCTACCCATTGAGTCAGTAAGGACCAGGTTGTACCGCGGTTTCTGCAGACCGGATGAAGAAGTACAGCTGGCCCTGGATGAATTCAGGCAACGTAGGGATGAGATTTACCATACCTGCAGCAGTGTGCCCTTTTTAACTGAAAAGGAATTGAACAAGACCATAAAATACATGGACCAGTTTTTTAAAACCATTGAGAATCCGAATGCGGTTGAATTAGCATTTCATCGAAATTGCCGGGAATAATAAAAGGTATTATATATAAACCAGGCAATGAGTCTTAATCCATCAAAAAAGGAACTTCTTGAAAAGATCCAGAAACTGGAAGAACAGATCAGTCTGTTAAAATATACTGGTTCCCTTGATAACCTGGGTTACCTGATAGATGCCTTCAAACACAATACCATGATCCCCGGGAAAATGTTCCAGATGATCCTGGATCATATCCCCCAGCGCATCTTCTGGAAGGATACTGAATTTAAATACCTGGGATGCAACAAGTTGTTTGCACAGGATGCCGGTCTCGAGGATCCGGCAGATATCGTGGGTAAGACTGATTTCGAGCTTTCATGGAAAGAATCGGCAACGCTTTACAGAAAGGATGAAAAACAGGTTCTGAAATCAAAAAAACCCAAGCTCAGATACCAGGAAACGATAACAGATTCCAAAGGAAGGCTTATGTGGGTAGAAACGAACAAATTACCCATGCTGAATACCGAGGGAGAAGTGATTGGCATCCTGGGTACTTACGAAGATATTACTGAACGTAAGAATGCCGAACAAAAGATCCAGAAACAATCAGAAGAGATCCAGGAAAAAAACCTTGTGCTGAAAAAACACATACAAGAATTAAAAGAAGCGACAACGGATTTAATCCAATCCCAGAAAAAATTAAACAAGGCACAGGAGATTTCACTTTCAGGGAGCTGGTCATATAACCAGAAGACCAAAGAACTGGAATGGTCTGACCAGGCATACCGCCTGTTTGGCTACAATCCGGGTGAACTGGTCATTACCGAATCTGTTTTTTTATCGCTGATCCATCCGGAAGATAAAGACGAATTTTTATCGGCACTTAAGTTAACCATGGAAAGGAAGGTTCCATTCGATCTTGAATTAAGGATAATCAATGCGAATGGAAAAATGATGTATATGCACGCTGTGGGTGGAATCATAACAGACAGCTGGACGAATTCCAGCTCCTTTGAAGGCCAGTTCAGGGATATAACCATCCGTAAAAAAGCTGAACTTGAATTGATCAAGGCCAAAGAAAAAGCAGAAGAATCGGACAGGTTAAAATCTGCCTTCCTGGCAAATATGTCACATGAGATCCGTACACCCATGAACGGGATCATAGGTTTCTCCCAGCTATTAAAAGAAGAATCCCTGACTCCGGAGAAAAGAAATGAATTTATTAACATCATTGCCAATAACGGGAAGACACTGCTTCACCTGATTGATGACATCATTGATCTTGCCAAGATAGAATCAGGGCATATGACCATAGAAACTGTTCCCTGCCGCGCCAATTCTATCATGTCAGAGTTATACCAGCAATTCCTTGAAATATTGCAAACCAAAGAAAAGGAGCACCTGGAACTTCAGTATTTTGTGCCCGATGAACAAGTTGACGTGGTGACTGATCCCAACCGCTTAAGACAGATCCTTTCAAACCTGCTTGATAATGCCATAAAATTTACAGAAAAGGGATTTATCCGGTTTGGATTTGAAATCAATGAAGACAAATACCTGACTTTTTATGTGAAAGACTCGGGAATCGGCATCCCTGAAGAAAAGAAACTTTCCGTTTTTGAAAGGTTTCGGCAGATTAACGAATCATACAACAGATTGTATGGTGGTACGGGCCTGGGTCTTGCCATATCCAGGAACCTTGCACATATGATGGGCGGGGAACTCTGGCTTGAATCGAAAGAGAAGGTTGGAACCAGTTTTTACCTTTCCCTCCCATATATAACGATCCCGGTAAAACCTGACACCATTCCAAAAGCAAAACAAATTACCAAGATACCCACCGGTAGCTGGAAAAACAAGACCATTCTGATAGTAGAGGATGAACCACTCAACCTGTTTATGCTTAAAGAATTTCTCAGGCCGTCGGGCATCCGTATCATCCATGCAGGAACAGGGGATGATGCCGTGAAACTTTATCATGACAACAAGGATATTGATGTCATCCTGATGGATATCAGGATTCCCGGTATGAATGGATACACTGCAACCAGGGAAATTCGAAAGTCTTCCAAAAAAATCCCGATCATCGCACAGACTGCATACGCCATGCAGGAGGACAAGAAAAAATGCCTTGAAGCAGGCTGTAATGATTTTCTCAGCAAACCCCTGAACAAGGAATTGTTACTTCAGAGTATTTTAAGGTTCTTAGGACCAAAATAAGATTTTCGCTGCCGTATTCCCTCAATTTTTTGTGATCCACCCAGTTTTTTCGGTACCCGTACCCATCGGTAATGATTTTAAGTTATTTTTGAGAGTCAATCAGAAAATCATTTTTATGAAAAAGAAAAACATTCTCCTGGGTTTTGTTACCCTGTTTGCCTGTTTCAGTCTTGCGGATGCTCAGATTAACCATATCGAATTTCAGGAATTTACCCTGGATAACGGCATGCACATCATTCTGCACCAGGATCATTCAACCCCCATTGTTGCCATTAATATCACCTACCATGTGGGATCAAAAAATGAACAAGCGGACCGGACCGGGTTTGCGCATTTTTTCGAACATCTTATGTTCGAAGGATCCGAACATGTTGAACGGGGAGAATTCGTAGAATATGTCAAAAATGCAGGAGGTGTGTATAATGCAGGAACTTCCTTTGACTATACCCTATACTATGAGATACTTCCTTCAAATCAGCTTGAACTGGGACTCTGGCTTGAATCCGACAGGCTGATGCAGCTCGGAATAGACAGTGTGGGAGTGGAAACCCAACGCAGCGTGATTAAGGAAGAACGGAGGCAGATATTTGATAACCAACCCTATGGTTCACTGACCGAGGAGGTTTTCTCGAATTCATTTAAAAAGCATCCTTATCGATGGGTTCCCATTGGAGATGTACAATATATAGACCAAGCAGAACTACATGAATTTATTGAATTCCATAATCACTTTTATGTGCCGGAAAATGCAGTACTGGTAATATCAGGGGACATTGAATATGATCAGACCAGAAAACTTGTAAAAGATTATTTTGGAGAAATCCCCCGGCACAATCATGAAATTTACCGGCCCGATATTAATGAACCACCACAAACAAAGGAAATCAGGAAAACCGTATATGACAACATCCAGCTTCCTGCATTGATTGCAGCATACCGTGTGCCTGGCATGGGAGATCCCGATTCATATTCCCTGGAAATGCTCCAGACCTTGCTGTCTGGTGGTCAGAGTTCACGCCTCTACAAGTCCCTGGTGGACAACAAACAAATGGCTGTTCAATTCGCAGCCCAGCCTCTGGCACTGGAAGATTACGGTGTTTTCATCATATATGGTTTTGCCAACATGGGAGTGAAGCTTGAAGACCTGGAGGCAGCCATGGAGGAGGAGATCAAAAAGGTTAAAGAATCAGGATTGACAGACCGGGAATTCCAGAAACTGCAGAACCAGATGGAGAACGATTTCATCAGCCGTAACACCACCATGGCAGGGATCTCTGAAAGCCTGGCTACTTATCACACCTTTTACGGAGATGCTAACCTGATCAACACGGAAATCGAAAAATACCTGGCGGTCACCCCTGAAAACATCATCGATGTGGCTAAAAAGTACCTGGTACCTGAAAACAGGGTGGTCCTTTATTATTTGCCCAAAGAACAAGAACCTGAAAGCATTAACTAATCATGAAATATTTAGCATATACTCTCCTTGCCTTCCTGTTTATTCCAACACTGCTGAAATCGCAGGTGGACCGGACACGTGCCCCGGAACCCGGACCGGCACCGGTGATACAGGTAGGTGATTACAAAACTTTTGAGTTGAAAAACGGCCTGAAGGTATTCCTGGTTGAGAACCATAAGATCCCCCGTGTATCCTATTCACTCCTGCTTGATATCAAACCCTTCTCAGAAGGGGACAGCCTGGGATATACAGACATTGCCGGAGAATTACTGGGAACGGCAACCACTATCCGTTCCAAGGATCAGATTGATGATGAAATAGATTTTATCGGCGCAAGTGTAAACACTTCCTCCAGCTCTCTTTCCGGCTCAGCATTGAAAAAACATAATGAAAAACTGCTGGAGATCATGTCTGATATCCTTCTGAATCCTGTTTTTAACCAGGACGAGCTTGATAAGGTAAAAAAACAGACCATTTCTGCACTGGCCTATAATAAAAATGATCCCGCTGCCATCTCTGATGTCGTGTCGGATGCACTCTTTTACGGGAAAGATCATCCCTATGGTGAAGTGACTACTGAAACCACGGTAAATGCTGTCACGGTGAAAATGTGCGAGGATTATTACCGTACTTATTTCAGGCCCAATATTGCCTACCTGGCCATTGTCGGCGATATGAACCTGAAGGAAGCAAAAAAACTGACTAAAAAATATTTCGGGGAATGGGTGCCTGGGGAAGTACCTTCAAAACAGTATCCCACACCAGAAGCTCCGGCAACGCTGCAGGTTTCCATCGTGGATCGTCCGGTCGCCGTGCAGTCTGTCATCACTGTAGGATATCCTGTAGAATACACCCTTGGAACGGATGATTATATCAAGGCCCGTGTCATGAATGTCCTGCTCGGGGGAAGCGACAACAGGTTGTATCAGAACCTGCGGGAAGATCATGGCTATACTTACGGAGCTTACTCATCACTCAGCCAGGATAAATACATAGGAAGCTTCAGCGCCAGTACTGATGTCAGGAATGAGGTTACCGATAGTGCCATATCCCAGATCCTCTACGAAATGGAAAGGATCCGGACCGAACCGGTTCCTGCCGAAGAACTTGAAAAGGTGAAAAACTATCTTACCGGAACCTTTGCCCTGGCACTCGAAAAACCGGCCACAGTGGCAAGTTTTGCCCTGAATATTGCCAGGTACGGGCTCCCGGCAGATTACTATGCCAATTATCTCAAGTCCCTCGCTGCAGTCACACCCGAGGATATCAGTGAGATGGCCCGTAAATATATCAAGCCAGAGAACTGTCATGTCTTTGTAGTTGGCAAGGCAGATGATATAGCTGAGAAACTGGCAGTACTCAGTCCCGATCAAACCATCAAATATTATGATGTTGAAGGCAATTACATAGATCCTGCCAGTGTGAAAAAAGCACTTCCTGCAGGATTGACTGTTGAGAAGGTTGTTGAAAATTACCTGGCTGCCATCGGTGGCAGGGAAAAGCTTGAAGCCCTGGAAGATATGGAAGTGAATATGAAAATGAGTATGCAGGGAATGTCTATTGATGCAAAAATGTACCAGAAAGCGCCTGACAAATACAGAATGACCATGAGTATGGAGGGCAATGTCCTTAATGACACCAGGTTTGATGGAACTGTTGGCAGGATCAGCGGGATGCAGGGCGAGCAGGTACTGGAAGGAAAGCAACTGGAAAACCTTCAGGCACAATCACAATTCATGCCCGAATTGAAGTATGGTGAACTGGGCTATACCCTTCAGTTAAAAAGCATTGAGATGATCGATGGTAAGGAAACCTATTTGGTTGAGGTCTTTCATCCCGGAAGCGGAACAGGTTATGATTATTATGATACTGAAACCTGGTTGAAACTCCGTGAAGATAAAATAGAAGAAACCCCCGATGGAAATATGGTCCAGACAACCAATTTATCTGATTACAAAGATGTTGATGGTATTTTGTATCCCCACCAAATAGACCTGATTGTTGGTCCACAGCAAATTTCCGGAACAGTCGATAGCATAAAGCTCAACGCCGGAATTGATGATGCGGTATTCAAATAAAGCTTTATGAGGGCAATCATTCAAAGGGTCAGCCATGCTTCTGTCAATATTGACAGGCAGGAGAAAGCCCGCATTGGAAATGGTTTACTCATCCTTTTGGGCATTGAGGAAGCCGACACCAATGAAGACCTGGAGTGGCTTAGTGGAAAAATTTCCAGGTTAAGGATCTTCCGTGATCGGAAAGGGATTATGAATCTATCCCTCACAGAAGTTGAGGGTGAAACCCTGGTGATTAGCCAGTTCACCCTGCATGCGAGTACCAGAAAAGGTAACAGGCCGTCATATATACGTGCAGCCAGGCCTGAAACTGCCATCCCGTTGTATGGACAATTCATAAACCAATTGTCACATGATACCGGACGGGAAGTGAAATCTGGAGAGTTTGGTGCATATATGCAGGTTGAAATGTTGAATGATGGTCCCGTTACCATTGTCATTGACACCAAAAACAGGGAATAATGACACTGGAGGATTTTAAACCATCCGAGACTGGTAAAGACCTGTCAGAAGAAGCTATGCGCTTACAACCCTTCATTGCCCCCATCCAGTGTGGTATATTTAAAATCCAATGGGATAGGTTAATTTCAGAAAAACTGTCCGGTGATCATAATACTGTTTCTCAGTATGATCAAAATAATTATCCCCGGCATATATCAGGTACAGGGCACCAAAAGGTGGTTTGAACCGCCAACCGAATTGCCCGTAAAGGTAAAAACGTTTATCGTAGGAATTATGCTGGGCAAAGAGTCTGACCCAGAGATTATTTGTAAAATAATAATCCAGGGTCAGTATATTCAATAAGGTGTTTTGTTCCAGGCGTATCCCGGGGTACGAGAGGGTATCAGTACCAAAGTTAAGCCATGAAATATTATACTTTACAGTCAGTCTTTCCAGGGCTTGCAGGGCCACGTCTCCCTGGATGATTTTCATTTTCCGGTTGAAGTTCCTTCCGGTTGAAAAGGAAAGTGAGGCGTAGGAAGAGGCATCCGTATTATAGCCCAGTTCATTTTCGATGAAATAATTGTAAAAATAAAGTTCCTCCGGTTGGCCGGAAGCATCTGTGCTGTTGCGAACCTGGTAACGATAATCAATGTAAAACCTGTAACTGAAATTGCAGGTTAGGTAAAAGCGGATGTAATCCCTGAAAGTATATCCCCTCATGATACCGTCAAGTCCCCAAAAAACATTGTTCCCGAAAAAGACCCGGATATATCGCATAAAAGATTCATTGAACCAGAAGGTATAACTCATGTCGGCATCCAGTTCATGCCTGTTATCATCCCTCAAGAAACCGGTCTGGTTGATATTTTCAGCAAGATCTCCCCCAAGAAGGGTATAACGCAGGTGAACGTGATGTTTGTTTGACTCATGGGCTACCCTGAGGAATCCCCCGCTATGCTTGAGGATATCTCCGGGATAGCTGCCCATCAGTTGCCCTGTGATCTTCCAGCGCTCTCCCGGGTTCAGGACCCAGTCCAGCCCGAAAGAACGTGCAAATGTAGTATCGAAATCCGACTTGTCCACAATGATTGCCCCAATGGTAGAAGATCTTAAAATATCTTTCTTGACCCGTGCAACTGTATAGAAGGCTGCAGGAAGTCCTTGTTCAACATTTTCCGGACTTCTTACATTCAAAATATTCATGCCATATCCACCGGCCTTGCCAGTAAATTTTACACCATAATTGATGTCTCCAATCCTTCTTGAATAAAAAGGGCGGTACCGCATGGTGAACATTTCGTTCCCTTCCTGGAAAAATAGCCTTTTATCCGGGAAGTCAACCTCCCAGCCCGTCAGGTCGATTTTTACCAGATCACCTTCCACAGAAGCAAAGTCTGGATTGATTGTCGCATTCATGCTGAAGTTGGAAGAAAGGTTCACCAGTATGTCTCCTCCCACATCAGGCTTTAATTTATTGTATTGCCTGGTGATATCGCTGTTTTCATACCTCAGCGAAACATAAGGGAATAGCATCAGCCGTTTAGGTCTGACAGGCGCCCGGATGCCTTCAAGCTGCCCCCCCTGGGATATCCTGAAATTATCAACCATTTCCCCGGACCACCAGGAAGTTTCCAGATTGCTGATCAGGATCCTTCCGAAATTAATCCCCCAGATTTCATTCGAAGCGCGGTACTTAATACTCCCGAAGGGAATGGCCATCTCGCAAACCCATCCAGTGGCCAAGCGGCCAGCTGCAGCCTCCCACTCCGTATCCCATTCGTAATTGATAAACCGCCCGTCATCTGTGATCTTATAATCGGTCTGTGTGCCTAGCGGATTTACTGTAAATCCATAGGCAGTCCGGCTATCAATATAAGTGTCAAGTAGCAATATTACAGCATCATCTCCACCTGTCACCCGGTCCCTTGTCTGTATATTTGCCATGATTGGATTACTGCTTCCCTGGATGCATGAGAATGCCACATATATGTTAATGCTGTCAAAACTGGCATATACCTTTGTAATTTCGCTAGCATCGCATCCCTTATCCGGTTCCATCTGGATAAAGCCGGAGTCAGGCTGAATGTTATCCCATTCACCCGCAGAAAAAATCCCATCAATTTGTGGAGGGTTGGCAGTATAGGATATCAGCATGTTTTTCTGTCCTGATACTTTTATGCCAAGGCATAAAATGATTAGAAAAAGTAAACGGAAGGATGAAACCATCTGAAATTTGTTGTGCATTAGGCCTTGGTCAATCTCGTGTTTTTAAAAAGTTTACATTTGTTTACTGCAAGATAAATATAAACCAAATATCATGAGTTCTTACGAATACATACCCCAAAATGAACGCTCTCTTGATGAAATCAGGTCAGGGATCCTGATTGAAAAAAATCCTGAATCCCTGAAACTTATTTTCAGCCTGGTCGACCTGACAACACTGAATACGGACGATACTGCATCCAAGGTAAAGACGATGTGTGAAAAGATGAATGATTTCCCCTGTCAATTTCCGGGATACCCCATGGTGGGGGCCATTTGTGTATATCCCTTGCTGGTGCCGGTTGTAAATGAAAACCTGATTGTCAATCAAGTGAATATTGCTTCAGTGGCAGCGGGATTTCCTTCTTCCCAGACCTTCCCTGAAGTGAAAGAAATGGAAAGCAGGGCGGCAGTTGAAGCAGGAGCCAATGAAATAGATATCGTCATCTCGGCAGGTAAATTCCTTGAAAATGAGCTTGATTATGTATCTGCCGAAATCCGGCAAATCAAGAAGGCCATTGGCCATGCCAAACTTAAAGTGATTCTTGAAACCGGACTGCTTCCTTATCCATCAGCCATTTACCGTGCATCCATGGTCAGTATGGAATCCGGTGCAGATTTCATCAAGACCTCAACCGGTAAGATCCAGCCTGCAGCCACCCCTGAGGCAGTCCTGGTAATGTGTCATGCCATCAAGGACTTCATGGAGAAAACCGGCAGAAAGGTCGGGATCAAACCGGCAGGAGGTATAAGCACTGCAGATCATGCCCTTGAATACGTATCCATTGTAAAAGGAATTCTCGGAGAAGAGTGGCTTGACCCTGGTTTATTTCGTATAGGCGCCAGCAGGCTGGCCAATAACCTGCTTTCTGAAATTATTTCCATGGAAACCGGAAAGCCTCAGGAGATTGCCTATTTCTGATTTTATCGGTCTTCGTTATCTTTACGTATGCTTTACCCAAGCCAGGATACTGTAAAAGCTACCATTGTAGTCCAGGATTCAACCCCACGATTCAGGAAATTCAACGAGGCGGAAGTTGACAGCATATTTAAAATGCTCGAAAGACGCGAGGAAATGCTGGATTCCATTGCCAGGGCCGGGGTCCGGATGCGGTATTTCCAATCCCTCAAACCCCCGGAACCTGAGGGATTCGATACTGCTGCAGTACCCTATTATCTGACAGATGATTCCGTTCCATTTCTGATCCATCCGATCAGCCATTTCAGTACCCGTTATTTTTGTTCCAGGGATACCACGAAGCCGGTACTGGTGGAAGTGGCAGATAATCCCCCATTCAAACAGGAGACCCTTTCGGAATCAAGGTCTCCATCCGATTCGCCTGCGGTCCGGTCACATGATCTTCGTCCGGACTGGTTGCTGGGAATCATTATCGCCAGCCTGGTATTACTCGCCTGGCTGAAACTGTTCTACCATAAATTCCTGGACCAGATGATGCAGTCAGTTACCAACTATCAACTTTCTGTTAAACTCCTGAGGGATCAGAATATTTTTTCAAAAAGGGTGGCCATTGCCCTGAACCTGAATTTCGTTTTCATTGGAGGTGCCTTTGTATATCTTATTTTCGGTTACTTCAACTTACGGCCCTTTCTGCTGAATGACATATTATCCTATCTGTGTTATTCGGGATGCCTGATGGTGTTGTTGCTGGTCCGGCATGTAGTACTGCATGTCACCGGATATCTTTTTGACAGCCATCATGTCTTCAGGGAGTATCTGCACCAGATTTTCCTTATATACAAGAGCCTGGGAATCTATATAATCATTCTTGTCATTGGTCTTGCCTATATCCGTGAGGATCTGAGGATTTATTTTGTTTATCTAGGAATTTTACTGGTTTTTACCGCTTATTTTCTGCGACTATTTAAAGGTGTGAAAATATTATTGAATAAAGATGTTTTAATATTTTATTTGATTTTATACCTTTGTACCCTTGAAATTTTACCCTTTCTGATCTTATACAGGTTTTTTTCTTTATCGGTATTGAGAGGATAGGTTAAAAAGTGTAAGTTTCATGAAAATTAAGAAGATTCTTGTTTCACAGCCAGCACCGGAAAACGGTAAATCCCCCTATTTTGAACTAGCTGATAAGAATAATCTGCTGATTGATTTCAGGCCTTTTATTCATGTCGAAGGAATTCCAGCCAAGGAATTCCGGCAGCACCGTATTGATATACTGGATCATACTGCCGTAATTTTTACCAGTAAAACTGCCATCGATCATTTCTTTCGTATTTGCGAGGAATTACGTGTGACAGTCCCTGACAGCATGAAATATTTCTGTATATCCGAGGCCACTGCTTACTATCTGCAGAAATACATAGTCTACCGCAAAAGGAAGATTTTTTTTGGAAATGGCATATTCCCCGATTTGATGGACCTTATCAACAAGCACCGGGATGAGACTTATCTTGTTCCCCTTTCGGATATCCACAAGGAAGAGATCCCTAAAACACTTAAAGAACAAAAGATCAAATTCTCCAAGGCCATATTGTACCGTACAGTTTGCAGTGATCTCTCAGATCTTTCCCTGATCAATTATGATATGCTGGTTTTTTTCAGTCCCTCAGGCATTAAATCACTGAAGCAAAACTTTCCTGATTTTCAGCAGGACAGTATCAAGATTGCCTCATTCGGTAATACAACAGCCAGTGCTGTAGAAGAAGCCGGTTTCAGACTTGATGTAAAAGCCCCCATGCCGGAGGCACCTTCCATGACCATGGCACTTGAACAGTTCATCAAATTACACAACCGGAACACCAAGAAATAATCTTTCATAACTTAGTGATTTTTCGGTCTTCCCTGTTGTTGCTACAGATCATCAGGGAAGGGATGACATGATTGATCTGCGAGAACATGACCAGGGAATTTACTTTGGGTAGAGAAGAGCGGTTGAAAAGTAACCTGTCCATTCAGGAATTGCTTAAGCATGGCAGGACAGTATCCCTTTTTCCCCTGAAAATCTACTGGAATTTTTCTTCTGATCCCCATCAGAAATATCCGGCCAGGGCCGCCATGAGCGTTCCCAAGCGAAAATACAGGAGGGCGGTGGACAGGAACCTGATGAAAAGGCGGCTCAAGGAAGCTTACCGTCTAAACAAGTATATGCTATATGATAAACTGGATCAGCATCAACAGAAAATTCAGCTGATCATTTTGTTACTTTCGGACGAATTCATACCTTACAAGCAGTTGGAACAGGGTATGCGTGAGATTTTCCGGAAACTGGTAAACAAACTATCCTGAATTCCGTTATTATTCTGTTATGTATCCCAGGCTGATCATTTTGTTATTGCTGGTATTGCCCTGCAACGGGAGAGGACAGATTATCCTTGATACCATGTATTTCAATCAAAACTGGGAACAAAGCACAAAACAGGACGCAAATTATTACCGAATAGTATCCACCGATACCTCCTCCGGAAGTTTTCGTTTTTTTGTGAGGGATTTTTATCTTTCAGGGCAGGTCCAAATGACAGGGACATATAAATCCATCCGCCCTGACAACAAGGATGGCCAATTTATTTATTACTATGAAAACGGTCAACAACAGAGGGATTGTCATTACAGGGAGAATACCCTTAACGGCATATTCAGGGAATGGTACAGGTCCGGACAACAAAAGAACGAACAGGAATATAAAAATGGATTACTGGATGGTATTTACAAAACATGGCGTGAGAACGGCAGCCTGAAAATGGAAGCACGTTATGTCAGGGGTAAAAAAAATGGAAATTTCAAAACTTATTATGAAAACGGGCAGCATATCCGTAATGATCTCTATGAAGCCGATAGACTGGTTGAAGGATTTTGCTTCACTCCGGATGGTGATCCTACTGAGTATTTTCCCTATATGGTGATGCCACAATTTCAGGATGGGCAAACAGGCCTTCGGAAATTTATAGAGAGAGAATTAAAATATCCTCCTGAAGCTAAGCGAAAGGGATATCAAGGATACGTGATCGTCGTATTTACCGTGGACGAAGAGGGCAATGTGAAAGATCCTCAGATAGTAAATGGCGACAGGGAATACTTTAATGAAGAAGCGCTCAGGGTGGTAAATCTCTTTCCAAAATGGATCCCAGGGAAAGTGGACGGAATTCCCAGTCCGGTTCATGTAACCGTCCCGATTGAATTCCTTCTCCGTTGATTACTGCCGTATTTTTGCCGGGATTTCAATTCCGGATTTCGTAATTTTGGATAGCATCAAAAAACTACAAATATCCCCGGTACCATGAAATCCATTTTAATTACTGTTCTGAACAGAACAGCTATTGTTGCTATACTCATCAGTGTTTTCTCCTGCCAGCAACAAACACCACAAGCTCCGTCCATTGATCCAGGATTTACTTCCTACATAGCTGCATTCACTTCCGGCTATTTAAGCCGGCAAGACAGGATCAGGATCCGGTTGGTTGAAGCATTCCCTGACCAGGTCGACATGTCTGAACCCATACGTGAGAAATTGTTTGAAATATCTCCTTCCGTTAAAGGATCAGCCTACTGGATTGATCAGCAAACCATAGAATTCAGGCCGGATGAAGACATGAAATCCGGAACCACCTACAAGGTGGATTTTGCCCTTGAAAAGATCGTGGATGTGCCGGGTAACCTGAAAACATTTTCGTTTGAATTTCAGACCATTGTTCAAAATTTCGATGTGATTCTTGAATCCCAGCAAACCTATGAACCCGGAAACCTTCAATGGCTGCAATTTGCCGGAACCCTTAAGACGGCAGATTTCCTGGAAGAGACCGACCTGGCGGAATTGCTTACTGCATCACAGGATGGACAATCATTGAGCATTTCGTGGGATCCGGATCCGGATGGCAGGGAACACCGTTTCAGGATAGACAGTGTTCAGAGGAAGGAGAAGGAAGGAATTGTGCAAATTGCATGGGATGGAAAATCAATCAGTGTAGACAGTAAAGACGACATGGAGATCGTCATACCGGCTCTTGGGGAATTTACATTAATGGAAGTTTCTGTTGTTCAGCAACCTGAGCAATATATACTGCTGCGATTTTCAGACCCTCTTCAAGAAAAGCAATACCTGAACGGATTAATCACCCTTGATAATGGAACAGATCTTTCATTCATTGTTGAGAACAATGATATTCGTGCTTATCCATCAGTACGGCAGAGCGGTGATCTGAAAGTCATGGTTTCTTCCGGGATCAGAAATATCCTGGGCTATAAATTATCCGACGGGAACAATTATCAGGTAAGCTTTGATGAGGTCAAACCTGCCTTACGATTGCTGGGCAAGGGTGTGATCCTTCCTTCTTCCGAGGGGCTGATTTTGCCCTTTGAGGCAGTGAACCTGAAAGCCATTGAAGTGCGGATTATCCGCATTTACGAGAATAATCTCAGTCAGTTCTTACAGGTCAATCACCTGGATGGTGACTACCAGTTAAAGCGTGTTGGCAGGTTGATCCTACGGAAAACCATTCAGCTTAATACTGGTGCTACGGTGGACTTTGGGAAATGGAATGCCTTTTCACTGGATCTTTCATCATTGATCCAGGCCGAACCAGGAGCCATATACCGGATTGAACTCGGATTCAAGAAACATCACTCGCTGTATCCCTGTGAAGATCGGTCCACAGAACCTTCTGATCTTACTGAGCTTGAAGATGAGTATGATGATCAGATGGAACAGGAATTGAGCTACTGGGATACCTACGAAGATTATTATTACGAAGGAGATTACTATTATTATGACTGGGAGGAGCGGGAAGATCCCTGCTCGGATAGTTATTATGGAAAATACCGTTCAGTTGCCCGTAATATCCTTGCTTCCGATCTCGGGATCATAGCAAAGGCAGGAACGGATCATTCCCTGATAGTGGCTGTAACTGATCTGGTATCAACCCTGCCGCTTTCCGGGGTACAGGTAAATATATTGAACTTCCAGCAGCAGGTTATCGGAAGTACCCGCACCGATGTCAGAGGAATGGCCAGCATCCCCCTAGAAAACAAACCTTTCCTGCTGATTGCTCGGCAAAACGAGCAACGGGGTTACCTTCGGCTGGATGATGGTTCCTCCTTATCACTCAGCCGTTTTGATGTCTCAGGGAACATTGTACAAAAGGGTGTGAAGGCATTTATTTATGGCGAAAGGGGTGTTTGGCGGCCAGGGGATACTCTTTTCCTGAACCTGATGCTGGAGGACAGGCAGCACCTGCTGCCTGAGAGCCATCCTGTTACATTTGAGCTGTTAAACCCTCATGGACAGATGGTCAGCAGGATGATCCGGAGCAATGGCACACATGGATTCTATTCTTTCATTACCGCAACACTTCCGGATGCACCTACCGGTAACTGGATGGCCCGGATCAGGATCGGCGGCCTGGTTTTTACAAAATGGCTCAGGATTGAAACCGTAAAACCCAACCGGCTTAAAATCAATCTGGATTTTGGGAAGGACTATATTTCTGTTACAGATCCAGAGATCAGGGGCACACTTGGGGTAACCTGGCTACACGGTGCTGTTGCACGTAACCTGAAAACACATGTCTCGGTGGTGCTGACAGAAATGACAACACAATTCCGGCGATACCGGGATTTTGATTTTGATGATCCCGTAAAAAGCTTTAATACTGAGGAACAAACACTGTTTGACGGAAGAACAGATGAAGATGGCAAGGCCAGTTTTATGACCCGTCTTCAGACAGGGAATGCTTCCCCGGGCATGTTACGGGCCGGTTTTATTACAAGGGTTTTTGAAGAGAGCGGGGATTTCAGTATTGACCGATTTTCTGTCCCCTATTCACCCTATAAAAGCTACGTAGGCATAAAAACACCCCCGGGAGATAAGGCGAGGGGAATGCTGTTGACCGATACTTCACACACGGTAAACCTGGTTACCCTGGATCCTGACGGAAATCCTGTCTCACGCAGGAACCTTGATGTGAATATTTACAAGATTAACTGGCGATGGTGGTGGGACGCCGGGGACGATAACCTGGCTTCCTATATAGGTAATACTGAACATCAGCCCATATTCAACACCAGGGTAGATGCCCTTAACGGGGAAGGAAATTTTCAGTTCCGGATTGATTATCCTGAATGGGGAAGATATCTTATCAGGGTGATAGATCCTCTGAGCGGTCATGCCTGCGGGAAAATCATTTATTTAGATTGGCCTGGTTGGGCAGGCAGGGGACAAAGAGAGCATCCCGGTGGGGCCGCTATGCTGAGTTTCAGTGCAGATAAAACTTCCTACCAGGTGGGTGAATTTGCCAGTATTACTTTTCCCTCTTCCGGACAGGGCAGGGCACTTGTCAGTATTGAAAACGGTTCAAGGGTGTTAGATGCATACTGGCTTGATGTAAGTGAACCTGAAACCAAGTTTAACTTTAAAGTAATGCCTGAAATGGCTCCCAATATATATGTGAATTTAATACTTTTACAACCACATGCACAAACTAAAAACGACCTGCCAATCCGATTGTATGGGGTGATCCCGATACTGGTAGAAGATCCGTCAACCAGGTTACAGCCGGTGATTGAGATGCCTGATGTTTTAAGACCTGAAGAAGAAATCAGTATACAGGTCAGTGAGAGCAATGGAATAGCGTGCAGCTATACCCTTGCCATTGTTGATGAAGGCTTGCTGGACCTGACCCGGTTTTCCACGCCTCAGCCTTGGGATCATTTCTATGCCAGGGAGGCCCTGGGTGTAAGAACCTGGGATATTTATAATTCAGTTCTTGGCGCATATGGAGGTAAAATAGAACAGATGTTTGGCATCGGAGGTGGTTTCGAAGAAGATGCCGGACAGGAGTCACAAAGCCGTGCCAACCGTTTCAAACCCATGGTGAAATTCATCGGTCCTTTTTCACTGAAGCAGGGACAAAAACAATCTCATGTGATCGGCATTCCAAAGTATACGGGTTCCGTAAGAACCATGGTTATAGCCGGCAACCAGTTTGCCTATGGTGCTGCAGAGAAAACCGTTCCGGTTAAAAAACCCCTTATGGTACTTGCTACCCTTCCGCGGGTATTGGGACCCGGTGAGGAAGTCAAACTTCCGGTTACGGTTTTTGCCATGGAGGAAAATATCAATGAGGTTACTGTCAGGCTTGAGACGAATGAACTATTCACCCTGCAGGGTGATCATGAACAGCATCTCACATTCCGCCAAACGGGTGACCAACTATGTACATTTGGTTTGAATGTTAAAGATGTTCTGGGCATAGGAAAGGTGCAAGTAATTGCCAAAAGTGATTCTGAAACTGCTTCTTATGATATAGAACTTGAAATAAGAAACCCAAATCCCCCCATTACGGAATTTATTGATGAGGTAATTGAACCCGGACAGACACTCAGCAGGGACTATGTCCTTCCTGGAATGCCGGGAACCAACACAGCAACCCTGGAAGTTTCTTCCATCCCTCCCATAGATTTTGGTCGCAGGCTTAAATACCTGCTGGCTTATCCTCACGGATGCATTGAACAAATAACTTCTGCCGCATTTCCTCAACTTTTCCTCGGTGATATAACTGAACTAAACAAAGCAGTCAGGACCAAAACAGAGAACAATGTAAAGGCCGCCATCAAGAGAATCCATGCCTTCATGATTCCTTCCGGGGGATTTTCATACTGGCCGAATTCAGGAGAGTCGAATCCCTGGGCAACATCCTATGCAGGACATTTCCTCCTGGAAGCTGAATCTAAAGGTTACGGATTGCCAGTAAATTTCAAAAAACCATGGATTAAATACCAGCGCAAGGAAGCCAGGCACTGGAAAATGTCAGGGGACAAATACAGGATGGATGACCTGGTACAGGCATATCGCTTATATACACTGGCCCTTGCCGGAGAACCCGAACTAGGGGCCATGAACAGATTGCGGGAAATGGAAACCATTTCCATTCAGGCCCGGTGGCGACTGGCAGCGGCTTATGCCCTGGCAGGGCAGGCAGAATCAGCCAACATGCTGATTGCACAAGGGGTGCCAGAAATCCCAGCATATTCAGGATTTAACCACAGTTATGGTTCGCGGGAAAGGGACTGGGCCATGATACTGGAAACACTTACCCTGCTGGGTAAACGTTCGGATGGTGTATTCCTTGCCCGGAAAATATCTGACGAATTGCGAAGCAGGCTATGGATGAGCACACAAACAACGGCATATTGCCTGCTTGCCATGTCAAAATTTGCCGGCAGTTATGCCAGTTCAAGGGAACTGAATTTTTCCTACCAGTTTGATGCGGGCAGAAAAACAAATGCAAATACAAAATTGCCTGTTGTGCAGGTGGGCCTGGACACAGAAACCAGATCCGGCGGAAAGATTACAGTAGATAACAAAGGAGAAGGTGTGATATTTGTCAGGCTTATCATGGAAGGCATACCAAAGGCCGGTAAAGAAACCGCTGCCCGGCACAACCTTAATCTTTCCGTAATATACACTGATATGGAAGGGAATTCAATCGATATTACAAGACTTAGTCAGGGAACCGATTTTCTGGCTCATGCTACGATCACCAATCCCTTTGGGGTTCATATCTACAAGGATATGGCCCTGTCTCAGATCTTTCCCTCAGGGTGGGAGATCCACAACACCCGCATGGATGATTTCATGTCTGTCCATGCTGCAGACCAGCCCTCGTACCAGGACATCCGGGATGACCGTGTATATACCTATTTTGATATCAAAAGACATGGCACCAATACCTATGTGATACAGTTGAATGCCGCCTATCTCGGAAAGTACTATCTTCCCGCATTTTATTGTGAAGCCATGTATGATGAAGGTGTTAATGCCAGCACAGCGGGCAGGTGGGTCAACGTGATCAAAGGTGAATGAATGAATACCTCAAACTAAAATCTAGCTGACCGTATGCGCCGTGTCCTGAAAAGAAAAGGATGCAGGGAAATGGATTTTACCAAACGGCCAATGAAAGGATTTATCTTTATCGAACCCAAAGGCACGGACTTGGACCAGGACCTTGAATCTTGGATCCAGCTTGCACTTGATTATAATCCCAAAGCCAAATCGAGCAAAAATAAATGATGCATTTTGATACCGTGTAGGATAGGACAACCAAAAATACGCCATTGGCTCCTGGCCCTTGGGCCTTTCCTGATCTTTTCCGGATTATTCTGGTTTTCCCTTCCCCGTGTCTTATTTGATGATCCTTACAGTACTGTTCTTCTTGACAGAAAAGGGGAACTGCTCGGGGCGCGAATTGCAGATGACGGGCAATGGAGGTTCCCTCCTGTGGATTCCCTTGCGGATAAATATAAAAAAGCTGTCATCCTCTATGAAGACCGTTTCTTTTATTATCACCCGGGGATTAACCCTTTTTCCCTGTTCAGGGCCCTTTGGCAGAACCTGAAAGCAGGAGAGATTGTCAGTGGTGGCAGTACACTTTCCATGCAGGTAATCCGCCTTGCCAGGAAGGGGAAGCGCCGCACACTGTTTGAAAAGGTTATTGAAATTATACTGGCTTCCCGGCTGGAGTGGACTGAGTCAAAAGAAGAAATCCTCTGTCTGTATGCCTCACATGCACCTTTCGGTGGAAATGTGGTAGGCATTGATGCCGCTTCATGGCGTTACTATGGCCGTCCACCGGAACAGCTTTCCTGGGCAGAAACAGCCACGCTTGCCGTTTTACCTAATGCCCCTTCACTGATCCATCCCGGTAAAAACCGTTTATTGCTGATCGAAAAACGAAACCGGCTTCTTGATAAATTGGAAAAAGATGGTTTGATTGATTCACTGGACTGTGAACTGGCAAAGCTTGAAGGATTGCCTGACAAACCATTGCCCCTTCCTGCCTTTGCGCCTCATTTAATGGACAGGGTGTATGTGCAAAATCGCGGTTCAAGGGTACGTTCAAGTCTCGATGTCATGTTGCAACAGCGTGTAAACCTGATTCTGGAAGAACATCAGAAACAACTTAAACACAACAATATACACAATGCCTGTTGCTTGGTTCTTGATACCCGTACCGGTGAGGTTTTGGCCTATGTAGGCAATACCCGTCATCCCGGCAGGCCAGAATTTGGCGGTGATGTCAACATCATCCACGCCCCCCGCAGTACCGGCAGTATTTTAAAGCCCGTTTTGTACTGCCTGATGTTGGAAGAGGGAGAGATCCTGCCCGGAACACTCATCCCTGACATCCCAACACAATATACCGGTTACTCACCTAAAAACTTTTCAATGACTTACGATGGTGCGGTGCCTGCCCGCCGGGCACTGGCCAGGTCCCTGAACATTCCAGCTGTCAGGATGCTCCAATCCCATGGATCCGAAAGATTTTATTACCAGCTGGAGGAACTGGGCATTCATACCCTGAGATTTCCTGCATCTCATTATGGACTATCACTGATACTCGGTGGGGCAGAAGGCAGTTTATGGGATATTACCGGGGTTTATGCTTCCATGGGCAGGGTGCTTGCCCGGTACAATCAGACTGGCCTTTATCATACAGGTGACATCCATCCTCCCTATTATGCTTTTTCAGGCCGTCAACAAACAAGACCCGATGAAGGTTCAGCAGATAATAGTCATCCATTCAGTGCTGCTTCTGTCTGGCTTACTTTTCAGTCCCTTATCGAAGTCAACCGCCCTTATTCACAGGCTGGCTGGAGAAGTTTTTCTTCAGCCGGTAAAATCGCCTGGAAAACCGGTACCAGTTTTGGTTTTCGTGATGGGTGGGCCATCGGGACTTCGCCTGATTACACCATTGGGGTATGGGTTGGGAATGCCGACGGGGAAGGCCGGCCCGGCCTGACCGGAATAGCTGTTGCTGCGCCTGTTCTGTTCGATGTTTTCAGCACACTTCCTTCAAGCAGCTGGTTCCTTGCTCCGTTAAACGAGCTTTACCCGGTTGCAGTATGTCATAAGAGCGGACATCTTCCCGGACCCTTTTGTCCGTCTTTAGACACTATTTATGTACCTGCCAGGGGAAGGGCCTCTGAGCCCTGTCCTTATCACAGAAAAATCCATCTTTCCCCTGACGGAAGATACAGGGTAAACAGTGATTGCCTGCCTATTTCTGGCATGAGGCATGAATCCTGGTTTGTCCTGCCACCGGCGCAAGAGTGGTATTACCGCGCAAAAAATCCTGATTACCGCATTCTCCCGCGGATACATCCCAGCTGTAAACCCCAGGACGAAATCGAATTCATGGAGATGATCTATCCACGGCATTCTGCCAGGATATATGTTCCACGTGAAATGGACGGTTCAAAGGGCGAAATCATTCTTGAGGCTGCTCATCGTCATCCTTCATCGCTGATTTACTGGCATCTAAACAAAACATTTATGGGAACCACCAGACATATTCACCAGATGGGTATTGCGCCCATAAAGGGCAGTTATAGGCTAACCCTTGTTGATGAAAACGGATACTCCCTGGTTCATCGGTTTGAAATTATTGACCTGTAAAATAAATTTTCCATTCATCCGGTTGCATCCCGAATTCCGAGTAATTTATGATGAATTCCGTGAAATGTAAAAAAACGTTAAAATGTCCGTGATCTAAACCTTTTGAACCTTTTATCCGTTAATATCTTGTATATTTGTTCCGCATTTAATGAATCCCTGGAATATGAGTAGAAAGAAATTGAACAGGAAAGTTACTGTTATTGCTGTAATCGGATTGATCACAGTCAGCTCGTTGTTCTTTATTGCCTCCTCCAATGATGATTTCAAGCTTGTCAAAAGTCTGGAGATTTATTATTCCCTCTTCCGGGAATTGAACCTGTTTTATGTGGATGAAACAAACCCCGAAAAGCTGGTTGAGAACAGCATCAATGGAATGCTTAAGGAACTTGATCCCTATACCACCTATATCCCTGAATCCGATCGTGAAAATTTCAATTTTATGACCACTGGACAGTATGGTGGCATCGGTGCCCTTATCCGCAGAAGCGGAGAATATGCAATCATCGCTGAACCATACGAAGGATTTCCTGCCAGTAAAGTCGGTTTAAAAGCAGGAGACACCATTATATCCATCGATGGTAAACCAATGATTAACCTTGAAATCAGTAAAATCAGTGATCATTTAAAAGGAAAGCCCAATACATCACTGGAACTGGTCATACGCAGGTACAGCCATCCTGCGCCGATCAAAAAAACCCTTATCCGGGAGAAAATAACCATCAACAATGTGCCCTATTATGGTATGATAGATGATCATGTAGGATACATACGCCTTGCCAATTTCACTACCGGGGCCGGCCAGGAGACCAAATCGGCCCTACTGGAACTAAAGAAAAACCCCGGCCTGGAAGCTGTGGTGCTTGACATCAGGGATAATCCAGGTGGCCTTTTGATCGAAGCCGTTGATGTAGCCAATCTTTTCGTCCCGCAAGGACAGGAAATCGTAAGCACCAAGGGAAGGGTAAAACAATGGGACCAGGTATACCGCACACGTTTCATGCCGGTTGATACGACCATACGTATTGCTGTGCTCGTCAGCCGTGGCTCAGCATCAGCTTCAGAAATTGTTGCCGGTTCTCTGCAGGATCTTGACCGTGCTGTCATCATCGGGCAGCGCACTTATGGAAAAGGGCTGGTACAGACAACCCGTGAATTGAGCTATAATACGAGGTTAAAAGTTACCACTGCCAAATATTATATCCCTTCCGGGAGATGTATACAGGCCCTGGATTATTCACATCGCAACGAGGACGGGAGTGTTGGAACCATTCCTGATTCACTAATTACTGAATATCAAACAAATAACGGCAGGAAAGTTTATGACGGCGGGGGTATTCAACCAGATTTTACCATTGAATCGCAGACACTAAGCCAGATAACCATAGCGCTGTTGTCACAATCCCTGATATTTGATTATGCAACTGTTTTTGCCACCCGCAACGATAGTATTGCAAGCGTCGATGAATTCGAAATCACTGATAAGATCTATGATAATTTCCGTGTATTTGTATCCTCCCGCGACTTTATTTACAATACCAGAAGCGAAGAATCACTGAAAAAACTCATAGAAACAGCCACGCGAGAAAAATATTATGATATGGCCAGTGAAGAATTTGCAGCTCTTGAGCAAAAGCTTGCTCACGATAATGAAAAAGATCTCAATAATTTCAGAGAAGAAATCAAACAATTATTAAAAGAAGAAATTGTTGTCAGATATTACTATCAGAGGGGTCGTATGCAGGCGATACTTGAAAAGGATACAGGTGTAGATAAGGCCGTGGAGGTATTTGGTCAACCCAATCTTTATCTCACAACCCTGGGTGAAGAATCCGCCGGTGTAGAAGCCAGGAGTCCCGCTCTCCATCATCGGGAATGAATACTTCATCCACCTGGAATAGGTGGGATCAGGGCGACCTGGTCCCCTTCTTTTATTCCCACATTTTCATGTACGATCACTCCATTCAGAGAAATTACATAACTCAGTTCCCTGAATCCATCATACTTTGCAGCCAGCATTTCCCTGATTTCATATAAAGATTTTATACCTGAAAAAGGTTCTTTTGTTTTACCGGCCTTATCGGCAAGAATTCCCGAATACATTATGGTTACTTCCATATATTAAATGATAATATTATTGCTAGTGAGCCTCCAGCCAGTTATCTCCTGTACCATAATCAACAAGCAACGGAACGGATAAGGTATAGGCATTTTCCATCTCCCTGATAACCATTCGTTTCACTTCCTCTGACTCTTTTTTATATACATCAAATACCAATTCGTCATGGACCTGTAAAATCATCTTTGTCCTGTAATTATTCCTCTGCAGGTTCTCCTGTATCCTGATCATGGCAATTTTAATGATGTCAGCTGCAGAACCCTGAATGGGGGCATTGATGGCATTCCGTTCAGCAAACCCCCTTACAACGGCATTCCTTGATAAAATATCGTGCAGGTACCTTCTTCTTCCCAGCATGGTTTCCACATAACCTTTTTCCCTGGCTTTTTGTATCATTTCATCCATGTATTTCCTGATCCTTGTGTAGGTATTGAAGTAACTGTCTATTAATTGTTTTGCATCCGTTCTCGGTATGTTCATCCGCTGTGCCAGCCCAAATGCCGAGATTCCGTAAATAATGCCAAAGTTTGCCGTTTTGGCCTTCCCCCGTTGTTCTTTTGTTACTTGTTCTGGAGGGACTTCAAAAATTTTCGATGCAGTGGCAGTATGTATGTCCTCCCCTTTTTGAAATGCTTCAATCATCAGGGGGTCCTGGCTCATATGTGCCATAATTCGGAGTTCAATCTGACTGTAATCGGCAGAGAGAAACACATTCTCAGCACTTCTGGGAATAAAAGATTTCCTGATCTCCCTCCCTTTTTCTTCCCGTATCGGAATATTTTGAAGATTTGGATTATTTGAGCTGAGCCTTCCAGTTGCAGCAACGGCTTGATTATATGAGGTATGTATTAATCCGGTCCGAGGATTGATCATCTTTGGCAGAGCTTCAACATAAGTGGAAAGTAATTTCTTCAAGGTTCTGAATTCAAGCACTTTCCCAACAACAGGATGTTTATCTGTCAGCCGTATCAGTACTTCTTCACCGGTAGAATACTGTTTTGTTTTGGTTTTTCTGGCATCAGAGCTGATCTTTAGTTTATCAAAAAGTACCTCTCCCAGTTGCTTGGGTGAAGAAATATTGAATTCCTCTCCCGATAATTCGTATATGGAATCTCTTAGCTCCAGAAGCGCAGTTTCCAGTTCTCCTCCATATTGCCGTAAAGCATACTTATCAAGCTTTACTCCGTTTTCTTCCATGGCACAGAGAACGCTGATCAAAGGAAATTCTATTTCTTCTGCTAAACTGCCAAAGCCGTTTTGGTTCAGCTCATCTTTGAGAATATGGTATAATTGCCATGTTACATCTGTGTCTTCACAGGCATAATCTACCAGCCTTTCAACCGGGACATCCCGCATGTTTCCCTGCTTGCTGCCTTTTTTACCAATCAGTTCTTCGGTATGGATTGTCCTGTAATCCAGGTAAACTTCAGCGAGATAGTCAAGGTTGTGCTTTTGCTCAGGCCGCAGCAGGTAATGTGCGATCATTGTATCAAATACGGGTCCATTAAGCTTAATGCCATAATTACGCATTACCTGCATATCGTATTTAAGGTTCTGACCAATTATCAAAGATTTCTTATTTTCAAGAACATCGCGGAATTTTTCAACAAGAACAACGGCTTCTTTTCTTATTTCCGGGACAGGTACATACCATCCCTGATGCTTATACCATGAAAATGCCATTCCTACCAATTCGGCATCTATTGCATTTATACTCGTTGTTTCGGTATCAAAACAAAAGGCTGGTTGTCCATTTAACCGATCAATTAAATCTTCGATAAGGGCCGGATTATCAGCACATACATAGGCATGTTCAATATCTTTCAGTGTCTTTAAAGACTTTGAAAAGGTGTCTTTTTCTGATCCCTGCTCCTGGAACAGGGAACCCTGTTCAATGTTTAATGGTTCTTCCTTGTCATTTATGGCGGATAAGACCCTGGCAGCCAGGGTCTTAAACTCTAATTCCCGAAACAGGTTGACGAGTTCATCTTTTTCAGCTCCTTCAAATAATAGTTGGTTTTCATCAAATTCAACTGGAACGTCAAGCCTGATGGTGACAAGATCTTTTGACAATGCTATCTGCTCTTTATTCTGCAGTATGCTCTCCTGTACCTTTCCTTTCAAATCATCAGTATGTTGGAAAAGGTTTTCAATGGTCTGGTATGAAGAGATCAATTTTTTTGCAGTCTTTTCCCCGATCCCTGGAGCACCCGGGATATTGTCAGAACTGTCTCCCCATAACGCCAGGACATCAATAACCTGCCTTGGGTCCTTAACCTCAAAAGTCTCTTTTACTTCTTGAGTTCCAATAATTTCAGATTCATTCCCGGATCTTCTTGGCCTGTACATGAATACCTTGTCCTTGACCAGTTGAGCATAATCTTTATCCGGGGTCATCATGTAAACATCAAATCCTTTATCCCTGGCTTTCCAGGCCAATGTCCCTATGACATCATCTGCCTCATATCCCTGAACTTCAATCACAGGGATATTAAATGCTTCGATGATTTTTTTTATCCATGGAACAGATTTCTTTATTTCTTCCGGGGTAGCTTCCCTGTTGGCTTTATATTCGGGAAATTTTGCGTGCCTGAATGTTGGTCCCGGGGGATCAAAAACCACCGCAATATGAGTAGGTGATTCAGTTCTTAATATCTCTTCCAGGGAGGCAGTGAATCCGTAAATGGCAGATGTATTCAATCCCTTTGAATTGATCATCTGTGACCGAATAAAGGCATAATATGCCCTGAATATAAGGGCATAGGCGTCTAAAAGAAAGAGCTTCTTCTGTTCCATGTTGAAAGATAAGAAATTCCTGCGTTACAAACACAGATGGGATTTATTGGTTATCAGCCGCAAACCATTCTGCATATGATGTGGCTGTCTCCACCAGACGAAGACTGAAAAGAGAGACATGGGCTGGCAGCTGTGTCCGGATCCTATCTGCCATGTCAATTACCAGGTTTTCACAGGTTGGCTGATAATCAACGACGTAAAACTTTTCAAACATTTGTTCTACCCGTTCTATATCAGGCTGGCTGGCCCTTGAACTGATGACCACAGAATGATCAAATAAATCCACAACATGTTGATTAACAAGTTTTTTCAGGTCAGAAAAATCAATTACCATGCCAAGTTTTGTGTTGTTTATATCCCTGCTCGGCTGACCAGAAACAGTTACATATAATTGATAGGAATGACCGTGAATATTCCTGCATGGACCATCATAATTCCACAGAGCATGGGCCATTTCAAAAGTAAAACTCTTTGTAACCCTAATATTTGCCATCTATCTAGATACAAGCACACTGGCTTATACAATCTACAATGCTGCTGAGATTTTGGTGTTTTAGGAAATAATAAGTGTTCTTCCCTTCTCTCTTCGAAGACAGAACACCCTTATCCTTCAGAATTCCAAGATGGTGGGAAGTGGTTGATTGTTCGATTTTTAATAATTCATGTATTTCTGTAACCGTCAATTTTTTACCATTGTCAAGATAATTCAGTATGGCGATTCGCATGGGATGCGCAATGGCCTTAAGCATATTTGCGGCTTTTTCCAGTTCTTCGGGACTCAACTTATCGAATTTCATATCAACCGTATTTAGCATTATTCATAGATGCAAATATATAAATATCTAATCTCAAATGTATTATTAAAATCAAATTTTCGAATCCATCTATATTTAAATCAGAGATTTAGAATCTTTCTAGCCAAATACTCAGCTGTTTAAACCATTTTATTCCTATTTTTACCTCTTTACCAATCAGCAGCTTGCGGATGTCGCTACTAAATGAAATCCGAAAACCAATTTACCCCGAAATGCAGCAATTTGAAAAGCATTTTCGTGAGTCAATGAAAAGTAACATCCCGCTTTTAAATATTATTACTAACTACCTGCTAAGGCGGAAGGGAAAACAGATGAGGCCTATGTTTGTTTTCCTTACAGCCGGACTTTGCGGGGAAATAACTCCTTCTTCTTATAACGCAGCCAGCCTGATAGAATTACTTCATACAGCCTCATTAATTCATGATGATGTAGTTGACGAATCTTATGAACGCAGGGGTTTTTTCTCCATTAATGCCTTGTGGAAATCAAAAGTTTCAGTACTGCTCGGGGATTATCTTCTGGCCAAGGGGCTATTATTATCCGTAAAAGAAAAAGAATATGAATTACTCCGGCTTGTTTCGGATGCAGTCAGGGAAATGAGCGAAGGAGAACTGATGCAAATTCAAAAATCAAGAAAATTGAATATTACCAAAGATGAATATTTCGATATCATAAAAAAAAAGACGGCGACCCTTATAGCTGCGTGCACTGCCTGCGGGGCCTGGTCTGCAAGTAGAGACAATACACTTACTGAAAAATTCAGATTTTTTGGTGAAAAGGTCGGTATGGCATTTCAAATCAAGGATGATTTATTTGATTATCAGAAGCAAGGATTTATTGGCAAGCCTACCGGGAATGATATCAAAGAAAAGAAATTTACGCTTCCTCTGATTCACGCACTCGAAGTCTGTCCGGAGAAGAAAAGAAAACATATCATCAGGACAATCCGCAAGCATAATAACAATGCCGGTAAAGTACAGGAGATAATTGGTTTCGCCCGGACATATGAAGGGCTTGAATACAGTGAGGACAAGATGTTCAGCTATCGTGATGAAGCCTTGGCAATTTTAGAGGAAATGCCTGATAATCAACACAGAAAGTCTCTTCAGGATCTCGTAAATTATGTAGTCGAACGTAAAAAATAAGACGGAGCACCTTTTATAAATTTACCCGTTATTTTTCTTGAAATAGTTGATTAATATGGTGGCCTTTCCTAGGCCAATTATTTCTTTCAATGATTCAAACCCTGCATTCCTGATACCATCGACAGAATTAAAATGAAGCAGTAGCCGTTGCTTTGTCTGCTCTCCTATTCCCTTTATTGAATCCAGCTCAGAATTTATCATTGATCTGCTGCGAACTTCCCGGTGGAAAGCAATACCGAACCGGTGAGCTTCGTTCCTGAGCTGCTGTATGATTTTTAGCGTTTCAGAGTTTTTGTCTATATACAAAGGTACTTTATCCCCGGGATAATATAATTCCTCCAGCCTTTTTGCGACACCAATGATGGCCATTTTCCCGTGCAGGTTTAATTTTTCAAGACTTTTAACTGCAGCGTTCAATTGCCCTTTCCCACCATCTATTACAACCAACTGTGGAAGTGCCTGGTTCTCGTCCAGTAATCTCCTGTAGCGCCTGAATATGATTTCTTCCATTGACGCAAAATCATCAGGTCCACGTACGGTCTTCACATGGTAATGTCTGTATTCTTTTTTACTCGGTTTAGCATCACGAAATACAACACATGCAGCCACGGGATCTGTTCCCTGCAAGTTAGAGTTATCAAAGCATTCAATATGTTTTGGGGGTACCTTCAAGCGTAGGTCTTTTTTCATTGTTTCAAGGACCCGTGCTGTTTTGTTTTCTGTCTTCGATTGCGCTGCCTTTTTCTTACGTTCCAGTTGATAATGTTTTGCATTTCTTTCACTGAGCTCCAGAAGATGCTTTTTGTCACCCTTTACGGGCACTACAAACCGGATATTCCCGAGTGGCAGTTCTATCCGCAGTGGCACAATGATCTCCCGTGCATCACTTTTGATCTTTTGCCTGATGTCAATAATTGCCAGTGATAAAAGATCCACATTTGTTTCATCCAGTTTTTTTTTCAATTCGACGGTATGGGCCTGCACAATTGCTCCGCTTACGATCTTCAGATAGTTTACAAAGGCAAAATTTTCTTCTTCTACGATTGAGAAAACATCTAAATTATTTATCCTTTGATTTACGATAGTAGATTTGCTTCTATATTTATCCAGTATTTCAATTTTTGATTTTATTAATTGTGCATCTTCAAATCTGTATTCAGCCGAATAAATTTTCATTAGTTTTTTCAGCTGCATTGAAACCTGCCTTATGTTTCCCTTTAAAATCTGGTGTACCTGTTTTATATATTCATTATAATCCTCCTGTTTTATCATATTTATGCAAGGAGCCTTACAATTACCCATATGATACTCCAGACAAACTTTATACTTCCCACTTTCTATATGCTCCCTGTCCAGGTTTAATTTACATGTCCTCAAAGGATATAATTGCCTTATCAATTCAATAAGGGTTTTTACCATTACCACCGAAGTATACGGTCCGTAATATACAGATCCATCCTGAATTAAATTACGTGTGTAAAAAACCCTCGGAAATCGTTCATTCTTAATACATATCCAAGGAAAAGTTTTATCATCTTTTAACATCACATTATATCTGGGCTGATGTTTCTTTACCAGATTATTTTCAAGCAGCAATGCATCAGATTCAGTCGAGACAACAATATGTTTAATGCTGGCAATTTTACTAACCAGTACTTTCATTTTATAATTATCCTTATTTGATCTAGTGAAATATGATGAGACCCTTTTTTTTAGGTCCCTGGCCTTCCCGATATATAAATAATTTCCATTTTTGTCAAAATACTGATATACACCGGGTTTGTTGGGAAGTACTTCAATTACCAATTTCAAATAATCATAACGCTCGTTTTTAAGCGGTTTACCCATGTCTTCTCTTATTACATGCGACCTTGTTCATCTTGTCTGAACGAGAATATCAGTCAGCCCTCAGGAATAAGAGCTTTCATTAACTTACTTTCCTTCAAATTGAACGATGGATGAAATGATCCTATTCTTCAACATTTTTCTGCCTTTCAGATCAATGAGCTCAATAACAAACAAACACCCTGATACGATACCACCACTTTTTTCAATCAATTTGCAGGACGCATTTGCAGTCCCACCCGTAGCCAACAAATCATCCAGCACAAGATAAGCTGATCCATCTAGGATTGCATCTACATGCACTTCAACCGTGTCTTTTCCATATTCCAGCTCATAATCTACAGAATTAACTTTTGCAGGCAGCTTTCCTGGTTTTCTGATTGGGACAAACCCCTTCCCCAGCATTTGTGCCAATGCTGACCCAAAAATAAATCCACGGGACTCAATCCCCGCCACAAAATCAAACGCCGGAAATCTCCGAGAATGCAACACAAGATATTCACAAGAAGCACGAAATGCCGTGGCATCTTTCAACAATGTCGTAATATCGCGAAACATTATTCCCTTTTTAGGATAATCCGGAACAGTCCGTATTGAATCCCTGATCAGGGCAACCCTGTTATTTTCCATTTAGTCCAATTTGATAAACACAACTATTATTATCACTCACAATGTTCCACGTGGAACAATTCACCGGCCCATATGAATCAGTAAAACGCTTATATCCGATGGAGACACGCCGCTAATCCGGCTTGCCTGCCCAATGGTCTGTGGTCTTATTCGGCTCAGCTTTTGTCTGGCCTCAGTTGATATTGATGTTAAATTATCATAATCAATACCATCTTTTATTTTTATCTTTTCCAGTCGTTTAATCTTTTCTGCCAGCTTCCTCTCCCTTTCAATATAACCAGCATACTTAATACTTATTTCGGCCGACTCAACAATTTCATCTTCTTCTTTAAGGCGTAAAATTTTTTCCATAAATTCCTTAAATCCAGGCACACAGTTCCATAGGTACTTAATACGTATTTGAGGTCTCTCTATCAAATGAATACTTTTTGTTTTCTGCCTCAGCGCAGTTGTTCCCAATTCAATAAGTCTATCATTCACATCTTCAGGTGCGACACTTTTTCCCTTCAGAAAAGATATCACCCTGTCTCTTTTATTTATTTTTTCCTCTAATACATTTACTCTTTCTCTTTTAGCAAGCCCAGCCTCATATGAAATTCTAGTTAACCTCTCATCTGCATCATCTTGTCGTAACAAAATCCTGAATTCAGCCCGCGAAGTAAACATCCGATAAGGTTCATCAACCCCCTTTGTAACCAGGTCATCTATTAACACACCTATATAAGAATTGTCTCTCTCAAGTAAAAACTTATCTTCATCCTTTACCTTCTTGTGTGCATTTATTCCGGCAATGAGGCCCTGGGCTGCTGCTTCTTCATATCCGGTGGTGCCATTTATTTGCCCCGCGAAGAAAAGGCCTTCAATTTTTTTAGTTTCCAGGTTATGAAAAAGCTGGGTAGGAGGATAGTAATCATATTCAATAGCATATCCAGGCCGGAATATTTTAACTTTCTCCAGACCTTTAATTTTTCTAAGTGCTTCCAGCTGTATATCCCATGGCAGGGAACTTGAAAATCCATTTATGTAATATTCATTTGTTTTCAGTCCTTCAGGTTCTAGAAACAGCATGTGCTGCTCTTTCTCTGCAAAAGTGACAATTTTATCCTCTATGCTAGGACAATACCTTGGTCCAACACTTTCAATCGTGCCATTGAACAGGGGAGAATCAACAAAACCTTTTTCCAGCGTTTTATGTGCCTCCTTATTTGTGTATGTGATAAAACAGCTTTTATGAAATCTATAATCCACCTCGTATGGTAAAAAAGAAAATTTTTTCCCTTCATTATCTCCCTTTTGTTCTGTCATCACAGAAAAGTCTATTGTTCTTCCATCCAGCCTGGCAGGTGTTCCTGTTTTCATTCTTCCAACTTCAAAGTCTAATTCTCTTAGCTGTTCACTTATGCCAGAAGATGGTGGTTCACCCGCTCTGCCCCCTTTTTGCTTATTGCGTCCTATATGCATCAAACCATTTATAAATGTGCCATTTGTCAGTATGACAGTTTTGCTTTTAAATGTTATATCCATCCGGGTTTTAACACCGGTCACCTTGTTCCCTTTAATGATTAGCTCTGTGACCATGTCCTGCCAGAAATCAATTCCAGGTATTCTTTCCAGGGTTTCTCTCCACTCCATACTGAATTTCATTCTGTCACACTGGGCCCTCGGACTCCACATTGCGGGGCCCTTTGAACGATTTAACATCCTGAACTGAATCATTGAACGATCAGTAACTATTCCACTGTATCCGCCCAGGGCGTCAATTTCCCTCACTATCTGACCCTTCGCGATACCTCCCATGGCAGGATTGCAAGACATTTGAGCAATCTTGGTCATATCCATAGTTACCAGAAGAACACGCGATCCCAAATTCGCAGCAGCGGCAGCAGCTTCACTTCCCGCATGCCCAGCACCTACCACTATCACATCATATTTTTCTATCATGCAAATAGAAATTTTTACAAATTTACACAAATGAAATTTTTAAAGACCGGTTGGTCCTTTTTTCTATATCTCCGGTGAGCTAATCAGGTAATGATTTTCCTTTTTTCTCATCGATGATTTCTTCCTTTCGTTTCCATCATCATATCCTAAAAGGTGTAGGATTCCATGTACAATGACTCTTTTAAGCTCTTTCTTAAAAGTCACTTCAAACTCCTCTGCATTTTCCCTTACCCGTTGAACGCTTATGAACAAATCACCAGCAATCATCTGATTATCAGAATAATCAAAGGTAAGTATATCAGTCAGATAATCTCTATAAAGGTATTTTTTATTAAGCTCCAAGAGATTACTGTCTGAAGTAAAAATGATATTGATCTGTCCAGGGCAGCCATGCTCCTGCAATATCAGATCCCGAAGCCATTTTTTTAGGAGATTTTTATTTTTTATTCCGGTAGATGCCTCTCTTTCATGAAAATGTATAGCCAACTTCTACAAATTAAATGTCAAACTTACTTTACTACCGTTTTCCATGAAGTTTATACCGTCGGAAAGTTTTTCCATCAGGAATACACCCCTTCCGTTAACCTTCTCAACATTCCCAGGTGCAGTAGGGTCCGGAATATCCTTATAGTTGAAACCTTTTCCCTGGTCTGTTACTACAAGTTCCAGCTTGTTTTCATCCCACCTAAACTCGATATTTACATCTTTGTTTTCATCCAGTTTGTTGCCATGTAGAATGGCATTATTTGCCGCCTCCAATGTTGCGATCATTACATTACCATACACTTCAGAACTCATGCTGCAGGCAATTGAAATTTCATCTACCATTTTTTCAACTTCCCTTAGGCTTTCAATTCTGGATGTAATATTTAGCACTCTCTCCATACCAGGATAATTCATTATCATGCTTTTTATACTGCAGAAAGGATGCTAGGGTTACCTTTTTCCTTTGCTAAAATATAATATTTTTTTGAAACTATTATTTACTACTTAACCAATCTTCAGGGTTCTGTTTATTTAATTCCTTCCATATCTCTATATGGAGCAATGTTGAGTTTGTTTCTTCTTCCGTAAATACTGTTCCAAGTACCTGTTTTACCTTTACCATATCTCCAGGTTTCACCCTTACATTAATCAGGTTTTGATATACGGTAAGAAAATTTCCATGTCTAATAATTACTGTATAATTTGCACCCAGTATGGCAACTACTTTGCTTACCACCCCTTCAAACAATGCTCTTGCTTCAGCCCCCTGAACCGTACTTATGTCTATGCCATCATTTTGTACAGTGACTTGTTTTAGTACAGCATGCTGCTGCCTTCCAAAACGGCTAGTGACAACTCCTCTTTCTGTTGGCCATGGTAATTTTCCCTTATTTCCCAGGAAATTATCTGATATCAATTTTTCTTCCGGGGTTAGCTGATCGTATAGATTTCTTGACCGCCCTTTTCTAGCTTCTGCAGCAATTATGTCAGCAATTTCTCTTTCAAGTCTTCTGGCAATTTTCTGGTTCTCCGCAATCTTTTTTTTAAGTTCCTTTTCCTGTCCGCTTAATTCAAGGACCATCTGGTCTTTGGCCCTCCGCTCCTGTTCAAGGGCCCTGTTTTCATCAATTTTCTGCCTGGCTATTTCTTCCTTTTGTATAACTATTTCTTCCAGTTCCTTTATTTCCAGCTTTAATTCCTCTCGCATGGTCTGGATCAGCAACGCCTGTTCTTTCCTGTGCCTTGTATATTGCTGAATATATTTCATTCGTTTGTATGCCATATTGAAATTATCCGCAGAAAGTATAAACATCAACCGATCATATTTGTTCTTGTTCCAGAAAGCAAACTTTATCAGCATCTCATATTGCTTTTTGACAATATCGACATCATTTTCCAGTTCTACGATCAGCTTCCTTTTATTGATGATTTCTTCATTGTACAAAGAGATTTCCTGATTTATCGAACTTAACAGTTGATTTCTCAATTGTATCCTCTTATTTAGTATTTTAACCCTGTTCAAGCTTGTTTGTTTTTTTTGTCTTGTTTCCTCTAATAACCTGTTTGTGTAATCGATCTCTTCCTTGGTCTTTCCCTTTTGTTTTTCCAGTTCTTCTTTTGTCTGGGCATGGGTATATTGTATATAAACTGTCAAGAATAGGATCACAACAGTAATTATGCAGGATCTTTTATGAGATCTCGTTATCATTTTAATTACATATGAATCCTTGAATAATTCGCTGGAATTTCAAATTTAACATTGATCGGATCATCAAATACTACCAGGCTATATTTAATTTCTAGTTTGATTGAATTATTCCCATCCTGAATATTGATAGAAATCCTTTTTGGAAAAGGTTCTATCTCTGATACATTAAAATCAGCATACCCTATGTCCATTTGCACATTTCGCTGATAATCATCAATATATACATCATTTATTTGCTGATAGACGCTGTCCGCAGCTATTTGCTGATTTGTCATTCTTTTACCACCCTTTATTGACTCAATTTTATACATGATCCTCCCATTTTCTGTTTTTATCTCTTTCGCATATCTTCTATCCGCATATCCGTCCTTGTAAAAAAACGCCTCATTTATCAATACAGCCTGTAAATCATTAAATCTGGCAGGAAGATTATATTTTTCAAGATAATAATCCAGCGATGAGGCATGATATGTTTTTTCCGTACGGTTTATCACAATAATGCTGTCCTCTGTACACATTATTCTTAAGGCCTCATAGCCAATCATCGGAATGACAGAGATGGCGATCAGACTGTCCCTTGATACAGCCATATTTCCCTTGAAATTATCTGAAAGCCCATTGACCACAAATTCAACGTTCATTCTTTTTACTTTTAACGTTTTAAAAGCATGCCCAGTAGCAAATACAGACACCGTTTCGGAACGTTCTGTGAGCATGGTTTCCTGCCTTGTTAAATCAACTACATTTTTTTGAGATCGGCATGATATTAGCAGAATTATGACCATTGTGCCAAATATATATATTGGCAATTTTCTCATCCTATCTTAATTGTTTAATTTTTTCTTTTAATTCTGCAGATTCATTTCCTGCTTCCACCGCTTTCTTCCAGTACTTTACAGCTTCTTCTTCTCTTTCCATGGCATACAGTATATCACCGTAGTGTTCAAGAATTTCAGGATCACCTCCTCCGCCAGATTGAACTGCCTTTTCAATATATTCCAGTGCTTTTTGATTATTTCCAGATTTATACATGATCCATGCATAAGTGTCCAGGTACGTAGGATTATCAGGTTCTGCCAGTATGGTAACCCTACTCATTTTTTCAGCTTTATCAAGCTTTACTTCTCTCAGAGAAAGGTAATAGCCATAATTATTCAGTATCATAATATTCTCTGGTTCAATCTGTAATGCTTTCTCGAAATATTCATCTGATCTTTCATGTTTTTCCAAATTTTGCCATGCTTCTGCCAGCATCGAATAAAATTGCACGGTCAGGGGCAAGTTGTTATCAGCAAATTCCAGCCCTTTTTCCAATGATTTAACCGCTTCTTCATTATTCCCCATCTGCATGGCAGCATTTCCCTTAAATAAAAATAATAAAGGTTTATCATTGAAATAATTAAGTGCTTCACTGGCCCTTCTATACACTCCTTCATTATTTTCCAGCATGTTCTCTATAAATATTGCCTGTTCCCAGATAAAATAATTCCCCTTCTGTTCTTTAAGCACCTCATCATATTCCGCCAGCGCTTCCTCATATCTTTCAAGCTTAGAGAAATAATCTGCCTTGGCTGTGCGCACCCTGTAATCAGCCGGATATTGGATTTCGAGGATAGTCAGCAGTGAATCAATCCTTGTTTTATTCTCATCAAATTTTTCCTGGTTCGTTAAAAAATCTATCATTACTCCCATTTTCTGGTCTATCTGCAGTGATTGATTTCTAAAAGCAAGAGCCAGGTATTCATATTGCTTTTCTGGATTGTTTTCAAGCCGGTAAAATTCAGCCATGGACAGCTGTGCAACTCCATTATTTGGTTCTATTTCGAATATTTCCTTATATGTTTTTTTAGCTTCCTCTTTCCGTTCAAGAGTCGTGTACAGTTCTGCCAGAACACCAAGGTATCTGACCTCCCCCGGGGCCAGTTCAATCAGTGCTAGCAGTTCGGCAATGGCCTGTTCCGACTTGCCCATTTTTAAATATATTTGTTCCTTTAATAGAGATACGGGTTCTGAAATACCGTTTTCTTTCTCAATTTCATTAAGCGTCTTTAATGCCTTGTTTTCCTTACCTGTTTCTGAATAAAGGCGGCTCAGTTCAAATTTTACTTCAATTTTCTCAGGCCATTTTTCCAATATATCCTCATAAATAAAAATCGCACTATCAGCTTCATGCTTAATCATGTGTAGTTGGGTGAGCTGCACTTTATACCAGTAATTTTCAGGAGCAAGCGTTACAGCCCTTCGGGTAAGTTTTTTAGCAGTATCAAAATCCTGGGCCATCATATAGATGCCTGCAAGCTGAAAAGCAGCAGCATCACTGTTCGGATTCACGTCGAGACATTTCTTATACAGGGCAGCAGCCTGTTTGAAATTGCCAAACAGTTTTTGTTTTGTGGCTTCCGTTAATGCATAATTATATTCCCTCAACTCACTCTCATTCAAAGTCCGGCTGATACTTTCTTCAGTCATTTTCTTCGAAGAACTGCATGCCATATGCATAAGTATGGCAGTAATAATCATTAAATGTGCATATATTCTTCCCACGTTTTCAATATTTAAAATAGATTCCCAATCATTTAAACAAACTACGTTCCCTTATAATATCTTATTGCCCTGTGTGGCCAAAACCACCTTTCCCCCTAACTGTTTCGTTTAGTATGTCTGTTTCAACCCATTCTATAGTTTCATGCCTGGTAATAATCATTTGACATATTCTTTCCCCGTCATTTATGATGAAATCTTCATTTGATAAGTTTATCAGAATAATACTTATTTCACCACGGTAATCTGAATCAATAGTACCTGGTGTATTCAGCACCGTAATTCCTTTATTAATAGCTAGTCCGCTTCGTGGACGTATTTGAGCCTCATACCCCCTGGGTAGCTCTATGAACAAACCCGTAGGTATAAGATCTCTTTCCCCAGGTTTCAATATCCGAGGTTTATCCAGATTCGCCTTCAGGTCCATGCCCGCAGAAAACACCGTTCTGTATGAAGGTAAATCATGTTTTGATTTATTTACGATCCTTATTTTCATTCACTCATTTTTATTTACTCAACAAAACTAAGCCTGGTTATATTATTTTTCTCAAAGAAAATGACAATGATAATAAATCCAGCTAACAATCCCGTATTAATCAATATCTCACTCACCTTTGTTAATTCACTTGCCATCTTTGCCAGAAAATATATGATTGCCGCCATTGCCAGGTAAAGACCAATGCTTTTCAATGGATATTTAATGTGATAGTATTTCCTCCCCAACCACCATGAAATGAGAACCATACACCCATAACATGCCGCATGGGCCCAGGCTGAAGCAATATATCCATAAACAGGGATAAAAAACCAGTTTATCAAAAATGTGATCAATGCACCCATTATCGTTATCATTGCTCCATATTTTGTCAGGTTATTCAATTTATACCATATTGATAAATTGAAAAATATCCCGAGTAACAGGTTGGCAAAAAGGATCACCGGGACGATATGGAGCCCTTCATGAAAATCCTTTCCGATAAAATATTTGAAAACATCAATATACAAGTTAACTACCAGAAATATGACCAATGATGCAATCACAAAATATTTCATTACCTGTGCGAAAATTATTTTTGCATTGGCTTTGTCTGCATTACCAAAATAAAACGGTTCACTTGCATACCGGAACATCTGCACAAACAATGTCATTAATACCGCAATCTTATAATTTGCCCCATAGATGCCTAGCTGACCAAGGGAAGAATCAGGATCCGGCAGAAGGTGCTTCAGTAATACCCGGTCCAATGCTTCATTCACTGTACCTGCCAATCCGGATATCAGCAAGGGATATGAATATCCGATCATTTTGATCCAGAGCCTGGGATCAAAAGCTGGCTTCACACTGATAATGGTTCCCGATAACAGTACCAGTGCAAACAGGCTCGACACCATATTCGATATAAAAACGTATCCTACGCCTATCTCCGGATCATATATCTTTAACAGCCAAAGTGTTGAACCACGCATCTCTAATGACGGGAGCAATAATAGAAAAAGAAAGTTCAGGCCTATGTTTAATACCACGCTAGTAATTTTTATAACGGCAAATTTTGTGGCCCGATTCTGCCATCTAAGCCGCGCAAACGGTATGGTTGTAAGGGCATCCACGCCAACAATGATCCCAATCCACAAGATATACTCAGGATGTTCATTATATCCTAAAACCCGTGATAACGTTCCGGACATTATCCTGATCAGTGCAACAAATAATAAAGAACTTACAAATATTGATATCATACTTGTAATGAAAACTTTATTTTCATTTTTACTGGTTTGGGCAAAACGGAAAAATCCCGTTTCCATGCCGTATGTCATTATGATCAACAGAAATACCACATAGGCATAGAGTTCTGTTATAATGCCATATTCTTCCAGGTCAAAAACCCTTGTAAAGAATGGTGTGAGCAGTAGGTAATTCAATAACCTTGGCACAACAGTGCCAAATCCATAAATGGCAGTTTGACCAAATAATTGCTTCAGAGGATTCAATAAAGGCTATCAAATGGTTTGATCAAAGATAGGATACCGCTTACTAGTATATACTTTCAGTGAGTTTTTTTAATTAACAATATCTTCCAGGGCCTCAGCAAGCCGGGGATATTCAAAACGGAAACCTTCTCTGATCAACCTTTCCGGAACCACAGCCTGGCCTCCTGTCACAACGGCAGCTCCCTGACCATACAGCAGCCTGAACAATATTTTTGGAATGATAAAATGAGCAGGCCTTTTGACAGTGTTGCCCAATAACTTTGTGAATTCCCGGTTGGTGCAATATCCAGGGGCAGTCAGGTTATAAATGCCGCTTTGTTTGTGTTCAAGAATATAGGCGATGGCCCTGGCAATATCCTTGATATGTATCCAGGAAAAATACTGCGACCCCCTGCCAATCCTGCCTCCCAGTCCTATACGGAAGAAAGGTAACAACCTTCCAAGCATTCCCCCGGAGGCTGTAAGTACTACGCCTGTCCTTATAATACATACCTTTGTTGACGTGGATTCAAGCTTACGAACTTCTTTTTCCCATTTTCTTACCACCTCGGCCAAGAATCCAGTTCCCCATGCATCACTATCTTCCGTATGTACGTCTTTATCATTGTAAATCCCGATGGCTGATGCGGATATATACAGTCGTTCCCGGTAAGAATATTTTTCCATTATACAGCCCAGTTTTCTGGTGGTCAGGATACGGCTGTCCATGATTTCCTTTTTGTTCCTTTTCGTCCATCTTCTTATAATTGGTGCACCCGAAAGATTTATAACAAAGTCAGTTTCCCTGTATTTTGCCGCAAAATCCTCATCCTTTATAAGATAATCATTCCGGCTGATTTTACGTATGTCATATCCTTTCAGGTATCCTGACAGATATGTCCCAATCAGTCCGGATGCTCCTGCCATAGCAACAGTTTTCTTTTTCATCCGGATGTTTATTACTTTTGTGCCTTCAATTTACATGAATTCAGCTATATGTAAACCATCATCGAATGAAAATTAAATTTACCTCCTCACTTCTCCTGACGACCATGCTGGTAATAACATCTATTCACAATTCCTTTTCTCAAACTGCCTCCCATACTCTTTTAATCGAGACCAGCAAGGGTAATATTAAATGCATCCTTTATGAACAGACTCCCATGCATGCTGATAATTTTATCAAACTTGTCAATGACGGGTTTTATAACGGTGTACTCTTTCACCGCGTGATCAAATATTTCATGATCCAGACCGGGGATCCTGATTCAAAAAACGTAAAAAAAGGAGCCAGTTCAGGGAGCGGTGGACCAGGATATACGGTTCCCGCTGAATTCCATCCTGATCTTTACCATAAAAAAGGAGCCCTGGCAGCAGCTCGTCAGGGTGATCAGGTTAATCCAAACCGAGAATCCAATGGTTCACAGTTCTATTTTGTCCAGGGTAAGGTTTTCTCAGATGAACAACTTGACCAGATGGAGAGTTCCGGGTCCCACATCAGGTTCACCCATGAACAAAGAACGGTTTACAAGACTATTGGGGGCACGCCACATCTTGATTATGGATATACGGTTTTTGGTGAAGTGACCGACGGACTTGAGGTTATTGATGCCATTGCATCAGAACCCACAGACAATATGGACAGGCCGCTTGAAAATATAAAAATTATTAAAATATCCGTATTGAAGTAAATTCCTTAATTTAGCCGTTTATCATTGAGCCATGCTGGTAAAAATAGATCAGATCATCAAAGAAATCCAGTCGCTTTCCTTAAAATCAAGGGATGATGCTGATTCGTTCAGGTTGCGATACCTCAGTAAAAAAGGTATCATTGCTGATCTATTCACAGAGTTTAAGGCAGTTCCGCCTGATCAAAAGAAACTCCTGGGACAAAGAATCAATGAATTAAAAAAAATAGCCCAGGAAAAGATTGATTCCTATCTTACATCAGCAGGCGGGCCATCCTCCGATAAGCATGAAATGGACCTGACCAGGCCCGGAGAACCAAAGCCCCCGGGATCAAGACATCCTGTTTCCATTGTCAGGAAGGAGATCATCGATATCTTTGCCAGGGTGGGTTTCGTTATATCAGAGGGACCCGAGATTGAGGATGACTGGCATGTTTTCAGCGCCCTTAATTTCCCTCAAGACCATCCCGCCAGGGATATGCAGGATACTTTCTTCATCAGGAGGAATCCTGATATTTTGCTTAGGACACATACTTCTTCTGTACAGGTTAGGGTCATGGAAAAACAACAACCACCCATCAGGACAATATCCCCTGGAAGAGTCTTCCGCAATGAAGCCATTTCTGCCAGGGCTCATTGTATTTTCCATCAGGTTGAAGGATTATATATTGACGAAAATGTCTCCTTCGCCGATCTGCGTCAGGTTTTATTTTATTTTTCACGTGAAATGTTTGGTATGGAAACCCGGATCCGGCTTCGTCCCTCTTTTTTTCCTTTTACCGAACCTTCTGCTGAACTGGATATTTCCTGCAGCATATGTGGTGGTAAGGGATGTAATGTATGTAAATATACGGGCTGGGTTGAAATTATGGGTTGCGGTATGGTGGACCCCAACGTGCTTGACAACTGCAACATTGATTCCGATAAATATACAGGTTATGCATTTGGTATGGGGGTTGAGCGAATTGCCATGCTGAAATATCAGATTAATGATCTTCGTCTTTTCTTTGAGAACGACAGACGTTTCCTTGACCAGTTTAGTGCCGCTTATTAATATTCCTTGTCCATGGCTCAATCAAGGATCCTGATCTCGTATTCCAGGTCCATTACCCTTTTATAGGAATAGCTTACACCACAATATTTCTCTTTGCTCAGCTCAACAGCTTTTTGCACTTTTTTGATATCGATATTTTCCCCTTTTAATTCATAGATCACCTTCATCTTTGTGAAATGTTTGGGATGTTCCTCGGTCAGCTCACCCTCAACAACAATATTCAGGCTTTCATAATTCACCCTCATTTTGTTCAAAAGTGAAACAGTATCCATCCCTGTACAGCCTGCGAGTGCCACCATCATCAGAGGCTTTGGTTTTGGCCCTTTGCTTCTCCCGCCAAATTCAGGATCAGCATCAATGGCAACCTTGAAACCATCGACTTTTGCTTCAAAAAACATTCCTTCCTTCCATCGAACATTTATCGATTCTTTCTTCATCTCTAGATATTTTGCTATGTAATTTATTCTCAAATTTAGGGATAAATTGTATATTGCAGCCATTAACTTACCTAGTATTACCAAAGGTCGATCCGTGCTGTAGATGAATAGTTTCCAAACATTATCGTGTAAGGATGGATGCCTGGACAGGTCGAATTCCATATTTAAGCACCTGACTCCTGATGAGCTCGAAAAAGTGACTTTTGATAAATCTACAGAACAATTTAAGCGTGGTTCCATCATTTACCGGGAAGGCAGCCGCATCAATGGATGCTATTGTATCCAGAAGGGTATCATTAAGGTTTTCAAGACAGGTATAGACGGAAAGGAACAGATTATCCGGTTTGCCCGTACTGGTGATATCATTGGTTTTCGTTCTGTACTGAGCAATGAACTTGCATGTACAACGGCAGAGGTACTTGACGAGGCAAGTTTGTGTTATATCCCTGCGGAAACCCTGGTATATCTTGTTAAGCATAACGGTAATTTCAGCATGGAACTGATGCAGCTCACCTGTAAGGAACTTGGCGAGGCAAATACCTATATCACAGATATTGCTCAGAAAACGGTCCGGGAAAGATTGGCTGAGATACTAATACATTTGAAGAACGATTTCGGGCTTGACGAAAATAACATCCTTCAAATATCCCTGACCCGTGAAGAGCTGGCTAATATAGTAGGCACCGCTACCGAATCAGTCATCCGCCTTTTATCAGAATTCAAACATGATCAGCTTATCGAATTGAATGGCCGGAAGATCAGGATTCTTGATGAAGCTGGACTGATAAGAATCGGAAATCTTTATAACTAGCTGATATTGATTTATCAAAAGAGCATTTCCTGATTTCCAAAGTTACTTTTACCAAGATGTTTTAATGCCCTTTCTGTGACCTGTCTTCCACGAGGTGTGCGTTTGATGTATCCTTCCTTGATCAGGAATGGTTCATAGACTTCTTCAATGGTACCACCGTCTTCTCCTACGGCTGTGGCAATGGTAGATATACCCACCGGTCCACCCTTGAATTTTTCTATGATGGTAGAAAGGATCCTGTTATCCATTTCATCCAGCCCATGCTTATCAATATTCATTGCTTCCAGTGAATACCTGGTGATATCCAGGTCAATTCTTCCACTTCCTTTTACCTGTGCGAAATCACGAACCCGGCGGAGCAAAGCATTGGCGATCCTTGGTGTGCCCCTGCTCCTGGAGGAAAGTTCTCTGGCTGCAATCGTATCGATATCTACACCCAGAATTTGTGAGGATCTTTTGATGATCGTCTCAAGTGTTTCCGCATCATAATATTCCAGCAAAAACCGTATTCCAAAGCGGGCCCTGAGCGGACTTGTAAGCAAGCCTGATCTTGTGGTGGCACCGATCAGTGTAAATGGATTAAGTTCCAGCTGAATAGATCTTGCACTTGGTCCTTTGTCTATCATGATATCTATCCGGTAATCTTCCATGGCAGAATAAAGATATTCTTCAACCACTGGGGATAAGCGGTGTATTTCATCAATGAATAACACATCCGATTCTTCCAGTCCGGTTAATATCCCGGCCAGATCTCCAGGTTTATCGAGAACGGGACCTGAGGTTACTTTCAGGTTCACATCCATTTCTTCTGCTATAATATGGGCAAGGGTTGTTTTCCCAAGTCCCGGCGGTCCATGAAGCAATACATGGTCGAGGGCTTCTTCTCTTTGCCTGGCAGCCTGCACAAAAACTTTCAGGTTATCAACCGTTTTGCGTTGTCCTTTGAAATCAGAGAAGGAGATAGGCCTGAGACGTTTCTCATATTCCCTGTCCCGTTCTGTCAATCCCGGCCCATGTATCTCGAAATTTTCTTCCATTTATGGTCTATTCGACAAGTTTTCTGGTTGATTCCGGCAGGTTGACCTTCAAACCATTCACCCTGGTCTCAACATCATCTTTAAAAGTAATTGTCATAACCAGGTTCCCTTCCGGATCATATTTCTTCCAGTTCTTTTCCTTTATTCCCATGACATAAAAACGCTCCTCCTTGAGGGCGCCATCTTTATAATAAAGCTTATGCTTGCCATCGGGGTTCCCCTGTATATAATAACCTTCAAACTTAAGCGTGCTGTCAGCATAAAAATATCTCCATTTTCCATCCCTCAGTCCCGTGATGAAATCTCCGACCTCGATATGGTCTCCCACATGGTAATACCAGCTACCTTCAGGTTCACCTTCTATATAATCACCCTGGGTTATAATCCTGCCATCCATTGAGTATTCTATCAGATAACCATCTTCCTTACCGTTATAAAATTGCTCTTCCCTGAGTATGCTCCCGTCGTTATAGTACCATCTCCATAATCCGTTGACCCTGCCCCTGCTGTAATCTCCAGTTTGTTCCACCTGGCCGTTCTTGTGATAGAATTTCCATTTACCCGTTCTGTAATTATTTTCATACTGTCCCTCAGCCTTCAGTTCACCTGTTGCGTAATAATCTTTCCAAATACCCCATCGTTTGCCTTCATTATCCACAATACCTTCTGATACAACCTCTCCGTAATCATTGTATATGGTAGATGCGATTACTTCACCCACAGGGTTATAACTTCTGTGTATCCCAATCGGAATGTTTTGTTTGAAGGGACCGCTTTTTACAAGCCTATTCTGTTCATCATATTCATTTCTTATCTCCACACCTTCATCTTCTTCTACATCCTCAGCAATTAGCTGGTCATCTTCGTATTTAAGCACCAGTATCAGGTTTCCATTCTCATTGAATTCTTTGTACAGACCGTTTAATTTTCCATCCTTATATGTTCTTTCGTTCTTCAGTTTCCCATCCTCGTAAAACTCTTTCCATATCCCCTGTTTAATTCCACTCCTGTCATATCTGTTAATTTGCTCACGATCAGTAATATATCCGTTGTGGAAATAAACAAGGGATTGTATTACCCCATCTTCATTGTATTCTTTTGTCAATCCTTGTTTTTTGCCATTTACATAACTTACCTCGCTTTTTAATTTACCGTTTGTATAATAATAATATGACATTCCTTCTCTCTTGTCATTCACATATAACTCCTTTGAAACTATTTCACCATAATCCCTTCCTTCTTTCCTGTTTTCATAACTGTACACAATATGGTACCCATTTTTTTTCCCGAACATATAACTTATTGTTTGCAATGTGTCTCCCTCATTATTGTAAAAGGTCCATATACTGTCCAGCAAAAAATTCGTTCTTTTGCCTTCTGATTTTTTAATCCCTGTCACATAATAGGTAGTCCAATATCCATCCGGTTTTCCACCTTTAATGGTACCTTCGCTTGAGACCTGGCCGTTAGGATAGAAAAACTGGACAAAACCATCTGCCGGGGTATCGTCCTGCCCGTAAACAACAAAGCCATAGATAATTAATGTCAGTATGACTGCCAGTCTGTACATTTTACTTAATATTTCAAATACCCAGCATTTCAGATATTTCAAGCATTCGTTTGATTGAATGAACCGCCTTCTGCCTGATATCTTCATCCACTTTCACCTCAGGCAGTTCATATTTCAAACAATTATATAACTTCTTTATTGTGATCATCTTCATAAAATTACAATCATTGCAAGCACATGTCGAATCCTTTGGTGGAGCCGGAATAAATGTTTTTTCCGGATTACTTTTCTTCATCTGGTGTATGATCCCTGACTCCGTGGCCACAATATATTTCTTTGCATTATCCTTCCTGGTAAAATTTAACAATGATGAGGTTGATCCTATATGATCAGCCACGATCAGTATTGGTTTTTCGCATTCAGGATGTGCTATGATCTTCGCATCAGTTTCCTTTTCCTTTATCTCTAGTATCCTTTCAAGTGAAAATTCTTCGTGTACATGGCAGGCCCCTTGCCATATAACCATATTCCTTCCCGTTACACTTTTGATATAATTTCCCAGATTTCTGTCTGGTGCAAAAATAATTTTTTCTTCCTCAGGAAGACTTTGAACAATCTGCATGGCATTTGATGAGGTACATATTATATCCGTTAATGCTTTTATCTCAGCTGTTGTGTTTACATATGAAATAACTGTATATCCCGGATACTTTTCTACAAAGGATTTGAATTCATCCGGAGGACATGAATCAGCTAGTGAACATCCTGCATTCAGGTCCGGTATCAGCACTTTTTTATCCGGTGAAAGAATCTTTGCTGTTTCTGCCATAAAATGTACACCTGCAAACAATATGATATCAGCACTGGTTCTTTCTGCCTGCTGTGACAAAGCCAGACTGTCCCCGACAAAATCTGCAATATCCTGTATTTCACCTTGCTGGTAATAATGGGCCAGGATAATGGCATTTTTTTCCTTTCTCATCCTGTCAATCTCCCTGAGAATATCAAGGTCCGGACCTACCTTTTCGTCAACAAATCCCTTTTCCTTTATATCTTTCCAATTAACATTCATTTATTATATTCTATATAATTTTTATAATAATGATGATAATAATGGTCTGTTAATTATATTAATATCTTAACTGAAATTACCTTAATTCATTTTATGAAAAAAAATGAAAATTGATACTAACATGATATGGTATGTATAATCATTATTATTCAAGAAAATATGGGCAAAATTAACAACTGTTGATTAAAATCAGGCAAGTCATGTTTGATAATCCATATTTATATGAAATGTTGATAATATGTTTGCCTGTTTTTAGTAAATAAAGAGATTAAAATTTTGAATATTTGATTAAAAAAATAAGTATTTACTAAAATTAAATCATACAATTATTTTTTTTAAAATTATTGAAAGATAATTAACACTCATTTAACAGTGTTTGAAATAATATAAAAACAAGATATTAAGAGATAAGGATAAAGGAAGTTTAATACTTTTAGGTATTAAATAAATAATTTGTATAAATTTGAAAGGAGTAAATAAAAAAAGTACAAAAAGATGTTATCAAATACCTCAAAATATGCCATAAGAGCAGTAATTTATCTTGCATTAAATGCAGGTGAGGAAAAAAAGATAGGCATTAAGCAGATATCAAAGGACTTGAGCATTCCTACACCTTTCCTTGGAAAAATTTTACAGACACTGGCAAAACAAAAATTACTTTCTTCAACAAAAGGGCCACATGGAGGATTTGGATTGGGAAAATCAGCTGATGAGATTTCATTGATAGATATTGTAGATATTATTGACGGACAGGATATTTTCAATAAATGCCTGATTAGGCTGGAAGATTGTAACAGCAAGGAACCTTGCTCTATGCACGACAAATACATAGAAATAAGAAAAAATCTTATGACGTTGTTTCAGAAAGAAAAGATTTCTGAACTTGTTGATGAAATAAAGGAAGGGGAAAAGAAAGTAAATCTATAGCGCACGGGGACGGATACCATATATTAGTACCATAAGAAGGGATCCACATATAAATCCAGCAAAATCATGCAGGATATCAGTAAAATCACCATCTCGCCCTGCATGCATTACCTCCTGTAATACTTCTAAGAATATGGCAAACAGCATTACGATAATAAATGTGACAATAATATGACCCGGGGCAAAGGTTTTTGAAGAACTTATTTTCAATTGCCCTCGCAGATAAAGCATACTAAATACCATAAAAAGACCAATATGTGCAAATTTATCCTGATAAGGTATATGCACATGGGGAATACTCCGTGAAGGGCTCAAGAAAAGAACCAACATAAATACGGTCCAGGTGATTGTTTCCCAAAAAAACAAGATTTTTTTCATGGTTTAAAACTAACAAAACAAAGAACATTTACCAATATGGCGGGATTGTATATACATATACCTTTCTGCAGGGAAGCCTGCCATTATTGTGATTTTCATTTCAGTATCTCCATGAGGCAGTTAAATTCCATGATGAATGCCATAGAAAAGGAAATTGCCATGCGTAAAGATTTTCTGCAGGGAGAAGTACTGGACACCATTTACCTTGGAGGGGGCACTCCCTCTGTTCTATCTGCCAGCCAGCTGAAATCACTTTTCAGGGTCATCAAAGATCATTACGAAATAGGTAAGGATCCTGAAATTACACTGGAGGGAAATCCTGAAGACCTGGTACCACAATACATTGAGAATTTAATAAAATTGGGCATAAACCGGCTCAGTATTGGCATTCAGTCTTTTCATGAAGATGACTTGAAGTTCATGAACCGCCGGCATGGGAAAAAACAATCGCATTATTGCCTGAAAATAGTACGGAAAGCAGGTTTTAAGAATCTGAATGTGGACCTGATCTATGGATTGCCCGGACTCACGACGATAAAATGGGAAGAGAACCTTGATATTGCTTCAGGGTATTCACCTGTACATATCTCCGCATATCATCTTTCGTATGAGAAAGGCACGGTAATGGATTATAGAAGAATGAAAAGCAGTTTTAAAATCCAGGATGAACTAACCAGCCAGGATCAGTATGAACTGTTGGTTGACAAATTGCATCATAACGGGTACCTGCATTATGAAATATCAAATTTTGCCCTGCCCGGTTATATTTCAAGGCATAACAGTGCATATTGGAATGGTAAAAAATACCTGGGCGTAGGTCCTTCTGCCCATTCATTTAACGGAGAAATCAGAAGCTGGAACATTGCCAAAAATACGAGTTATATCAATTTTGTTCATAAAGGCTCTGTTTACTATGAAATGGAGAAACTGGATCATACCTCACGTTTTCATGATTATCTTATGACTTCACTGAGAACCATGTGGGGAGCAGACCTGGCATTCATTCTGCGGGAATTTGGACAAATGTATAAAGCACATTGTTTACAGATGGCAAAGCCATATTTGCAAAGCGGCAGGATGGAAAAGAATGGCGATAAACTCATCCTGTCAGAGGACGGCATGTTTATTGCCGATCATATCATTGCAAAATTGTTCATGAATCAGGATTAACCACCCGGGGTCAGGCAGGTATTATTCCCGGCAGGGTCCCTTATCTTAGGCCAAAACTGGAGGACCCGATTTCACGCCTGTCAGCGTATAAATGTACCTGGTATGTACCCGGAACCAGCTGTCCGTCATTATTCCAGAATATGCACATGTCTACATCCACATTTTCATAGCTTACCTCCCGGCTGGCCGTAAAAACAATTTGTTCTCCCTGGAAATCAAAGAAATTAACACCGGAAGTTAATATCACATCATCCGGGCGGACCACTCGCAGATAAATGATTTTCGGACCAGGTTCCAGGATAGGATTTTCCCTCAGGGTGAAACAAATCCTTAATTTCTCCACCTTGATGGTTTTATTGATTTCCTTGCTCCTTTTATTCAGGGAGGCAATAACAATATTTTTAGCACTTAGGACCGAGGCCATTTCAACCTTGCTGGAAAGTTCGTTCCTGACTTCTGTAAGCTCCTGTTTTTCAGATTCCACACGCCGTAATTCCTGTCTCACTTCAAGGTTTTCAGCCCGAAGTTCCTGGTTGGCCAGGTTAAGGGAATCAATCTGCACCACATAACTTTTGAGTACTTTCCTTATGGTACCCAATTCCTTTTCGTACATCCGGATCTTATAAACATTATTGGCATTGATCTTTAGCAATTTTTCAATTCTGGCCTGCTCTGCCTGAAGTTTCAGGTTCATGGTATCATTCTCTGTTTTGAGGGAATCATACTGACTGTAGATATCCTTTAATTCATCTTCAAGCTGCACTTTTTGCCTTTCCAGTTCTGCTTTTTCCTCAGCAGATTGTTGTTTAAGATCACTGTATGTAAACCAGAGGTAACCAATGGCACCTGCAAGGACAATGACCAGTATGATCCAGAGTACAGGTATCCTCTTTTTTGATTTTTCTGGCGTCAGCAAAGGTTTTTCTGGGTATGTATCCTTATTATGATCCATAAGTATTTGATATTTTTATTGTTGTAACAGCAAATGTACTAATCTTTTAGTACATATTTGATAATAACGTACGGATGACAGAATAATTTTAAAGAAGAGTCGTAAGAATAATAAAAAACACTCATATTTTGATTTTTACAATATTTAATCTATATATTTATACCATTGAATTATAATTTTTTTAGTATGAACATTTATGTAGGTAATCTCAATTACAATCTTTCGGAAGATGAATTAGAAAAGGTATTCTCACCATATGGGGAAGTAACTTCCGTTAAAATAATCAGAGATAAATACACGGATCAGAGCAAAGGATTCGGGTTCATCGAGATGACCGATGATGCTGATGCACAGAAAGCAATAGATGAACTGAATGGTACTGAGGTTAAGGGAAGGGAATTACGTGTAAATCAAGCCAGGCCCCCGAGGGAACAGTAAAATAGATCTTCTCCGACTTCCCGGAAAAGCTGCTATATTCAAATTGCGTTAGTCTGTCTGTTTTGTTTGGCTGAACAGACCAAGCAGGGTCATTCATGATTCAGTTCAAGCACCTTGCCGTATATTGTATTAAACAAGAACACACGGTTAAATCCTGTCTTAAAATTCCAGACTATTAATTTGTTGTTTACGTTGATCCTGTTCCACGAATGGAGATCATTTACAGATATTATAAGCCAGTATTCATCGAGTTTTTTCTTCCGGTAAAGGCTCAATTTCTCATTTTTTGCCTTAAGGCAGGCTGTAATATTTTCATATGATAATAAATCGGTGTCTGAAAAATACGGATGAAGGCTGGTAATCTCGATGCCGATCTTTTGTCTGGGTGTTATACCGAGTATAAAATCAGGTGATTCGGATGGTTTCAGTAAACCTTTAGGAAAATCAGGATAATGTTCCTGGAAAAGGTTAACAATGAAAAATTCCATCTGTTTTTTATAATCCACCTCAAAGATTATTTTAGCAATGCATCAGCCCCTTACACTGGCTGCAGGGATCCTTTCAAGCAGATCTGTCAGCTGATCTGCCTGCTCGATCCCAATGGTGAAACTGTCAACACAGGAGTGACCCAGTGCAAACTGCAGGCAATCATCCTGCTTATTGGTAAGATCACCGCCTCCAAATACTTTCATCTGTATCACTCCCTTGCCTTTTTCATGGTAATTTTCAAGCACTTGTCGGATCACAGGTATACTGCCATCCATCCTGGCTTCACCCGGATTAAAACGGGACAACATCACCTGTACCCAGGGTTCATCTATGGCGGTTTTCATTGCTTCAAGCGAATGTGAGGAAACACCATGTGCTCTGATAATACCTTCTTCTCTGGCCTGGGACAAAACTTCCATAACGCCTTTCTTCCGTATATTCCAATCCACTGCCCTTTGAAAATGCAGCAAGATAATGTCAATATAATCTGTTCCGAGTTCTTTCCTGAAACGGCTCAGGTCCTCCTTCATTTCATCCGCCGTGCTGGCAATAGTCTTGGTAAGGATAACCACTTTTTCACGGGGTATTTTTTTCAGTGCTTCTCGAATATGGGGATGAGAACCATACTGGTCAGCGGATTCAAAGAATGTTATACCGTTGTCATAACCATTGCGGAGCAGGTCCGAAAGACCCCTGATACCAAGGTTTCGTGTCTGGTTGGAACGGCCATTCCAGCCCGAAGTTCCGGTACCCATGGCCATCCGGGAGACCTCAATACTGGTATTGCCAAGTATCACCCTGTCATGGGCAAATTTCTTTCTGTCGCCAGCATAAAGGTGATGGGGAAATTTATTTAACCCCATCGCCCCAACACCCATTACCGCTGATTTGATAAAGTGTCTGCGTTTCATAAAAGACCTAAAGGTATGAAATATTATATAAAACTAGAAAATCCATCTGAAAAAAGGATTAATTACTGACCAGACAGGTAATTCCAAATAAACCTGATATCGTCTGCGAAATAATTTATCCAGCGAAGGATGTTGTTTCAACAGGGGAATAAAAAGGCGGTCCCCCGAAATCTGCCTCAAAATGGCTTCAACCATGGGATCGAAAAACAATAATATCAAAGCATATGTCCCAAAGAAATACAGATTAATCATCCAGATGGTAATTTTAATAATCATCCCATAGCTTAACAGGTAGGATACCTTAGGACGGGTTTTGAAGAACCTGAGAAATCCCCATGAAGCAATGCTACCGGTAATAACCCCGGCCGGAATACTCAGATTTGACAGCGGTTTGCTTTGAATAATGAGCATGCTTAAGACAAGTATGGTGATTTTAATCAGGGAACTGAAAGCATGCAGCATGAAGGCCTTTTTGCTTCTTGGGATGGCAATGGTTTTCATATTCCTGCTAATACCCGCTGATCTTCCGTATAGTCCCCCATAGGATTTTAACTGGATATTTTTTATCCGGAATAAAGATATTCTATAAGGATATGCAATGGCCTTCTGACCGGGACAGTAGAAACAATCTTTTTCCAGTTTCTTCCCTGACTCACTGATGAATTTTCTGATATCACTGAAGTGATAATAATAGTCATCGATTTTAAGGTACACTTTCCAGTTATTGACCACAAACAGGATAAGTATGGAAGCCATCAGCCAGAACATTACATATCCACTGGGATGTTGGGAAACCTCTTCACTTACCAGTGGCATGACGATTAAGAAAACAATAATGGGAAAAACCATGATCCTGAGGATATACCTGAGGGTCAGGATCAGGTCATGCCAGCCGCTTTTCTTGAATGCTTCCTGTTCCCGGATAAATTTTTCATATTTCATCCTGGCATAACGCCGGGCACTTTCCCTGGCTTCCTCCCGGGCTTTCTCATATTGTGCACGCATAAAACCGGGATCCCTGGTGGCTTCATGATGAAAATAATATTCATGCAGATCCCTGTTGATCAATATTTCATAAGCCTCTGTGATCCTGATAAACTGATCATGAGCATCGGATGACTTATTGATATCGGGATGGTATTGCTTGGCGAGTTGCCTGTAGGCCCGTTTTATATCATCCGGGCCGGCATCTTTTTTCAAACCAAGGATCTTGTGATAATCTTTTTCGGGATCTACAATCATCTCAGAGTGTTGACAAACACGCTCCTTCAGCTTAATAACGAGTTGAAGTTATGAATAATTCTCAGAGGATAGAAAATAATCGTACTTTTGTAACTTTATTTGGAAAGGCAATGGATGATAATGAGTTATTGACTTTTCCGGCCCTGTTTGGAAAGGCACTTGAAAAATACGGTGACCAAAATGCACTTGCGTTCACAGATGAAAGTCCATTAAGCTACAAAGAAGTAAACGACCGGATTTATGCCCTGATCAGGTTCCTGGAAGACCTGGAGATCAAGAAAGGAGACAGGGTAGCATTGCTGGGCACCAATATGCCCCACTGGGGTATTGCTTATTTTGCCATTGCCTTTATGGGGGCGGTAGTCGTTCCCCTGTTACCGGATTTCCTGCCCAATGAGATTGGCAATATACTGGATCATGCAGAAGCCAAAGCCATTCTGGTATCTGAATCCCTGATGCAAAAGATGGAAAATGTGAAGGACAAATCTCTTTTGCACATAATCAGGCTGGAGGATTTTAAGCTAACCGGGGATCCAATGCCAGGGGCTGTATTCAACCTCGTTAATAAACCGATTAACCACTATGATGTGAAAGAAGATGACCTGGCAGCAATCATTTATACATCGGGGACTACAGGTTCATCCAAGGGAGTCATGCTCACACATAAAAACATAAGTTTTACGGCACTTGCAGGGAGAAAACTGAAGCATGTGGATGAATCAGATCGTTTCCTTTCCATTCTTCCTCTTTCACATACACTTGAAAACACCGTTGGTTTCCTGATCCCCATTTTCAATGGCGCATGTGTTTATTACCTGAAAAAAACACCTTCTCCTTCTGTACTGATTCCCGCATTACAAAAAGTAAAACCAACCATAATGCTTTCGGTTCCTATGGTGATCGAAAAAATATATTACAATAGAGTGTATCCTGCATTAAACGGGAAATGGTATATAAAAATATTAATGGCCGTCCCGCCAATCAGGAAAAAATTGCATCAGGTTGCGGGAAAAAAACTGTTGCATACTTTTGGCGGTGAACTGCAGTTTTTCGGTATTGGTGGTGCAAAACTCAACGGGAAAGTTGAGCAATTTCTTGCGGAAGCCGGTTTTCCTTATGCCATTGGTTATGGATTGACCGAAACGGCGCCTCTACTGGCCGGGGCTGTGGTCGGGGAAACCAGGCTGGGATCTACCGGTAAGGCTATTGAAGGGGTCGAATTGAAAATAAACGATCCGGATCCTGCAACAGGTGAAGGGGAAATATGGGCCAGAGGCCCGAATGTCATGAAGGGATATTACAAAGAACCGGCTCTTACGGGACAGGTTTTAACCCACGATGGGTGGTTTAAGACCGGTGATCTGGGGGTGTTTGACGGGGATCAGAAATTATATATCAAAGGACGCATGAAAAACATCATTGTTGGATCGAGTGGTGAAAATATTTACCCGGAGGAAATTGAATCTGTGATCAATGATTTCCGGCATGTCATTGAATCCATCGTCATACAGAAAAAAGGAAAACTGGTGGCCCTGGTCCACCTTAACAGAGAAGAAATTGAGGAGGCCTATCATCATTTGCGTGAGGAAGTTTCACAGTTCGTAGATAGAAAGACAGAAGAAATACTGCGTGAACTGAAGATATATGTAAACACAAGGGTTAACAAATTTTCCCGGCTCCACAGCATTGTGTTGCAGCAAGACCCATTTCAGAAAACAGCCACAAAAAAAATAAAGAGGTTCCTGTATATCTGATAAATTCAACAAACAGCTTGCAGTTTGGTGGCATCATACTTGGTTTCTTAACCTCGCTGGCAATCAGCTTACTGGCCATTCCCAGCATTGTAACCGTAGCACGCAACAAGAAATTGTATGACAAACCCCAGGGACGAAAATCCAGAAGGAGAGAAATACCGATACTCGGGGGACTCGCCATTTTTGCCGGAACCATCATTTCACTGGCCCTGTTCTCCGATGTCTATCAATTTCCGGAATTACCTTATATTATCGCTGGTTCTGTGATTCTCTTTTTCATTGGCATCAAGGATGATATACTGATCATCGCCCCGTGGTGGAAATTATCCGGACAGGTCCTGGCAGCCATGATCGTCTCCATTATGGCCGGATTGCAGATCAAATCCCCTAACATGCTTCCGGGGATAAATGAACCCGGCCATGCAATGGCCATCCTGATAACTGTTCTGGTGATTGTATTTATGATTAACAGTTTTAATCTGATCGATGGAATTGATGGACTGGCCTCCGGGATCGGGATATGCTCTTCACTCTTGCTGGGATGGATCTTCATACAATCCGGCCTTGTGTATTATGCCTTACTATCGTTTATTTTCTGCGGGAGCCTGCTGGGATTTTTTATTACAATGTGTTCAGCAGGAAGAATAAGATCTTAATGGGAGACACCGGCTCCATGCTGGTTGGATTCATTACCTCCATCCTGGTCATCAGGTTTACATGTATGGATGATCCTTCACTGGCAGGGGTACAAATAAACTCCCCGCGATTACTGAGCCTGGCCATATTCATTATTCCCCTGGCAGATATGATCAGGGTTATACTGACCAGGATCTGGCTCGGGAGATCTCCCTTAAAGCCTGACAGGCTACATATACATTACAGGCTGATCGACCTGGGATTAAACCATTTACAGGTAACAATCCTATTATTGTTGATCAATGCAGTAATGGTATCAGGGGTGGTGGTAATGCAAAATCTTGGGGAATCTGTCCTGACCATACTCATCATTTCTTCCATGATCATCATGTATATGATACAATGGTGGTTAACAAAACGAAAGAAGGGAAAAATACCTTCCTAAACCTTCCCGGTTCTGACATGGTTCAGGAAATGATTGGCCGTATCCTGGACAGATTGTTTTACGGGTATGAAATCAATTCCGACGGCCTGCCTGATCTTTTCGTTTGAGAACAATACCTTTCTCTTGCTTGATTTGACCGTATCACGGGTAATGCTCCTTGGTTTGCCATTGAACTTTGAGATAAGCCAGCTCATTCTCCATGCGAGAGCAATTAAAAAGGGAGTTGCACGGATTCTGGGCGGAGGTCTATCCAGTGCTGAGGCTATCATTTCAAGTACCTGCCGGTAAGAAAGATTTTCAGCTGACAGGGTATACCTTTCTGAAGAAAAATGCCCGTCCATCAGGTAAATCATGGCATGCACCACATCACGGATATCCACATAACCTGTTACCCCTTCTGTATAGAATTTCATGCCTTTCCATACTGCAGAAAATAGATATGAGGAACTTCTTTTCCAGTCCCCCGGACCTATGATTATGGAAGGATTGACAATAACAGCCTGCAAGCCTTCGGCAATACCACGCCAAATTTCCATTTCAGACTGGTATTTACTGACCGAGTATGCAGATCGGTTCTTTGAATGAGGCCACATCATATCCTCGGTGATCTGCATTCCCGGAGGGGCATTTCCCAGGGCCGCTGTTGAGCTGACATAGCATAGTTTCTTCACTTTTTTCTCCAGACAGGCATTTACCAAATTGGCTGTCCCGCCTACATTGCTCCGGATCAAGGCATGACGGTCCCTGGGATCAAATGAAACAAAGGCAGCCGTATGGTACACCTGATCCACCCCGTCCAGTGCCTGAAGTAACGTTTCAAAATCTGTAATATCCGCCTCAATCCATTCTATTTTATCATAGTAAGGCAATGGATCATCGACATACAGTGCGAATGTATCAAGAACGGCCTGGAGATTTGATGATGCCCGGTGTATCGCCCTGATTTTGTGATGCTTCTTTGCCAGTTCCAGCAGTAAATGTGTTCCTACCAGTCCCGTACTGCCTGTAACCAGAATCATGCTGTAAATATAAAACAAGTAGCTGATTTTTTATCAATTTGTGTATAAAGGGAAAGAAACGTTTAAAACGTAAAATATGCGACCGGAAAATCTCTATGCAATATCACTGGATTCAGCCAGTGCACTGGATACATCCATGTGGCGGACGTATGATGATTTCTCAACACTATTAAAGATCAGGGCAGAAATGAACAGGTTCTTAATGAACCTGAATTACAGCCATGGGTCATTATCAAGGGGACAGCAAATCCATTACCTGTTTTTGGCCCTGGTACATCTCGACAATGTTGAGAAAGAAATTCATGTTTCAGACGTGAATGAAGAAATCTTAAGACTGGAAAGAATTTTTGATAAGATCCGGGCCCTTGAAAAGCTGATCATGGAATACATCGGACAATTAACATCAGAGGATTGAATATTTCTCCGGATTTTTTTAGCCATGCGCAGGGGGAACAGTATTCAGGATTTTTTCAGGGTAAAAGAAAAAGAAGAACCCCTACCGGGTTCACTCCTCACGGTGATGGTCTGGTTATGCGCCTCTATGATATGTTTTACAATGGAAAGGCCAAGCCCGGTACCACCACGGTCCCTGGACCGGCTTTTGTCGGTCCGGTAAAACCGCTCAAAAATCCGGGGGATTTCATCCTCTTCAAGGCCTATGCCATTATCCGTGACATCGACCAGGATGTTCTCTCCCATTTCCGCGAAACTGATGATTGTTTTACCCCCTTTATTACCATAGAAAATAGAATTTACAATCAGGTTATTCAACACTTCCGTAATTCTTTTCTTATCACCTCTTACCATGATGGGTTTATCGTAATTGCGGTCAAAGGTCAGGTCAATATTGAATTTATCACTAATGGTGTCCTGCAACCGATATACTGCTTTTACCAGCTGAACGATATCAAAATCATCCCATTCCAGAGTAAGCTCCCCGGTTTCCAGCTTGGTAATGGATTCCAGGTCCTCGATGATGGATACCATCCTGTTGATGCTTTTCTCCGTACGCTCCAGGTACTCCCGGTTTATTTCCGGATCTTCAAGTCCACCATCAAGCAAGGTAAGAATATAACCCTGAATATTAAAAATGGGGGTTTTCAATTCATGTGATACATTCCCAAGGAATTCTTTCCTGTATTTTTCCAATCTCCTTAGTTTTTTAATCTCCTTGGCACGGTTCTTTGCATAATTAATTACCATCCTGTTCACCTCCTGGATCACATCTTTACCTTCCAGTTTTTTCTTCAGCTCGTCTTTGGTAATCGGTATGTTTTCAATTGTTTTGTAGATGGGATTAATCTTTTCGAAAATAAAATTATCGACCGCATAATAGACTAAAAAATAGGTAATTATAAATGCCAATACGATAGACACGATGATCACGATCAGCGGATGCACTATATCCAGGAACAGGGACATAATCACAAGGGAGGTACAGACTAATGAAATGATCAATGAAATCAATAAAGCCAGTTGTCTGGGGGTGGTTTTCATAATCCTACAATTTTCCCATTTGTTTTAATATTCTTGCAATATACTTACCGATGATATCAAATTCAATATTGACAATGGTCCCCGGTCTGATCTCGTGAAAATTGGTGACTTCGTAGGTATATGGGATTATGGCCACATCGAAGGATTTTTCCCTGGAATTTACCACGGTAAGGCTAACCCCGTTGATGGATACAGATCCTTTTTCAACCGTAATGTGTTCCTCCGTGCGGGGCTCGTATTCAAAACTGTAATACCAGCTTCCTTCCGCTTCTGATACTTTCGTACAGACAGCTGTCATATCTACATGCCCCTGTACCATATGTCCGTCAAGCCGGCCATCGGCCCTGACGCTGCGCTCCACATTTACCTTGCTACCCACCTTCCATTGTCCCAGGTTTGTTTTCAGGAGTGTTTCATGGATGGCAGTAACGGTGTAATCCTTCTCTGTTTTTTTCACTACCGTCAGACATACCCCGTCATGGGAGATGCTCTGGTCAATGTCCAGTTCATTGACAAATGAACAGGTAAGGCTGATGTGAAGATTTTCCTGCTCCTTTTCAAGCCTGGTAACGATGGCTGTTTCTTCTACGATTCCTGAAAACATAAACCGATGATTTAAATTTTCACTAATTTAATATTTAATTAAAACATTTTACCCAGATATACTGCCATTCCTGACAGTTTTACCCCAGTCCTTGATACATCTAGTTCTCCGAAATAATTCTTATCTTTGTCGCTTTCTGAAAAAAGGGTTTTGTTAGGATAAGATGAAGACGAAATTTCCTGAATATAAAGGGCTTGACCTGACCGGGATCAACAAGGAAATAGAAGCGTTCTGGAAGGATAAAAAAACCTTTGAACAGAGTCTTGCAATAAGGGAAAACAGTCCCGCTTTCATATTTTATGAGGGTCCCCCGTCAGCCAATGGCATCCCGGGTATCCACCATGTGATGGCCCGTGCGGTAAAAGATATCTTCTGCCGCTATAAAACCCAGAAGGGATATCGGGTGGACCGTAAAGCCGGATGGGATACACATGGACTTCCGATTGAACTGGCTGTTGAGCAAACACTGGGGATTACCAAGGATGATATCGGAAAGCAGATATCCATTTCAGAATACAATGAGATCTGTCGCAGGGAAGTGATGAAATATACCAGGGAATGGGAAGAACTGACCGACCGCATGGGTTATTGGATCAATATGCATGATCCATATATTACCTATGAGAACAAATACATTGAAACCCTCTGGTACCTGCTGAAAAAACTGTTTGAAAATGATCTGCTGTATAAGGGATATACTATCCAGCCTTATTCCCCGGCAGCGGGATCAGGGCTTTCCAGCCATGAACTGAACCAGCCCGGTTGTTACCGGGATGTAAAGGATACCACCATTGTCGCTCTTTTCAAACTGATCGAGGATGACAGGTCGGCATTCCTTTATAAAGATACCGATACGGATGTTTATATGCTGGCCTGGACAACGACTCCATGGACCCTGCCGTCCAATACTGCCCTGGCCATGGGACCATCCATGGATTATGTGAGCGTTAAGACCTATAACCCTTTCAGCGGGGATCCCATTACCGTGGTATTGGCCAAAGCCATGCTTGAGACTTATTTTCCTGCTGGGAACAAAGATCTGAAATGGGATTCATACAGGCCAGGGGACAATAAAATACCTTACCAGATACTTGGCCGGTACAAGGGAAAGGCTTTTGAAGGGATCTCCTATGAACAACTTATCGACTGGGTAAGGCCCCGGAAACCTGCATTCAAGGTGCTGCCTGGTGATTTTGTGACCACAGAGGAAGGAACAGGTATTGTTCATATCGCCCCGACTTTTGGAGCAGACGACTATCGGATTGCACAGCAATACGATATACCGGCGTTGATCGTCGTCGACAGGGAAGGGTATACCCAACCCCTGGTTGACAGGCATGGCCGTTTTTACAGAATAGATGAACTGGATAAGGATTTTGTAAAGGAATATGTGAACCAGGAAACCTATGGTGAATTCTCTGGCAGGTTTGTGAAGAATGAATATGATGAAACCATCCCAGAAGGAGCAGAGACGGCAGATGTTGCCATAGCCATAGACCTGAAGCAGCAAAATAAGACTTTCCAGATAGCCAAATACGAGCATAATTATCCGCATTGCTGGCGGACGGATAAACCGGTGTTATATTATCCCATGTCTTCCTGGTTTATCCGGACCACCCGGGTCAAGGACAGGCTGATTGCCTTGAACAATACCATTAACTGGAAACCTGCCTCCACCGGCACAGGACGGTTCGGGCAGTGGCTGGAGAACCTGGTGGACTGGAACCTGTCGCGTTCCCGTTTCTGGGGAACCCCGCTGCCGATATGGATGACCGAAGACAAGACGGAAATCAAATGCATTGGTTCCGTGGCAGAACTGAAAACAGAAATCGAGAAAGCCGTATCTGCCGGGATCATGAAGGAAAATCCACTGGCTGAATATATCCCTGGTGATAATACCGAGGAAAACTATCAAAAATTCGACCTGCACCGGCCTTTTGTTGATGAAATCTGGCTGGTCTCGGAAAGTGGTAAGAAAATGTTCCGGGAAACAGACCTGATAGATGGTTGGTTTGATTCCGGGGCCATGCCCTATGCCCAGTGGCATTATCCTTTTGAAAAGAAAGAAGAATTTGACCAGCTGTTCCCTGCAGATTTTATAGCCGAAGGAGTTGACCAAACAAGGGGTTGGTTCTTTACCCTGCATGCCATTGCGACCATGATATCGGATTCGGTATCTTTCAGGAATACCGTATCCAACGGACTGGTCCTCGATAAAAATGGCAATAAAATGTCCAAGCGCCTGGGCAATTCTGTTGATCCCATTGAAACCATTGAAAAATACGGTGCAGATCCTCTCAGGTGGTACATGATGACCAATGCCCAGCCCTGGGATAACCTGAAATTTGACATGAATGGGGTGGATGAGGTGAAGAGAAAATTTTTCGGTACGCTTTACAATACCTATTCATTTTTTGCCCTCTATGCAAATATTGATGGCTTCAACTTCCGGGATGGGGTAATCCCTGTAAAAGAAAGGCCCGAGATTGACCGTTGGATCATATCACTGCTGAACTCCCTGACCAAGGAGGTGGATGAGCAATTCGGCAATTACGAACCAACCAGGGCAGGAAGGGCCATCCAGGATTTTGTCATTGAAAACCTGAGCAACTGGTATGTAAGATTGAACCGGAAAAGATACTGGGGAGGTGAATTTACTACAGATAAGAGGTCGGCATACCAGACCCTGTATACCTGTCTTGAAACCGTTTCCAGGCTGATGGCACCGATGGCCCCATTCTATGCAGAACGCTTGTTTACTGATCTGAATAGTGTTTCCGGGCATCACCATGCAGAGTCTGTGCACCTTACCGATTTCCCTGTGTATGATGAAAGTTGGATTGACAAGGGACTGGAAGAACGAATGGGACTGGCACAGAAAATATCCTCCATGGTTCTTGGTTTGCGAAGAAAGGTAAATATCAAGGTCCGGCAACCACTGAATAAGTTGATGATACCGGTAATTGATAATGGCTTCCAGGAAAAAGTTAAAGCAGTCAAAGACCTGATCCTGGCAGAGATAAATGTAAAGGACATTGAATTCCTGACAGATACGAGCGGGATCCTGATAAAACGTATCAAGCCCAATTTCAAGTCCCTGGGTCCCCGCTTCGGAAAACTGATGAAAACAATTGCCACTGAGGTACAGAAAATGACGCAAGAAGACATTTCCCGCCTTGAGGCGGCAGGTGAGTGGAAACTGGAGACATCAGGCCAGGAAATAATGCTCCTTCCGGAAGATGTGGAGATCACTACAGAAGACATTCCAGGATGGCTGGTGGCCAATGATGGCAACCTGACAGTAGCCCTGGATGTAACAATTACCGATGAATTACGTTATGAAGGCATTGCCCGTGAGTTCATCAACCGCATTCAGAATTACCGGAAAGAAAGCGGGTTTGAAGTTACGGACAAGATCAATATCATGATCATGAAGCATGAATCCCTGAATAAGGCCATTGATCAGCACAGGGAAAACATCGGCATGCAGACCCTGGCTGAAAGCGTTCAGCTGGTGGATGATATGGATACGGAAAATGCAAGGAAAGTGGAACTTGAAGAAGGATTGTATACATGGATGAAGATCGAGAAAACAGCCAGCGATATATAAGCCAATTGACTTTAACTCAAGAGTATATTTCCATATATTATTTTTTCTTATATTTGCCAAAATTTTGAGAGAAATGGGAGAGAAGACCAGATATTCAGACGAAGAGTTGAGGGAATTCAAAGAGATTATCCTCCAAAAACTCGATAAGGCCAGACAAGATTACGAACTGTTAAAAGAATCAATCACGCACGGGGAGAGCAATGATACTGAGGATACCTCCCCGACGTTTAAGGTCCTGGAAGAAGGAGCTGCCACACTTTCAAAGGAAGAGTCAGGAAAACTTGCCCAGCGGCAATTGAAGTTTATCCAGCACCTGCAGGCCGCGTTGGTGAGGATTGAAAATAAAACTTATGGGGTTTGCAGGGTGACCGGTAAACTTATCAGTCCGGAACGTCTCAGGGCAGTTCCGCACGCTACCCTCAGCATTGATGCAAAACAGGCACAGTAAAAAATGATCGGGCCATGCCCAATCATTTTTTTATCCCATATGTCCATCGGCAAAAAATCCATATTAATCATCCTGATCATCCTGACCATTGATCAGCTTTGCAAAATCCTGATCAAAACCAATATGAGCATCGGTCAGGAAATCCATGTGTTTGGCAACTGGTTTATCCTTCATTTTACCGAAAATAACGGGATGGCATTCGGCATGGATCTGCCCGGGGAGAGCGGAAAGATCTTTCTGAGTCTTTTCCGTATCCTGGCAGTCACCGGGATTGCCTTCTACATGCGTTACCTGATCAGGCAAAAAGCACATAACGGACTGGTCATATCAGTAGCCCTGATACTGGCAGGAGCTGCAGGGAATATTTTTGATTCCCTTTTCTACGGGATGATCTTTGACGATAGCTGGGGGAAAGTGGCTACCCTGTTCCCGGATGGAGGAGGATATTCATCCTTCCTGCACGGACGTGTGGTGGACATGTTATATTTCCCGGTCATAAGGGGTTACTGGCCAGACTGGTTCCCTTTCTGGGGGGGACAATCACTTGTTTTTTTCCGCCCGGTGTTCAACGTTGCTGATTCCTCTATCACCATTGGTGTTTTTATCATCCTGTTCTTTCAAAGGCGTCTTTTTACCGAGCAGAAGAAACCAACGGGAAAAGAGCCTGTTCCAGACACAGCGGGCAAGACAGAAACGACAGTGGAAACCAAAAAGACAGTTTCCTGATCCTTCCAATGCTTATTCGGGCGCTTCAGCCAATACAAAATCCAGTTGTCTTTTAGCCAGGTTGGCCCTTGCCACTTCTATCATTATTTCATCCCCCAGCTGGAATTGCCTGCCGGTCTTTTTACCGACCAGGCGGTAATTATCCTCATCATAGTCATAAAAATCATCGGTCAAATCCCTCATGGAGATCATCCCTTCACATTTGCAGCCCACCAGCTCAACATAAATCCCCCATTCGGTAACACCTGAGATCACCCCATCGAAAACTTCTCCGATCTTATCGCTAAGGAATTCCACCTGTTTGTACTTGATGGATGCCCACTCGGCGTTCATGGCCTTGCGCTCCATTTCTGAGGCATGTTTGCAGCGGGCTTCATATTTTTTGTGGCTCTTGGAATCCCCGCCTTTCAGGTAATGATCCAGCAGGCGGTGGACCATCATATCCGGATAACGACGGATGGGGGAGGTGAAATGAGTATAATAGGGGAACCCCAGTCCATAATGTCCTATATTCATGGTGGAATACTCTGCTTTGGCCATGGTCCGGATGGCCAGGTTTTCTATCATATTCTGCTCTTTTTTCCCCCTGATCTCTTCCATCAGCCGGTTGATCGAACCGGATATCTGCTTTTTGCTTCCCATCCGGATCTGGTAACCCAGGCGTCTGATAAAATAAGCAAATGATTCAAGCTTGTCCTGGTTTGGTTTATCATGGATTCGGTATACAAAGGTCCTTGATTTTGTTTGGGGGACAGATCCCGTGGATGGATTTTCAGAAGGCACTTTACCGATTAACTCGGCCACCTTTTTATTGGCCAGCAGCATGAATTCCTCGATCAGCTGGTTGGATTCCTTGTTTTCCCGGTAATAAATCCCGGTGGGATATCCACTCTCATCGATGTGAAATTTCACTTCCACCCGTTCAAAGGAAAAAGATCCCTCGTTGAACCTTTGTTCCCGAAGGACCTGGGCAAGTTTGTGCAGCTGGAGTATTTCATCGTGAAGCTCTCCCTGCCCTGTTTCAATAATAGCCTGGGCCTCTTCGTAGGAAAACCGGCGGTCTGAAAGGATGACCGTCCGGCCAAACCATTGATCTGCCACTTCAGCCTCTTCATCCATCTCGAATACAGCAGAGTAGCACAGCTTTTCCTCGTCCGGGCGCAGGGAGCAGACCAGGTTGGACAATTTTTCCGGCAGCATGGGCACTACCCTGTCCACCAGATAAACAGAGGTGCCCCTTTCATATGCTTCCTGGTCCAGCAGGCTCTTTGGTTTTACATAATGGGTTACATCTGCAATATGTATACCCACTTCCCAGTTCCCGTTCTTGAGTTTCTGCAGGGAGAGGGCATCATCGAAATCCTTGGCATCGACCGGGTCGATCGTGAAGGTCTTTACCTTGCGGAAATCGCGCCGTTCGGCATAATCCTGGGGGGTTATCTGATGGGGCACCCCTTCGGCGGATTTCTCCACTTCATCTGTGAATTTTGAAGGAAGCTCAAATTCAGCAAGGATGGCATGCATCTCGACATCATGCACCCCGGGTTCACCGAGGACTTCAATAATCTCTCCAACAGGATTTTTCGAACCTTTTGGCCATTCGGTGATCCTGCCGATGGCTTTTTGTCCAGTTTCAGCTCCATTCAGTTTATCGGGAGGGATGAACAGGTCATAGGGCATTTCCTTGCTGTCAGGATTCAGAAAAGCCCAGTGCCTGGAGACCTCCACAATCCCCACAAAGGTTTTCCTGGCCCGTTCTATGATCTCAACAACTTCCCCTTCGGCCCGTTTTTCCCTTCTGCGGGCGTACAGGTAAACCTTTACATAATCCCCATTCAGGGCATGGTTCAGGTTGTTCCGCGAAACAAAAACGTCTTCTTCAAGGGCATCGGATAAAACATAGGCATACCCGAACTGGGTCATATCCACGGTGCCGTAAATATATCCCCCTTTTGATTTCAGTTTGTATTTCCCGGGATACACCTCGACCAGGTCCTTTTTTTCTGCCAGGTGTTCAAGGATGGGAATGATCTGCCGCCTGGTTGCGACATCTTTTATATTAAGCCTTTTTGCCAGCTGTTTATAATTGAAGGTCTGGCTCGGGCGGTTGGTAAAGACCCCCATCACAGCATTGGTAAGGACATCCCTGGACTGGTTCTTTTTCTTTCTTGCCATATCAGACTTACTGCCTCAGGAAGGTATAAAATTTTCTCTATATCACTCAATTTTTATAAATTTCATTCATCAAATTGTCTGATAAAACCACCCTTATATGGAATTATTACGCAAACTGCGTTTGAAAATCCTGCTTTTTATTGTTTTACCAGCCTGGTGTATCCCTGCGTTTGTTTTTAGCCAGGATGAGGAATCAGACCATTTTTATTCTGATACCCTGTCCATACAAGCAGACATTTTCAACGCGGAGGAACCGATGGATATCACCTTGCGCTTTGATATCAAAAGCTATCGACGAAACAAATTCAAGGATGAATACCTCCCCGTGCAGTTAACCTACCATGTGAACGATACCCTGGATATCAATAAAAAAGTGAGGGTAAAAGCCCGTGGAGAAAGAAGGAGGGAAATTTGTAAACTGCCACCCTTCTGGCTTAACATCAAGAAGGCAAAAGTCGGGAACAAATACCTCGAAGGAACCAGTAAGATCAAGATTGTGACACATTGCTCGGATTCAAAACTATATGAGCAATACCTGATCAAGGAATACCTCACCTATAAGATCTATAATGAAATATCTCCCTATAGTTTCAGGGTCAGGCTCATCCGCATGAAATACATCGATACAGGCCGCAAGAACAAGGAAACCAGTTCATGGGCATTCATGATTGAGCCGGAAAAAATGATGGCAGAACGGCTGGATGTTTTATCAATTAAGTCAGACAAAATTAGCATGCACTACACAGATACCTTATGCATGGATGTTGTTGCAGTTTTTATGTACATGATCGGAAATGCGGATTATTCCGTAGCCGGCAGGCATAACCTGAAACTGATCAGGCGTAAGGACCCGAGCCAGCCCCTGATAGTCCCGGTTCCCTATGACTTTGACTATGCCGGAGTGGTCAATGCAAGCTATGCTATTCCCGGGGAAAACCTTGGCATCACCTCTGTGACGGAAAGGTATTTCACGGGTCCCTGCAGGGAGGATCAACATTATTTAACGGCCATTGAACAGATATATAAAAACAAAGACAGGATACTTGACATTGTTGATTCATCAACGTATCTGGATGAAAAAAACAGAAAGGAAATGAGCCGTTACCTGGTTGAATTTTTCACCGAGGCTGAAGGGGAACGTCTTTTGAGAAATATCCGGAGCACCTGTACGGGTAAACATTGATTACTGGATTCCTGTGTAAAAAGATTAAATTTGCTTACCAGAAAAGGCAATTAATCATTACAGCAGGCAGGTCTGATGAAACTTTGTATTTACAACACACTTTCCCGTAAAAAAGAGATATTTGAACCGCTCCATCCGCCGTTGATCGGGATGTATGTATGTGGTCCGACGGTTTACGGGGACCCGCATCTCGGGCACGCCCGCCCGGCCATTACTTTCGATCTGGTTTTCCGTTACCTGAAACACCTTGGATACAGGGTTCGCTATGTAAGGAATATAACCGATGTGGGCCACCTGGAGGCAGACCAGGATTTCGGGGAGGACAAGATCTCCAAGACGGCAAGGCTTGAACAACTGGAACCCATGGAGGTGGTCCAGATGTATACCAATGAATACCGGCTGAAAATGATGCAGTTGAATGTTCTTCCACCCAGCATCGAACCCGCAGCTACAGGTCACATGATTGAACAACAGGCCCTGGTGGAAAAGATCCTGGAAAACGGTTTTGCCTATGAAAAAGCGGGGTCTGTATATTTTGATGTTGAAAAATACAACCGGAACAACAATTACGGAAAACTGTCAGGGAGAAAAATCGAGGACCTGATCGCCAGTACAAGGGAACTGGAAAAACAACAGGAAAAAAAAAGCCCGCTGGATTTTGCCATCTGGAAAAATGCTGACCCGGAACACCTGATGAGGTGGCCATCCAGGTGGGGTGAAGGATTCCCCGGCTGGCACGTGGAATGCTCCGTGATGAGCGCCAAATACCTCGGAACGGAGTTTGATATACACGGAGGCGGCATGGACCTGCTGTTCCCTCACCATGAGTGTGAGATCGCACAGACCGTTGCCGGTTACGGTAAAGAGGCAGTACGGTACTGGATGCATAATAACATGGTCACACTCAACGGCCAGAAAATGGGTAAATCACTGGGCAATGCCATCAGCCTGGAACAATTCTTTTCAGGAGAACATTCATTGCTGGAAAAGGAATATCATCCCATGACCATTCGTTTCTTTATATTGCAGGCACACTACCGGAGCACCCTGGATTTCTCCAATGAAGCACTGCAGGCTGCTGAAAGGGGACTCGAAAGATTATTTGACGGCATGAAAACCCTTGACAGGATCACACCATCGGAGAAATCAACGATGGACCTGGAACAGCTGGAGAAATCGTTTTTTGAGGCCATGGATGATGATTTTAACAGCCCCATTGCCATTTCCCATTTATTCGAGGGGATAAAGACCATCAACAATGCTGCAGCCGGAAAGGAGTCCATGACAGAAAATGACCTGGAAAAATGCAGGCAATTCTACCATAAGGCTGTCCAGGAGATTCTGGGCCTCCTACCGGAGGGGAAAGCTTCGGGGGACCAGGAACTGACAAGAGAGCTGATCGAACTGCTGCTGCAGATGAGGACAGATGCAAGGAAAAACAAGGATTTCGATATGGCCGACAGGATCCGTGATGAGATGGCCCGACTTGGTGTGGAAGTAATGGATACCAAGGATGGCTTTGAATGGAAACTGCACAGGTAGCTGCATCATGGAATAGCTTTGTATAGATCCCGGAAAATACATATTGGAAACCAGCGCATGGGGGACGGCGAACCCGTGCTGATCCAGTCCATGACCAATGTATCCACCATGGATACAATTGCCTGTGTCGAGCAATGCATCCGTATATTCGATGCCGGGGCAACACTTGTCAGGATCACCGCCAGCAATATAAAAGAGGCCCGCAACCTCAAAAACATAAGACAGGAATTATCGAACAGGGGATATCATTTCCCTTTGTCGGCAGACGTCCATTTCAATCCATCCATTGCCGAAATAGCCGCCGCGCATGTTGAAAAAATACGGATCAATCCCGGCAACTTTGCCAGGGATGACATCCAGGGGCCATTTCTTAAACTGCTGGCTGTCTGCCGTCAGCATAATACGGCCATCCGCATAGGCGTCAACCATGGATCGCTGGCTGAAAGGATCCTGGAAAAATTCGGGGACACACCTGAAGGAATGGTTGAATCTGCCATGGAGTATTTGAGGATCTGTCAGCAGCAAGGATTTCATAATGTGGTAGTCTCACTCAAATCAAGCAATGCCCGGATCATGATCTATGCCAACCGTTTGCTGCAAATGCGGATGATAGAGGAGAAAATGGATTTTCCCATTCACCTGGGAGTTACAGAGGCCGGTGCGGGGGAAGAAGGCCGGATACGGTCAGCTGTCGGCATAGGTACATTACTGAAGGAAGGGATAGGAAACACCATACGTGTTTCCCTCACCGAGGAACCCGAGCAGGAAATACCGGCAGCCCAAAAATTGCTGGAAGCAGCCTACAGGACAAACATCGGGGTGACAGGAAAACCCACTTTAATAAAGCCCCTTGAGACCAGCTACCAGAGAAGGAAATCAAAGAAAACAGGGAAAATCGGGGGAGGGCTGGTCCCAGTTGTCATAACAAGGTTCCCGGAAGAACCCATGGAAGAACAACCCACGGCTACTGAAGCGGATTATGTGTTTGTTTCGGATCATGAGCTGATCAATGATCTGCCCGGGGATCGCCGGTATATCCTGACGGCCGAATCATGGCTCCTCGAGGAATACCCTCAGGAAACATTTTTCCCGTTGTTTTCCCTGAAGGATTTCACGGATTACGGGAAGACTTCTGATGTGCTGAATTTTGTGCTCGTAAGTCCTGATGAAACCAAACAAGCACTTGAATTACTAAAAGCTCCGGAAGTTCCGGCATGCATTATTTACCTGCATGAAACCTCAGATAAATCACGCAAGGCATTTACCACCCTGGTGAAGGATGTAAGTTTCAGCATGCCGGTCATCATCATGGCATCCTATAATGAAAATGACCGGGAGAGGTTCTGGATGAGAACTGCAACTGAGCTGGCCTGGTATTTTATTGACGGGTATGCCGATGGTCTGTGGCTGGATCATCCTTTTGCAGACAATGACAAGCTGTCTGCCACCGCCTTTAAAATTCTTCAGGCCACGCGGGCCAGGATGACAGAAACTGAATACATCGCCTGTCCATCCTGCGGGCGGACATTATTCAACATACAGGAGACACTCCGGGAGATCAAGGCGGCAACATCCCACCTGAATCATCTCAAAATTGCCGTAATGGGATGTATTGTAAACGGTCCGGGTGAGATGGCAGATGCCGATTACGGTTATGTTGGATCGGGCAGGGGAAAAATAAGTTTATACCGAAATAAAGAAATGGTTAAGAAAAACATACCACAGCAAAACGCGGTGGAGGAATTGTTACATTTGATAAAAACTAATGGGGACTGGCATGATCGATCTTAAAGGAATCAGGAATATTGTTCTGGATCTGGGAGGAGTGATTCTCGAACTGGATGTAAACAGAAGCATAAAAGCATTGAGTGAACTGGGCTTGACCGGACTGGAAGACCTGGATATCATTTTTTCGAAATATCCCTTCTTTCTGGAATTTGAGACCGGAAGGATCAACGCCGGTCAATTTATGGATGCTTTGACCGCCCGGCTGGGAGATCATGCACCCAGGGAAAAAATACTCGAGGCCTGGAATGCCATGATCCTGGGCTTCCGGCCTGACACCATCAATCTGCTAACTCAGCTCAAGGCAAAATACAGGATGTTTCTGCTGAGCAATACCAATGCCATTCATGAGGTATATTACAACAACCTCCTTCACATGGAACATGGCATCCCGAACCTGACTGACATTTTTGAAAAAGTTTATTATTCCCATGACCTTAATATGCGGAAACCGGACCATGAGATTTTCCAGCATATCCTGGCTGACAGCAGGCTTACTGCCAGGGAAACCTTATATATCGATGATACGGAAGTACATGTAAAGGCTGCCGGGGACCTGGGGATCCATGGCTATCATCTCCGGTTACCACAAAGGATAACCGAGGTATTATGCTTGTAAAGGGGAAACCATACCAGACCATATGGATGGATCAGTCTGATCAGGACAGGATCCGGTATATCAACCAGGATATCCTGCCGTTCGAGTTCAGGATAGAGGAAATGCACTCATCGGCAGACGGCTATGATATGATCCGGACAATGAAGGTAAGGGGAGCCCCACTGATAGGCGTTACGGCTGCCTTTGGCATTTACATGGCATGCCTTGAAGCAAGACAACAACCCTCACCGTTGGCTTATCTCATGAAGCAGGCTGCCATGATCAGAGAAGCACGGCCCACGGCTGTAAACCTTGCCCGGGCAGTGGATCGCATGTTGGGAATAATGACAAATGATCCTGATCAACTGATCCATGATGCCAGGGCTGAGGCACTGAAGATCAGGGAGGAAGAACTCCATGCTTCTTACATGATAGGCCAGCATGGCCTGGAGATCATCAGGGGGATCAGTGAAAGTAAAAATAGGGAACCGGTTAATATATTGACCCATTGCAATGCTGGATGGCTGGCCTGTATTGATTATGGGACTGCCACATCACCCATCTACCGGGCATTCGATGAGCAGATTCCCGTTCATGTCTGGGTCGATGAAACCCGGCCGCGGAACCAGGGGGCCAGGCTGACGGCCTGGGAACTCGGGCAACATGGCGTACCCCATACGGTTATCGTGGATAATGCCGGAGGCCATATCATGCAGAAAGGCATGGTGGATGTTGTCATTACCGGCAGTGACCGGACAACCCGCCATGGAGATGTGGCCAATAAAATAGGCACCTATCTGAAAGCCCTGGCCGCCAGGGATAATGACATCCCTTTCTATGTGGCCCTTCCCGTATCTACCATTGATTTTGACATTGCATCCGGGATAAATGAAATTCCTATTGAAGAAAGGGATCCTGATGAGGTCAGGGTAATGGAAGGCATCTCGGATAGCAAGATTCAGAGCGTGAGGATCATGCCAGAAGACAGCCCGGTTTCCAACTATGGTTTCGATGTAACCCCTGCCGGTCTGATAAGTGGGCTAATTACCGAAAAAGGGATCTGCAAAGCCAGTGAAAGTGAGATCATGAAATTAAAAGATTGATCCGCATGAAGCTTTCAGTGATATCAGACATTCACTCAGACCTGGTCAGCTTGCAGGAGACCCTGCGGGAGATTGATAAACAAAAATGCGACAAGATCCTGTGCCTGGGGGATATTGTAGGTTACGGCCTGCATTTTGAAGGGAGCCTGGATGGAAGAAATGCGGATGCCTGTGTCAGGATGGTTAAAAACCATTGCGATTATATAGTCTGCGGGAACCATGACCTGCATGCCATTATGAAACTTCCTTCCTACCACGACGAGCTGGGTATGCCTGAGAACTGGTATGAACTTGACCTGGAGGAAAAACAACGGGTCTCAAAATCGCAACTATGGCTATACGAAGATGAGATAGAAGATCCTGTCAGTGAATCAAGCTGTGATTTTCTCAATAAACTACCTGAATATATTGTTATCGAAACGAGGGACTTTAATATCCTGGCCACTCATTTTATCGAACCTGACATTACAGGTACCTCAAAAGCATCACCTTCAGGCCGGAAAGATTTTTCCGGGCACCTGAAACTGCTGAGGAAGAAAAAATGCCTGGCAGGTTTTGCCGGTCATGCTCATTTGGAGGGTTTTGCCCGCATATCCAGGAAGGATTACCTGATGAATTATTACCGGAAATCTCACCTGCTAAAGACACGACAGATCATTGTGGGGCCACCCGTCACACGAAATCCCGGGAGCAGGGGGTTTATCATACTGGATACCCTTAGCCGTGAATTTGAAGCCATTTCATTGAAATAATGTCAGTATCTTCGTAAAAACCACATCCCCACAGTATGTCAAGGACTTTCAATAAACATTACCTCATTCCCTTTGCCCTGATCATTCCCGGGTTGATGGCTTTCGCCTGGCTTGCGTATCAATATACCCGTTCCGGGACGAGCTTATTGTTTTATGCACTGGGCGCTGATTTTGTGATCATTATTGTTTTAATGGTCCTGGTTGTGCGGAAGGTTTTCAAGGAACATACCAGCCAGCAGCAATCTCAGGAGCGCCTGACCGAGGCCAATGAAAAATACAGGGCTTTGATGGAAACATCCACCGATGGTACATTGATCATCATTGAAAAGACAATCGTACATGCCAATTTCGTCTTCCTGGCCATGAGCGGGTATACACTCACAGACCTTTCCCGGCTGACATTTGAAGACCTGATCGTTTTAAAATCAACTCCAGATATGAACCTTGATGCATTTTATGAAGAGATAGGCGATACAGGCAGAACGGTCAACATGGAGGCAAGCATATCCTGTAAAAGGGGGGAAATGAGGGAAGTCATACTCACTGCCTCGAGGGTGGATCTGATGGAAAAGCGCGGGATCATCATTGTCAGCAAGGATCTTTCCCGCAAGGAAAGAATAGAAAAAGAATCTATCAACCTGATGAATGAACTGCAATCAAGCATACTGATGATGAACCTGCCGGTGAAGTCTTTCGTCAGGGAGCATATTACCTGTGATATGGACATACCAGTTCATGAGGCGGCTTCAATGATGCGCCGGAAAGATCAAAATGCCATCATCGTTACCAAGGATACCATTCAGCAGCCTGTCGGGATCGTTACCGATTGCGATCTGAGAAACAGGGTGGTTGCCCGAGCGTTTGATGTTAGCAGGCCGGTCTTTGAGATCATGAGTTCCCCGCTGGTCAGGATCCCGGATGAAGCCTTGCTGTATGAGGCCGTGCTTCAGATCAAGGGAAACGACATTTCACACCTGGCCGTGGAAGACAGGGCCGGCAGGATTACTGGCATATTCAGCAATGAAGATCTGCTCGAGGTTCAGCGCAATTCCATATCATACCTGATCAAAGAAGTAAATGCCGCAGAAACCGTTGAATCACTCAAGAAGATTCATAATAAAATACCGGTCCTTGTGAAAATCCTGCTTGAAAGTGGATCCAGGGTGAGAAACGTAACCTACCTGATCAGTACAGTGACCGATGCCATCACGCATCGCCTTGTGGAATTTGCCATCGAGGAAATGGGAGAACCACCTGCTGAATTTGCCTTCCTTGCACTGGGGAGTGAGGGACGCAGGGAACAGACCCTGGTCACTGACCAGGACAATGCCATTGTTTTCGAAGATGTGCCCAATGAAAAATTTGCCCAGGTAAACCGGTATTTTCTTTACTTTGGCAAGAAGATAAACCTCTGGCTGGATAAGATCGGCTACCAGTATTGCAAGGGTGATGTCATGGCCGGTAATCCCCAGTGGTGTCAGCCCGTATCCAGGTGGAAAAATTATTTCTCTGAATGGATCAACCAGAAAAGCGAAGAGAGTCTGCTGGGAATAGCTGTATTCTTTGATTTCCGTATTGTTTACGGAACAGACAAATATGCCGATGAGCTAAGAAGACATATCAATAAGATGATCGACGGCAAAAGAACTTTTTTCCGGCTACTGGCCAATGAAGTTTCAAAATACAAGATCCCAACGGATATATTTAAGGATAATGGACCAGAAACCACGGCAGGCATCACTGAATCCTTCAATATAAAAAATGCCATTTCACCCCTGGTGGATTTCATCCGGGTGTATTCCATTCAAAATCATGTGAGTGAGTCCAACAGTCTTCTCCGATTGGAGAAAATGCTCAGGATGAAAGTCATACCGGAGGAAGAATACCATGAGATAGAAAATATTTACAGCCGGATGATGGAAATCCGCTTCCGGTCACATGTGAATGCCATACTGGATAATAAGTCCCCCGATAACATGGTTACCCGTGATGAACTGACGGTCATCGAACAAACCATGATCCGGAAAACCTTCTCAGAGATTATACGGTATCAGCATAAAATACTGGATGATTTCGGAGATTGACCTGTTCCCGGCTTGAAATATCCTGCAGAAAGCCGTAACTTTATCTGGCGCTCCTTCATCTGCACGCCATGAAGATCGATCTGTCGAAATACCTGACCGAGCGTTACCAGGATTCCATGTTGAAACAGGAATACGAGGGACCTGTTGTTACCATTGCACGAGATTTCGGGTGTCCTGCCAGAAAAATTGCCTCAAGATTAACCAACCAGTTAAACCAGCTCAAAGAATCAAGGTCAAAAAATATCCGCTGGCGCTGGATCAGCAAGGAGATCCTCGCAGAATCTGCCAGGGAGCTGGAAATGGACCCAGCTGATATCAAGTATGTCTTCCAATATGAGAAAAAAACAGTTTTTGATGATATCCTGTCATCTCAATCCAGGAAATATTATAAAAGCGACAGAAAAATCCGGAAAACGGTTGCCCAGGTCATCCGGAACATTGCTTCTGAAGGGAATGTGGTAATTGTTGGCCGGGGAGGAGTGGCCATTACCAAGGATATTGAAAGATCCCTGCATATTAAACTGGAAGCCCCAATGGAATGGCGCGCACTTCGGGCATCTGAAAAGTATTGTATATCCCTTGAACAGGCCAGAAAAAGGGCTGTCGAAATTGATAAGAAACGGGAGGAATTCAGGAATTATTTTCACGGAAAAGGATCTGATTATACACGATTCGATGTCAAATATAATTGCATGTCACTGAGCCTGGATGACATTGTTTGCAGTATTATAAACCTCCTGCAATCCAGGAAATTCGTCTGACCCCTGTTAACACTTGCTTTTCAACATCTTGTGAAAAATCCTTATTTTAGGATCGACTACAGATTGTTCATATGCAAATAAAACTTTCACAAGCCCTGCTGGCCGGAGTTACTTATATTCTATTACTTACCGGATGCAGCCAGCGGGGAAAGCAAGGGGTTGACTTAACAGAATCCATTGACCTCAGTGATTTCAAGGAGACAACTGATTCTGTGAATCGATCCATTCATTATACAATGTCCCTGCCAGTTGAAATGGCCAGGCTATTTGATCATGTCGGCGTAAATTTTTACCCGGATCTCCTGAATCCACCCGATGCGTTCGGGAAATATACCCGTCCCGCTAAAATAGCATTAAACCTAGGGGTATATGGTGTCGACCTGAGTTATGTCAAGATGTTCAACCAGCACCAGAGATCGGTTGCTTACCTGGCATCAATCAACAGACTGGCTACCGAGATGGGCATACCCAGAGAGATATACGGGGATGTCATGGACAACCTGGAGTTATTCATCGCAAATCCGGACAGCCTTTCCCGGGCTGCCATAAGACTTTATTCGGCTACAGATGACTATCTGAGAGAAGATAAACAGGAAGGCGCAGCTTCCCTCGTTGCCATGGGAGGATGGATAGAAACCATGTATATTGCCACCCAGATCTATGAAAGTGATCCAGGGAATATTGCCATGCAGGATAAGATTGCCGAACAAAAATATTCACTGAACAGCCTGATTGCCCTGATGAATAACTATCATGCCGATCTGGACCTGGCCGAATACCTGCTGATGCTGAAAAACCTTCGGCGCACTTATAACCAGTTTCAATTGTATTACAAAAAGGGGAATGTGATGGTGGATACTTCCAGTAAAACAATTTCAGCCGAAGGTTATTATCTGAATGTGACCCCCGGACAGATGCAGGAAATTTCAACGAAGATAAAAAACCTGCGGACCCTCATCATTCATTGACACGGATCTTAAAATAGCTGAATTCATTCCACTGGATCGCCGGGATAACAATCTCATTGTTCAATTTAATATAATGTTGCAGTGGAACCGGTGTTTTCATGCTGTTTTTCGTTTTCTCATAGACTATACTGCTTGTAAGTATTCCATCCTGATCGATACCGATGACCTTCAGGTTCATTTTACCATCCTCATTCAGCGCATGGATCCTGTCTTCATCCGGCCACTGGCGGTTTTTGGGGTTGTCATTGAAAAACAGGTAAACCTTTTCGTATTGATAGGGAGACAGCACACAGTAGGAGGAATAATTCCGTGAATGCGTTAAATTGTGCTGCTGGTTTTTCAGGATCAGCTTTTTCCATTTTAAAATGCCACCGGGACTAATACTGGCGGCAAGGATATTGAGGTAGGTATCATATGTCCAATTCCTTTGATTTTCCGCCAGCAAAAGGAAATCCCCGTTCTTTTGCAGAATGAGCTGATCAAGCTTGAAATAATACAATTGTTTTGGGTCCCTGGTGGACTGGAGCTGCATGGCCTCTCTTAAAAACCATTCTTCAAATTCATAGAATCGCGGTTTCGAAAGCTCTTTTGAACGGTTATTCAGGCTGAGGTAGAAAATGCCATCGGCTGCATTGATGTTTGAAGTTGGAGAGTAAAAACCGGCGCAGCTAACATCGTGGCCCAGACCCGGTTCTATCTGTATCCCATGAATGTAATTCCGCGGAAAGTAAACAGGGTACTGATGGGCATTTTCTCCATTCTCGGTGATGGCCAGCAGGACATATTTGCTGCTAAGTATGTAAAAGAACCCGGCCAGCTTTTCATCTCGCACAAGACAGAGCAGAAATGCATTACCGTTTTCACTCACTTTTACCACATCCTTGCCCGCAGGCCTGTCCTCAAACAGGATTTTTTCTGTATGTTCCCATATAATCTCCAGATCCTTCCCGAACATGATGAAATTCAGATCAGAGATATGTCTTGAATGAACATCCAGCTGGCTGTAAACAAGTAATTTCTGATCCTGCCGCGAACTTTTAAAATGAAATTCAGCGGAATACCCCCTGAGATTGTGGACATTCAGGATAAGTTTATCGTCCCGGTTCTGTTCCAGGGTGGATTTATCAACGGTCTCCACATAAAGCATCCTTCTTCTGATCCGGTATTCGACGGTGAAAAGGTAAATCTTATCATGAAAATGATATATCGCCAGAAGTTCCCTTTTGCGCCACCAGCCATGACGCAAATCAACTTCTATCTCACGGGTGAACTTAAGATCGCGATCATAGTGTTCAATCACATAATCATAATTATAAGATAAAGCATAATAACCTGTTTCATCATGTCCGAAAATGGTCGGTATCTCTGAACTGGCTGGAATATCCCGTGGCTCACCCTGAAACAGCTCCACCGGTGGGGTAAACAACTGCCCGGATACAGAAAACAGGATGCCCAGCAAAATACTATTACAGAGCAGGAACTTCGATGACTGGACTTTTAGGCAAATATAATACACCCGTTCCAACTGCTAAAGAAAT
>Ga0111175_1016_pt1 | contig 60035 bp, 54 predicted proteins | sample DeeMarSWOR324_28_FD_80228 | JGI IMG/M metagenome (GOLD analysis project Ga0111175, IMG submission 80228) | Bacteroides sp. SM23_62
CCAATGGGAGCCGTAACCTTGCGACCCTTGTAATCTATGCTGACATAACACATTCCCTGGGTGCATTCTGTGGTTACGGCTTCTCCGGATGAAAGTGATCCTGTAACGTCGGCTGTCATGGACTTGGATGTAACAACCTCTACTGCATCTCCTTCAATTTCGAGCTGGTTGATCTTTGTCTGGGCATTTAACATAGCGGATAACGTGATAACTGAAAAAACTACAATTACTTTGGTGATGATCGTTTTCATAGTTCTATGGTTTTTTTCACAAAACGGTTTTAGCATCCTGATATTGTAAGACCTTTGAATTTTACGGACAATCTGCAAAAAAGTTCCTGATTACCTGAATACCGCAGGCAACTGGACAATACAAAAATAACCAAAAACGATGAAAGCAATGATCAGGCCGGTACCCAGTACCCAGCTGGGCCGGAGGATCTTACCCACCTCGGGCCTGTAGAACCTGGGCATGACAATATATAATCCGATCCCGATCCATAGCGCCTGCAGAGGTGTGAGCAACAATCCATCCAGCAGGGCACCCAGTTTTACCAGCGCGACAGGCCGCAGGTTGAAGCTGTAGACTATGATCATATTTGTAAGGAAAAAGAAGGCCAGGAACAGGCGGAATTGCATCAGCCATTTAAATTTCCTGTTAAAGGCAGGGATACAGATGCGGACACCATCCGCCAGCAAGCGGGGCCAGCCTGCCAATTGCCCTACAAGGGTGCCTATAAGGGCTGCCGTACCACCCAGCAGGAAAAGGAATCCTCCGGCACTGCCCCACCGGGAGGAGAAGATCTCTGACAATTGCAGCGCAACATGTTCACCGCTTGGAGCCAATTGCTCCGGTCCCAAAACACCGGCACCGGCGATCATGAATCCAAGCGTAATGGCAGTGCCCAGTACAATCGCCAGGGATGAATCATAATATACAATACGGCTCCATCCCAACAGCTTTTTGGCTTCATCCAGGGTAAATTCCTTTAATCTCACGATATCTGCTGGCCTTCCGTAGACATCTTTCCTGGCCGCGCCATAACCGGCACCGATCACCCAGTAACTGTACCAGACCTGGCTGGCAAATCCACCTGCCCCCCAGCCCAGAAGCGGAAGGATCTCCTTCCATGGATTGTCACTGATACCCTGGTCCAATGCCCAATCCGGAACAGCGGGGATCTGCGGGACGAATCCACGCAAAAATTCAGACCATCCGGGGAAAACGATGGCCGCCACCCAGAGCACCCCCATGATCATGATCAGGACCAGGAAACTCATGACTACCTTGATCCATTTAAATCTCCCGATCCAGGCGACAAGGAATGCAAAGACAGTAACTATCCATCCCCCGATGGAATGGCTTATGGGCAGAATGCTGCTCAGAAACACTCCCGATGCAGTGGCAATGGATCCCACTGCGATGGTCGCAGAGACGAACTGGGCAATAAGGACGATCCAGACGGCCCAGTTCTTCGGACCCGGCATCCGTGCAAACATATCGATCATCCCTTCCCCGGTACAAACCGTATACCTGGCACCACTCATGCCTATCCAGAATTTGAGGAATATGCCGCTGATGATCACCCACATGATCCCGGTCCCGAAAATGGCCCCGTTGCGTGTGGCCAGGATGACTTCACCCGATCCTATATACTCCGAGGCCCAGACAATGGAAGGCCCCAGGACGGCAAGAACGGCAAGACCGGTAAGGGGGGTTTTGATGGAATTTTCCGGAAGCATCTGCGAAAGATAGTAAAAACCAGGATTTCTTTTTGTAACTGATATCGTTTAGCGAAGCGTGATATGCAGTAGCGTTTTAATTGATATCAGTTGCAAATAAAGCCTGGTATCATCCGTAAACAGTGCAGGGATTTTATGGCAGGGAAAACAAATATTTGCAGGCCAAATAAGTAATCAATCCCTGTTGGCAAAGGGTGTTAAATCAGTTGCCAGCAACGTTTTAACATCCTTTGCAATTGAGAGAATGATATTTTTTTGGGTTACTGAGGATTATTACTCTTTCGTGTCATCGGATCTTCCGGATTTTCGGGATCTTCCGGTCTTCCCGGAAATGGATTCCCTCATATCCGTGTCGGCCTGGATATTCTGGAACTTGTAATAATCCATGATACCAAGGTTTCCCTGCCTGAAGGCATCAGCCATGGCAAGCGGGATCTCGACTTCGGCCTCTATCACCTTGGCCCTTGCTTCCTGTGCCTTGGCCACCATTTCCTGTTCGAGGGCAACGGCCATGGCACGCCGTTCCTCTGCCTTGGCCTGGGCTATGTTCTTATCCGCCTGTGCCTGGTCCATCTGCAGTGTTGCGCCTATGTTTTTTCCAATATCCACATCGGCGATATCAATAGACAGTATCTCGAAGGCTGTTCCTGCATCCAGTCCCTTTTCAAGCACCACTTTCGAAATGGAATCGGGATTTTCCAGCACGGCTTTGTGGGAGTCTGCGGAACCGATGGAAGAAACGATTCCTTCCCCTACCCTTGCCAGTACGGTTTCTTCGCCGGCACCACCGACCAGTTGCCTGATGTTTGCACGCACCGTAACCCTTGCCTTGGCGATCAGCTGTATTCCATCCTTGGCAACAGCGGCCACGGGAGGCGTATCGATCACCTTGGGATTCACTGACATCTGAACTGCTTCAAGGACATCACGGCCGGCCAGGTCAATGGCAGTGGCCATCTGGAATGTCAGCTCAATATTGGCCTTATTGGCAGAGACAAGGGCGTGCACAACTTTCTCCACATGCCCGCCGGCCAGGTAATGCGCTTCCAGTTCGTCCCGCTTGATCTGCCTCAAACCAGCTTTATGGGCCTCGATCATGGCCCTGACGATGATATTTGGCGGTACTTTCCTCCAGCGCATCAGAATCAGTTGCAGCAATGATATCCTTACCCCTGAAATGAGTGCTGAGAACCAGAGTCCCACCGGGATAAAATAAAAAATGATCCATAAGCCAATGATGGATCCAACAATAATGACAATGTAAATTCCTACGGGTCCCATATTTATTCTTCTTTAATTGGTTTTATAATGACTTGCGTGTTTAAGACCTTAATGACTTCAACGGGGGTGTGTTGATCCACGAAACCCCGCTGTGATTTTCCTTCCACCACCAGCCCGTTGATCAATACTTTTCCTATCGGTGCCATGCGGGTAATCGCCTCTCCGCGGTCCCCGACCTTAATGGTTTCCTTTTCCAGGCCTACTTCAACCTTTCCCTCAATATCTTTGTGCAGCATCAGCCTCCTCCATGTCCTGGCCCTCAGGGCGTAGGTAAATCCCCCAATGGTAAGGATCAGGGTGGCAATCAATGTATAATTACCAACCGTATTGCCATGCGTCTTATAAGACATATAGACGGCGACTCCCATCAAGATCGCCCCGCCTATTCCGGCAATGGTAACCCCCGGCACCAGCAGGAACTCCACTACGAATAACAGAATCCCTAGGACAATTAACAGGATGATCGCTAGTATTGACATATGATTGAATGATATATGAAAGCTTAATCAATCGTGGCATTCAGGCCCCTCTCAACCAGTTCATGCCTCATGGGCCTGAGGAAGTCAAAAGAGCCCTGCTTTACATCACATTTACCTTTATAATGAACCAGATAAGCACACTGTTCAGCCTGTTCGGTTGTGTGTTTACAGACATCGATAAGCGATTCGATTACAAATTGGAATGTATTTACATTATCGTTGTGCAGGATCAGAGATTTCTCTCCATCCGCATCCACATCATAGAACTCCTCAAGTTCCGGAAATTCTCTCGATTTCTCTTTTTCAGCCATGCTTCCCAGATCAGTTCAGTAACAAAAATAAGCATTTCTTTCCTAATTCACATGCAAGGATGCTTAAGGATGCCGTTCCAGTTCCTGCAGTTTTTTAAATGTTCCCTTTTTCCCGTCATAATATCCGATGATAAAGGCATCCGTGTGTCCATAGGCCCGTACCTTCTCCAATGCACGCCTGGCATCTTCGAACCTGTAAAATTTCCCAACAAAGTACCTTATCAGGTTCTTATCAGGTATTCTTTCAGTGGTGATGGGGGAAAGTCCCTTAAAATGATCCGGAGCCAGCCGATTCTTGTATACGGCCAGCTGGATCCGGTAAAAGACACCGGCGGGAAGCGGAAAATCATATTCAAATGTCTGTGCGGCACTATAGGGGGATCGATTGTATATTTTGAAATTAAACCCGGTGCCGGACGGGTTAACCTCCGCTTCATCCGAGATGGACATGGCTTCCGTTTTTTTATTCAGTTTGGCCAGAAATTCATCAGTGAGCCTGTACTGATAAACGGTAATGCCATCCAATATGGTATCCTTTACGAGATAGGGACTCCGTGTCTTTTCGGCAGGAAGCCTGCCATTCATGTAAGCAAAATGTATCCTGGCCATCTCCCTGTAGATTTCGGCACTGTCCTCTGCCTCGACGATCCTTTTCTGCAAGGCTTTACGCATGGCAGGATCATCCATCTTCAAAACCTCCTTCCTCCATTCAATGGAAAGCCCACGCAGTGAATCTGCCCGTTGTTGATAAATGATCGCCTTGTCGAGGAAGCCATTAAAGGTCATATCTTCATAAAAGACCTGCGTGGTATCCGGCGGATTTGCGAACAGGCCAGCCTGAGAACATAGAAACAGGCTGATCCAGAGAAAGCCGTATTTCCTGATTATTGAACCCATGCAACATATATTTCATCCAGAATGCCATTAAGGCATAGTAAAAATATTAACAATTTGTTTATACCAGAAAAACAGGGGATGGATTTTCTATCAATCTTTGTAATTTTACACTCACTGATTAAAGAAAATCAAAATGAAAGAACTGTCAGAAGGAATGATGGCACCTGAATTTTCAGGCAGGGACCAGGCGGGGGAAGAGATAACCCTGAAACAACTGGGGGGACGGAAAGTGATCCTTTACTTTTATCCAAAGGACGATACCCCGGGCTGTGCGGCCGAGGCATGTAACCTGAGAGATAACTATGCCGGACTTACAGCACTTGGATTTGAGGTAATCGGAGTCAGTGCGGATACCGAAAAATCGCATCAGCGATTCATTGGGAAGTATGATCTTCCCTTCAAGCTGGTATCTGATACTGATAAGGAGATCCTTAAGGCCTACGGGGCATGGGGACTGAAGAAGATGTATGGAAAAGAATACGAAGGCATCCTCAGGAAGACCTATGTTATTGATGAGCAGGGTGTAATCCTCAAAATCTTCAACAAGGTGGATACCAAGAACCATACAGAACAGATTATGGAGGCCCTTGAAGGCTGACATCACAGGCTGCCCCAGCTTAAAAAACACCAATCCAAAAATAATGAGCGAAGAATCGAACGGCAACAAAATCAAACAGGAGAAGCTCAAGGCACTTCAACTAACACTGGATAAAATTGAAAAGGGATTCGGCAAAGGCACCATTATGAAAATGGGTGACAGTGCCATAGAGAATGTAGCTTCCATCCCCTCCGGGTCCATTTCCCTGGATGTAGCCCTCGGTGTCGGGGGTTATCCCAGGGGAAGGGTAATTGAGATCTACGGTCCGGAATCATCCGGTAAAACCACACTGGCCATCCACGCCATTGCCCAGGCCCAGAAAGCCGGAGGGATTGCGGCATTTATTGATGCGGAACATGCCTTCGACCGATTCTACGCTGAGAAGCTTGGAGTAGATGTGGAGAATCTGTATATTTCCCAGCCTGATAACGGTGAACAGGCCCTGGAGATTACGGATCACCTGATCCGCTCAGGCGCCATCGATATCATAGTGATCGATTCCGTGGCAGCCCTTACCCCGAAATCGGAGATCGAAGGAGAGATGGGAGATTCCAAGATGGGATTGCAGGCAAGGCTGATGTCCCAGGCCTTGCGTAAACTCACTGCCAATATCAGCAAGACCAATACAACCTGCATCTTTATCAACCAGCTGAGGGAAAAGATCGGCGTCATGTTCGGCAATCCCGAAACAACTACAGGAGGTAACGCGCTTAAATTCTATGCTTCCGTACGCATTGATATTCGCCGGATCGGACAGCTGAAAGAGGGTGATGAGGTCATGGGCAACCGCACGAAAGTGAAGATCGTCAAGAACAAACTCGCTCCTCCGTTCAAAAAAGCCGAGTTTGATATCATGTATGGCGAAGGCATATCCCGGACTGGTGAACTGATCGACCTGGGAGTGGATCTGGACCTGATCAAGAAAAGCGGGTCCTGGTTCAGTTATGCTGATACCAAACTCGGTCAGGGAAGGGATGCGGTAAAAAGTTTGATGCTGGATAACCCCGAACTGGCAGACGAAATAGAGTCAAAGATCGTGGAAGCCTTGAATGGCCAGAAAAAATAGATCCGGCAAATTTCAAACACGAAATAATGCTATCCAACACGCTTCTTCAGGTAGCATTTGTTCCCGGTTTATTAATTTTAGTCCCCCTAATAATTGACAACTAACCGATCAAAACATAAAACCATGAATCGTTATTTCCTTTTTATCCTCATCCTGGCAGGCTTACTCATATCCTCATGTGACCAGGTGCCGGAAAAAGCCGGAGAACCCCCTGTTGAAGGTGACTTCTCCGGAACCCTCACCCAGCAAGAGATCGATGGCGGTGTGCTGACCGCTGAAATCCTGTGGAAGTTCGGCAGGCTTGGCAGTATGAATCTATCACCCGGTGGCAAGGAAGTCCTTTATACCGTTACCCGGTACGATGTTGGGAACAACCATAGCATCGGCGATATTTTTAAGATCCCGACAGCAGGCGGTGAAGCTGTCCGGCTTACTGACGGGATGGGAAAATATGACAGTCCCAAGTGGTACCCGACCGGGCAGAAGATAGGTTTCCTGAAAGGCGGGCAATTATGGGAAATGGATCCTGACGGCAACGGAAAAAAACAGGTATCCTTCCTCGCATCGGATATCAACAGCTTTGACTGGTCACCGGATGGTTCCCACATCCTGCTTACGATGGATGTGAAGCTTGAGGAGACACCACAGGAAGTCTATCCTGATCTTCCCCAGACCAATGTCAGGATCATCGATGACCTGATGTACCGGCATTGGAATGCCTGGCATGATTATGCATACAGCCATATCTTCGTAGCACCGTATGACGGAACAGGGCCTGGAGAACCACTGGACATTATGAAGGACGAGCCCTGGGATGCTCCGCTCGCTCCTTATCATGATGATGCAGAGATTACCTGGAGTCCGGACGGGAAACAGATCGCCTATACCTGCAAGAAAATGAAGGGCAGGGAGTATGCCCTGAGCACCAACTCGGATGTATATCTCTATGACCTGGCATCCGGGGAAACGAAGAACCTTACCAAAGGGATGCCGGGGTATGACAAATACCCATCCTTTTCGGAAGATGGCAGCAAGCTGGCCTTTCAGAGTATGGCGACACCCGGGTATGAAGCGGACCAGGTAAGGCTTTTTGTGATCGACCTTGCAAACGGCCGGATGGAATACTGGACCGAAGGTTTTGACCAGGATGTGGACCACGTCGTGTGGAAAGGGGATAAACTTTACTTCATCAGCGGTGTCCATGCCACTTTCCAGCTTTATGAAATGGATGCCGGCAGCAAAGAGATACGGCAGATCACCACGGGGCCCCATACCTATAATTCCTTTGCCCTCGCCGGGGATGTAATGGTGGCGACAAAGCAGGATATCGCCTATGCCACGGAGATCTTCCTCGTGGACCCCGCCGGCGGACAGGCTACACAGCTGACAAACATCAACAAGCATATATATGACCATATTAAAGTGCCCAGGTTTGAGGAGCGCTGGGTAAAAACAACAGATAACAAGGACATGCTGGTATGGGTTATTTACCCGCCTGATTTCGATGCCAGTAAAAAATACCCGGCCATACTGTTCTGTGGCGGCGGTCCCCAGACTGCCGTTAATCCCAACTTTCACTACCGCTGGAACTTCCAGCTGATGGCGGCCCATGATTACATCATTGTGGCACCCAACCGCAGGGGACTCCCGACCTTTGGCCACGAGTGGAACCTGCAGATCTCAACGGATTACGGCGGACAGAACATGAAGGATTACCTGAGCGCCATTGATGCAGTGAGTGCTGAGCCCTATGTTGATAGGGAACGGCTCGGTGCCATCGGGGCAAGCTACGGGGGGTATTCAACCTTTTATCTCGAAGGCATCCACGAGGGCAGGTTCAAGACCTTCATTTCCCATTGCGGGGTTTTCAACCTGGAAAGCATGTACACCGCCACAGATGAGACTTTTTTCGTGAACTTTGACAACGGCGGTCCATACTGGGAGAAACCAACGCCAAGGAATTACCGGTTTTCCCCGCACAGGTATATAGATAAATGGGATACCCCCATCCTGATCACAACCGGGGAGATGGATCTGCGTATACCCTATACACAGAGCCTGGAGGCATTCAATGCTGCCAGGCTGAGGGACATACCAGCCAGGCTGCTGGTCTTCCCTGAAGAAACACATTTCGTGCTGAAGCCCCAGAATGCCATACTGTGGTGGCGTGAATTCTTCGGCTGGCTTGACAGGTGGCTGAAATAGCGATCCGTGAAACTTTTTTCTTAAATTCGTAGAAACATTAGTAAATGGCATGAATAATTTCTTTCAGTTCCTGCTGCATTTTATTTTCATCGCCACTTTCCTGTTCGTCTACGTCATTGCCATTATTCTCCTGAAGCCGTTCAGGCTGCACCGGAAGCGAAAGGTATCCACCGTTGCATTGAAAATATCCTATCTTATATACCTGGCTTTCTTTCTGGCCTTTGTATACCTGGTCTTGTTCTTTGCAGACAGTGAGGTGAACACCGAAGAGAATATGGATAACGGTACATCGGTCATTTATTACATCATCGTGCTCGTCTCGTTTTTCATCCCCAACATCGGGATCATGATCAGGAGGCGTTTCAAAAAGAACCGTGAGAAATTTAATTACCTGGTCACGGGCTTTAATTTTTTGATCATCCTTGCCCTGGTTTTCATGATGAGCCAGGTGCGATGGGATTTCTGACCTGCATGCCTGTCCCCCGGCTGCTGCTCAGCGGGGACTAACCATGGCAGAGCATAACAGCTTTTTCGATCTTGTCCTTGAGGGGTTGATATCCGTCGAACCAGTGGATCTTTATGCCACTGCGTTCCATTTTCCTGAACCATGTCATTTGCCGCTTGGCAAAACGGTGGATGGCTGTTTCAAGGCTGGCAAACATTTCTTCATAAGTGGTTCGCCCGGCCAGGTACCCCGTTATGTATTTGTATTCCAGGCCATAATAGATCAGCTTCTCCGGTTTGACACCTTTGTCAAGCAAGTCCTGTACTTCCCTTATCATGCCCCGGTCAAGCCTTTCTGCCAGCCGCTGGCTGATCCTCTTTCGACGTGACAGCCTGTCGAACCTGATCCCGAGTATCAGGGGATGTATATGCGGCATCTGATCATCCAGTTCCGGATGCTCCCGGTAATAGACCTCGATCTCCAATGCCCTGACCAGGCGTTTTAGGTCCACAATATCCGTTTTGTTATGCAGCTTTTTGAATCCAGCCAGCCTGGCGGCAAGCTCATCCCTGCCCTGCTGCCCGAGTTCCTCCCTGAGGTCATGGTTCACCGGGACCCGGATCAGCCTGTAGCCTTTCAGGACAGCCTCGATATACAGGCCGCTGCCGCCGCATAATACAGGTATTGAACCCCGCGCATGTATCTCCTGGAATACCCTGATAAAATCCTTCTGGTATTCGTAGACATTATATTCATAGCCAGGTTCAAGGATATCGATCAAATGGACAGGTACCTGCCTGCCATCGACCATATAATCCTCATAATCCTTTCCCGTGCCCAGGTCCATGTGCCGGTACACCTGCCTGGAATCTGCGCTGATCACTTCTCCATTCAGCTTATCGGCCAGGCATGCGGCAAATCTTGTTTTCCCCCCGGCTGTATGTCCCAGCACTGTGATCAGGTTGTATGGAATGATGGCAGCCATCCAGGCAAAGGTCGCAAAGAAGGGGGAAGTACGCAAATGACATAATTCTTGTTAACTTTGCAGCCTGGCGAGAAGGGATGAATAACCCGATAAACATAAAGAACAAGAAGGCTTATTTCGATTATGAGATCCTCGAAAAACTGGTGGCAGGCATGCAGCTTACAGGTACGGAGATTAAATCCATCCGCATGGGGAAGGCAAGCCTGGCTGACGCATACTGCGTCTTTAAAAACAATGAGTTATTTGTGAAAAACATGAGGATCTCTGTCTATGACCAGGGAAGTTACAACAATCATGAACCTTACCGTGACCGCAAGCTGTTGCTGAACAGGAAGGAACTCAATAAGCTGGAGAAGCAAACCAGGGAAAAGGGACTCACCATTATCGTGCTGCGCGTTTTCATCAATGAGCATGGTTATGCCAAACTGGAAATAGCCCTTGCAAGGGGCAGGAAAAAATATGACAAGCGTGAGGCCATCAAACAGAAAGACCTGAAGCGCGATATGGAACGGCTGGGAAAACTGAAATAGGCAAAGGTGGTTTATTGCGCAAAGAAGAAATTGATGACCTCGTAAACCTCATCTGTCACCATAAAAGACTTATAATCAAAGAAGTCATCAATGGCCAGGAGCAATTCGTCAAAGCTCAGGTCTTTGTCCCCATCCAGATCGAGGACATGGAATTTTTCATCCAGCTGGTCGAAGGTCATACGTTCTCTTTGTTCAGATGGGACCAGGTACAGGTCGAGTTCGTTCCTGAAAATGGCATCCGGTGTTGCCAGCAGGCTTTCCAGTTCATTCTCACTCATTTCAACCCCCCGTTCATTCACGATGGTCCCGGGGGGTGAATCCTCATCATCCATATAATCCGGAACACCATCCTGGTCATAATCCCAGGGACAACCGGTGGAATCCACATCCACGCCTTCAGGTGTACCGGGACACTCATCAACCCCGTCCACGATACCGTCTTCATCCTCATCCTCAAACATCAGGTAATCAAAATCATCCAGTTCGGCAAACAGCAATTCCTCGGTCCTGACCTTGGGTTCGGAGAAAAGATCCAGGTGCAGGCCGATATAAGTGAAGGCGAAATGATCGTTGGCGGTATTGGCGGTGACTCCCTCCCCTTCCCAGCTGACATTGTCGATCAGGTCCGTAAAAGTGAAGTGAAAGCTGGTACCGAGTCTCATTTTCATCCGCTCACTGATGTTAAAATCAAGACCAAAATCAATGGGAACAGCAAAGCTGAACTGTCGATAATTCCCCAGTCCGTAAAGATCGGCTTCGCGAAGGTCTGTTTCATAGTCCCAGTCCCTCATCATTATCTCACCGCGCATGAAGCTACCGTCAGCTTCGGATATATTCCTGATGGTTCCATCCGACCAGTAATGGTATTTTTCATTACCCCGCCAAAGATCGCCTTTGGCACTGAAAAGGAACGGCTCAAAACCGATGGATACAAAAGGACTCAGGACAGGGACTTCTTTTTCAAAGAGATGACCGAAATTGTATTCCACGCCCACACCAAAGGCATTGATCGTGGAGTGAAAATTCAGGTTCCGGTCCAGATTTATGTGCGAACGCTCATTGCCGGTCACTTCTCCGAATAAGAGGGAAAAATTTACTACGAATGTTCTCTGCCTGTCGAAAGGAGGGGAAGAAACATTGACCCTGAAACCCGACCTTTCACTCAGAGGGGTCGGAAAATTATTCCGGACGTCCCCGAAAAAGTGCATGGTCCCGAAAGCTGCACCAATCACAGGCATATAGGTAGGATTCTCAACTTCCACCCTTCTGATCAGGAGTGAATCAAAGTCGATCTCCTGTGCATTTGCCCCGTCTGGCAAGGTAAGCATGGCTGCCAGGAAAAGAAATAACAATATGGAAAGCCTGGATCTCATCCGGGTGAATGTATCAGCCTCCAGTCGCCCTCCTGGCATCGATTACATTGATCCTTTTACCATCCCTGTAAGCAACAACAAATGCCCCCCTGATGCCCCTGGACAGAACAGTGTTTCTGAAATCACTCGCCTGGCTGTAGGTACTGAAGGAGCCAACGGTATATTTATACAGCCCATCGTGTCGTTCCACCAGGACCGGCCTGGACAGATTATAGGCAGCAAAGGCCTTGTTGGCATCGCTGAACCTGCTTGCGGCTGCCAGCTGAACCCTGTAATATATGCCCGACTGGACAGGCAGTTGCTGATTGTCGGGAATACCGGATAATCCTGGGGTTGTTGGCCGCGTACGGGTCTCTCTCACCACTGGCTTTTCTTCCGTGACGACCGGTTTTTCCTCCTTCACAACGGGTTTCTCTTCTTTCACAGGTGGAGGTTTGACCTCCTCCCGCTGAGCCTGGACAGGTTTGCCAGCGGGCAATTCCTCTCCGGTTTCGAGGGATTTCATCAGCGCCTCAATGTTCGCCCTGCTGATACCGCTCAGGTATACGTCCTTCTGAATAATATCGACAGAGATATTCCGTCCCTCCAGAATATAGGAAAGGGTACCGCTGATCTGAAGATCGTCAAGGCTTTTCGAGGCTTCCGGGATCAGCCTGTAACTGACTGTGAAACCGGGTTCTTCGGGCAGGTTCATCCACACAAACTTGGCCACCCCGTCTTTATGTGTAAAAAGCCCCTCCCTTGATTCTATTGCCACGGCCTGAAATCCCGGAGGGATCTGTTCCTCAATCTTGGCAAACTTGTTCATATCCCTCTTGTAAACCAGCAAATTCACCATGATGTCATTGCCCGTTCTGGACTTATAAGGGGTCTGCCGGATACAGATAACATTACCGGTCGCAGGGGTGCCTGCCTGTTCCGCCGCCAGGACGGAGGTATAGGAACCGATTTCAATTTGCCTGTCCGCACTGACAGAGGGTGACGGGGTAATGTTGATACTCTCGGGTCGCAGGTTAACGGATTTCCTTTCATTATTTTCCACATAGGAAAACTCTCCGCCAAGCGTAAAGGTCCCTTTCAGCCTTTCATTCACCATTATCTTGTAGCTTACGAGTATCGTGCTTTCTGCCGGCAGTTTTAACCAGATAAACCGTACTCTCTGGTTATCAAAACTATAGTCAGCTGCACCTGAATTATCCTGATCAGCCGTTAATCCCGCAGGCAATTCCTGCTGTAACCTGCTGAATTCTTCAAGGTTCCCCTTATCGATCGTGATGGATACACGAAATTCCTGCCCGGCTCCAACTACTGAGGGGACTGTCATTTTAACTGAAACCGGGTCCTGAGGCAGCAGCATGGCAGTGCCCAGGAACAGCAGTACAACTGTGACAATTGATTTAATCATAAGATTATCAATATTTTACATCGAACATGTAAATATCAGAAATATTTGGTAACAATTCAAAATAATAAATTAACAATATCATTATGCTGTTAAGCTTTTGCCTAACAGGCATATACGATGAAAACGGCGGACAAGTTACTAGAAATTGGGACTGAGCAGGTATTTTGAATAGAACTGATCTATATGATTAACCGCCTCTTCGGCCTCATCCACCAGGATGAAAAGATCCATATCCTCCTTGCTGATGTTTTTTTCTTCGTCCAGGATCACATCTTTGATCCACTTGATCAGGCCTTTCCAGTATGACCTGCCTACGAGGACAATAGGGAATTGGCCGATCTTGTCTGTCTGGATCAGCGTGATGGCCTCGAACAGCTCATCCAGTGTTCCGAATCCCCCTGGCAGGACAATGAAACCCTGGGCATATTTCATGAACATAACCTTCCTGACGAAGAAATGGTCGAACGTGATGAGCTTGTCCTGATCGATAAACAGATTGGCTTCCTGTTCAAAAGGCAGGTCGATATTGATCCCCACTGATTTCCCTTTTCCCCGCCTGGCGCCCATATTCGCAGCCTCCATAATGCCCGGACCGCCACCTGTAATCACACCATACCCCCGCTGTGTAAGCTGGAAGGCGATCTCTTCGGCCAGTTTAAAATACTTTTTATCAGGCCCGGTCCGCGCTGAACCAAAAATGGAGACACAGGGCCCGATCCTGGCCAGTTTTTCGAAACCTTCAACAAATTCAGACATGATCTTGAAGATCCTCCAGGAATCGGATGCCTGGATCTCATTCCAGTCCTTTTCTTTGAAGGCTTTGATGACTTTTTCTTCGCTGCTGCTCATGGTTGCTTCTTTTAATATTTCAGTACACGGGTTGACCGTTTCAGTTCTTCTCTCAGGAATCCCGCTGTATAACTTGTCTTACACTGTGCAATTTCTTCAGGTGTCCCGGTACACATCACCTCTCCACCCCTGATACCTCCTTCCTTGCCCAGATCGATAATATGGTCCGCTACCTTGATCACATCCATATTATGCTCTATCACGATCACCGTATTTCCGCGGTCAACCAGCTTATTCAATACCTCGAGAAGGATACGTATATCATCGAAATGAAGTCCGGTTGTGGGTTCATCAAGGATATAAAGGGTCTTCCCTGTGTCTTTCCTGGCCAGTTCCGCAGCCAGTTTCACCCGCTGGGATTCACCACCGGACAGGGTAGTGGACGGCTGTCCAAGGGTAATATACCCCAATCCGACATCCTGCAATGTTTTCAGCTTTTTCGAAATGGCCGGGATATGCTTGAAAAAGTCAACGGATTTATTGATGGTAAATCCCAGTACTTCGCTGATGGAATAACCTTTGTACTTTACTTCCAGGGTTTCCCGGTTGTATCTCCGACCGCCACATTCCTTACATTGTATATAAACATCCGGCAGGAAATTCATCTCTATGGCCTGCAGACCGGCTCCCTTGCATTCACCACATCTGCCTCCTGCCACATTGAAGGAAAACCTCCCGGCCTTATAACCACGGATCCTGGCTTCCGGAGTTTGCTCAAACAACTTCCTGATGTCAGAGAAAACCCCGGTATAGGTGGCCGGATTTGATCTTGGTGTCCTTCCAAGGGGGGACTGGTTCACTTCGATTACCTTGTCAATGAACTCTGTACCATGGATTGCTTCATATGGAAGGGGATCTTTCATTGACCGGTAAAATCGCTGGCTGAGAATGGGATGCAGGGTTTCATTCACAAGCGAGGATTTACCGCTGCCCGAAACTCCTGTTACACAAATAAATAAGCCCAGGGGGAAAGGTACTGAAATATTTTTCAGGTTATTCCCCCTTGCACCGGTGATGACCAGTTTCTGACCATTGCCATTTCGCCTGGTGGCCGGAACGGGGATCATTTTTTTATTATTCAGGTAATCGGTTGTCAGGGTATCTGTGCTGCTGATCATATCCGGTGCTCCACTGGCAACCACTTCTCCTCCATGCCGGCCTGCGCCAGGTCCCAGGTCAAGAATATGATCTGCAGCCAGGATCATCTCCCTGTCATGCTCCACCACGATGATGGAGTTGCCAGTATCCCTGAGTTCCTTCAGCGCATGGATCAACTTAAGGTTGTCTTTCTGGTGTAAACCAATGCTTGGTTCATCCAGGATATAGAGGACATTTACCAGCTGGGAACCGATCTGCGTAGCAAGGCGGATCCGCTGGCTTTCCCCCCCTGATAAGCTCCTGGCACTCCTGTTAAGGGACAGGTAATCCAGACCGACATCCAGCAGGAATTTCAGACGCCCCCTCAATTCCTTCAGAATATCCCTGGCGATGGCAAGCTGACGCTTGCTCATCCGCTGCTCAATACCATCAAACCACCTGAATAGTTCAATGATGTCCATGCTGGCAAGGAAGGCAATGTTTTCCCCATCCAGCCGGAAATGCAAGGCTTCCCTGTTGAGCCTGGCTCCCTGGCAAACCGGACAGGTAACCTTTCTGATATACTGATCTGCCTGTTTCTGGGCTCGCTTGCCGTTGCTTTCAATGCTCAGATTAAGGTAAATATGATTTACTATGCCATCAAAGCTCAAAAAGTAATTCGATGATGTCCCCAAGGGGGTATTCTGCAACTTGAAACTCTCTTCCGACCCATACAGGATCTTCTCAAATGCTTCTGCCGGGATCTCCCGGATAGGTGTCTCAAGGGTAAACCCATATTTGTTGGCCACGGCTTCAAGCTGCCAGAAGATCAGGGCATTACGGTAAGGACCCAGGGGTTCTATCCCGCCTGACCGGATGCTTTTGCCTGCATCAGGTATGATTTTGGATATATCCACCTCGTTGATCTCCCCGAGGCCGTTGCACTTATGACATGCCCCCTGTGGGGAATTGAAGGAGAAAGTATGAGGGGCAGGTTCGTTATAGGAAATACCGCTGGTTGGACACATCAGCTGACGGCTGAAATATTGAACCTTGTCTTCCTCCACATCGAGGACCATCATGATCCCCTTTCCCTGGTTCATGGCTGTCGTAATGGATTCCTTAAGCCGTTTACGATCGTCCCCGACCTCCAGTTTGTCAACAACCACCTCAATATTATGGGTCTTGTACCGGTCCACCCGCAGTCCATGTACCAGCTCCGTCAATGCTCCGTCTATCCGGGCATAGAGGAACCCTTTCCTCCTGAATTGCTCGAAAAGTTCCCGGTAATGTCCCTTGCGCCCTTTTACCATCGGGGATAGCATCATGACCCTTTTACTGCCGTATTTCTCCTGTATCAGATGCAGGATCTGGTCATCTGTATATTTTACCATTTTCTCACCGGTAACATGGGAATAGGCGTCCGCTGCCCTGGCATACAACAACCGCAGAAAATCATAGATCTCTGTGATCGTTCCTACTGTGGAACGGGGATTACGAGAGGTTGATTTCTGTTCGATGGAAATCACCGGGCTCAGTCCGGTTATCTTGTCCACATCCGGCCGTTCCATGGTACCGAGGAATTGGCGGGCATAGGCAGACATGGTCTCCATGTACCTGCGTTGTCCTTCTGCATAGATGGTATCAAAAGCAAGGGAGGATTTGCCGCTTCCGCTCAACCCTGTAATGACCGTCAGCCGGTTCCGGGGGATCTCCACATCTATGTTTTTCAGATTATGGACCCGGGCGCCCAGCACCCGGATGAACTGATCATCCTCCAAAAAGACGTTATTTAACTCATCGGCCTTCACTTAATCCACACTTTGGCTGAATTCACGGTATCCTTTCCTGGGTATGGAAATATAGTATGTTTTACCACTTGTATTGCTCAGCTTCTTATCCCTCAACCAGGGATTGAATATCTTAAGGACTTTATAATTGATCGAATACCTGGCCGCAAATACTGCAAAATCCTCGACGGGTGTGTCAACGGTTACCTGGTAGACCGGGATAGGCGGGTAGAGCTCATCGTTGTCGAAGATGAAACCATATTTTTCAGGCTCTGACATGATCAGCTTCAGGGCCAGCAGGCGGTAAACATAACGACCGGTTTCCTCGTTCAGCAGGATGTCGTAATAGTACCTGCTGTCCTGTCTTTCGATCTGCTGGTTCAGTCCGGTCCTCCCGACATTGTAGCTGGCGGCCGCCATTGTCCAGCTGCCATAAAGCTCATAAGACCGGAGCAGGAACTTACAGGCAGCCTCGGTGGATTTTTCCAGGTGATATCGTTCATCTACCTCACTGTTCACTTCCAATCCGTATTCTTGTGCGGTTGCTTTCAGGAACTGCCAGTAACCAACCGCATTGGCAGGGGAAGTCAGGTTCATCAGGTCACTTTCCGCCACAGGCAGGTATTTAAAATCCTCCGGGATCCCGTGTTTCGCGAGGATCTTCTCTATGACCGGGAAATGCCTGTGGGCGCGTTTTATCAGTAACATGGTATGGGACTGCCAGTAACTGTTGATCAACAGTTCACGGTCAAGGGCTTCGAGGACATCAAAATTTTCCAGCGGCGTTCGTTCCCCTGCAAAATCAAGTTCTGCCGGAATGGGTACTGATGTAACTATATACTTACCATGGTTGTCATCGTCTTTCAGTCCTAATTTCTCATCCGTTGCCCGGATGAATAAAACCGCCACCAATGCCGTTATCGGGATCATTCCGGTGATCGACAGGACAGTCTGTGTTTTTCCTGATTGTAACATGCTTACATCTTTTTCGAAAAAACACAAAAATACGGATTTTTTATGGAAGAAATAAGAGTCCGGAGTCTGAAAAGCGACAAGCGGAAGGTTAAAATGTATACAGGAGACCTGTGAAAAACCCGATGGTGTAAGGATGCGATCTGATCACGGATCCCGTATTGATGGAATTCAGGTAATAACGGAAAGTGGGCTCAAGATTTACATGGAATCTTTGAGAGATTGAATAATCCACACCCAGTCCCACTATACTGCTGTAGTTTACGGGCCTCAGGTTGCCGGTCGTACCTATCAGTTCTTTATTCCCGCCTTCCTGGAAGTAGGCCGAATTACCCACCAGGAAATTGCTGCTGAGTCCACCGAGAAAATGAAATCCCAGCCTTCTGTCAACTACCCTGTATCTGAGGATCAACGGCAATTCGAGGTATTCAAATTGTTGTAGAATCTCTCCTTCCGGGGCATTCAGGGTATTCGCCCTGGCATTTTGGGAAGTCAGTTCCCAGGTCGCCTGGGGGACATAATTGGCCACATAGGCATCATCGAGGCCCTGTTGTGTTTCAATGATCCCGGTAGAGTTATTGATGGATGCCTTAACGGATGAGGTTCCATCCATGAAGCTGTTTTGATTATCCACGCTGGCATAATATGCATTTCCAATCTTCATGCCCAGACTGGAATAATAGAGTCCGGATTGAACGGACAGGCGTTTCAGGGGAGCATAGTGAACATTCACTCCGCCGGCATAGGATACGATCCCGTCTTCAACATCATTATAATATGAGGCAGTTGTGGCACTTCCGCCTGAAACATCCAGGTTACGGTAACTGTAGATCGGTGAGACCTGGGTTCCAATGCCCCATTTGTCATGTGTGGCTGTGCCGCCGTCGCCCCACTGCTCGAACACATCTATCCCCTCACTCTCTTCAGTTACACTTGAAGGATCATACCTCATGGCAAGCAGGATCTCAGGATCTGCAAAATCCGTCTGAAGACCTGTGGCTGGCCTGGGTGGGAGGGTTTTGAGCTGATCCATATAAGGCCGGTCACCCGGGATCACATCCCTTTGGGCCTGGGCATCAGTCAACCCGCCCGCACGGGTGGATGGGATAATGGCATCTGCAAGGTTTACCTTCGTTTCCCGGTCGATGGATTCTATGCCGGCCTCCCGGACACCTGTTTCGGTTTTGGGCTCGGGTACTTCCGCCCTGGTTTTGCCTGTCTCCTCCCGGGTTCCTGCCTGCTGTGTTTCCGAGGTAACCAGTTGGGTTTCCTGCGGCTCCCGCAATAGAAACCAGGTGGTTCCAAGTGCCAGCAAAACGGCAATGGAGGCTGCCATCCGGCTTACCCACATGACCTGCCTCTTTCTCTTATCGGATTGCAGGGCAGAAGCAATTCCATGCCATACCTGTTCCGGGGGCGCCGCTTCATATTGCCTGAGCCTGTCCCTGAATTGCCGATCTGTCTTATTTTTCCTCCTGCTCATTTCTCCCTGATGATATGCTCACTGGTATCAAAATACTGTTTCACTTTTTGCTGCAGGATATCCCTTGCACGTGAGAGGTTTGATTTTGAGGTCCCCACCGTAATTCCCATCATCTCTCCGATCTCCTTGTGTGAATAACCTTCAATGGCATAAAGATTGAATACCATCCGGTAGCGGGGTGGGAGATCCTGCACCAGACGGATCAGATCGGAGGCTGATAATTTTTCAAAAACCTCCTCCTGTACTATGTCATCCTTTTTCACCATATTGTCTGTTAACGGGTATAACCGAACCTGGCTGCGGTAACGCTCCAGTGCCGTGTTGATCATGATCCTCCTGATCCAGCCCTCAAATGAACCTTTTCCCCCGAACTGTCCGAGCTTACGGAAGACCTTGATGAATCCCTCCTGGAGTATGTCCGCGGCATCATCCTGGTTATCTGCATATTGAAGGCATAGACCAAACATCCTTGTGGAGAACATTGTGTACAACTGTTCCTGGCATATCCTGTCACCCTTCAGGCAGCCATTAATTATATCATTTAGCTGGTCCACCAACTACTTCAATGAGAATTTGACAGTTAAAATTACTACAATTTGGTGGACAAAAACTCTGCCACAATTATTGTCGCTGTTCAGACAATAGATGAATGAAAGTAAGAGAAGGTTGCGTATGAATGTTATAAATGGATTACCTCGCCGTAGGCGGCGGCAGCGGCTTCCATCACTGCCTCCGACATCGTGGGATGTGGATGCACGGATTTGATCATTTCATAACCCGTAGTTTCCAGCTTCCTGGCCACGACAATTTCTGCGATCATTTCAGTCACATTCGCACCGATCATATGGGCTCCGAGAAGTTCACCATATTTGGCATCGAAGATCATTTTCACAAAACCGTCTTTTTGTCCGTCCGCATTTGCCTTACCGGATGCTGTATAGGGGAATTTCCCTACCTTGATCTCATAGCCGGCTTCCTTTGCAGCATTTTCCGTCAGCCCGACAGATGCGACTTCCGGATTGGTATAGGTACAGGCAGGTATATTGGCGTAATCAATCGGTTCGGTATGGTGGCCGGCAATTTTTTCGACACAGAGGATGCCTTCGGCAGAGGCCTTATGAGCCAGTGCCGGTCCGGGTACAATATCCCCAATGGCATAGATCCCTTCCACATTGGTCCGCATGTATTCATCCACCTTTATCTTGCCGTTCTCTGTTTCAATTCCAAGACCTTCTAAACCAATGTCTTCAATATTGGAACTTATCCCAACTGCAGACAGCACAATGTCGACCTCAATTTCCTCTTCCCCTTTCCTGGTCTTGACTTTCACCTTGCATTTTTTCCCTTTCGTGTCAACTGATTCAACGGTGGAACCGGTCATGACCTTCATACCTGTCTTTTTAAATGACCGCTCCAGTTGTCTGGAAACTTCTTCATCCTCGAGGGGTACCACATTGGGCAGAACCTCCACAAGGGTCACCCCGGTTCCCATGCTGTTATAAAAATGAGCAAATTCACTGCCTATGGCTCCTGATCCGACCACCAACATACTCTCGGGGAGTTCTGTCAGGCTCAGGGCCTGGCGGTACCCAATTATTTTTTTTCCATCGATCCTCAAATTTGGCAACTCACGTGACCGGGCCCCGGTTGCCAGAATGATATGATCCGAATCGATACCGGTTTTTTTCCCATCCGAATGGGTAACCTCAACTTTATGCTGCCCGGCCAGTTTCCCCGTTCCTGTCAAAACCTCGACCTTGTTCTTCTTCAAGAGGAACTGGACCCCTTTGCTCATCCCGTCTGCCACTCCTCGGCTCCTTTTGATGATGGCTTCAAAATCAGGTTTGGCCTGGCCGCTGAGTGAGATCCCGTAATCCTCTGCATGCCTGAAATAATCATAGACAAGGGCACTTTTCAGGAGGGATTTGGTGGGTATACATCCCCAGTTCAGGCAAATGCCACCAAGATTTTCCCTTTCAACCACGCCTGTTTTAAGACCAAGCTGGGCTGCCCTGATCGCTGCCACATAGCCACCCGGACCGCTGCCGATTATTAGCACATCAAATTTCATCTATTGGATTTTTTAAGAGTTATATGTCTTTTATTACAATCTGACAAAATTAGGAGAAAATCCGGTGATATTAAAATAAATGTTTTGTTCATAAAAAGGTCAACCCGGTACCTAATATGTTCATATTTTTGTAATTATGCATGGTGGTTAATGTCATGAGGATCCGTCCATTACTTATCATATCAGCATTGCTCTGCCTGATCCTGCCTGGTGAGGTATCTGCACAGGAACAGGTTTCCATTGACAGCCTGGTATCACTTCTTGAATCGACTGAAGGGAAAGAACACCTGCAAATCCTCTATAAACTATCAGAAAACCGGTGGTTGTCCTTCGAGGACAGGCTTTCCTATACTGAAGATGCCATTGATTTTGCTGCCAGGTCAGGCGAAATCAGGTGGTTATACGATGCCCATCTTCACCAGGGCAAAGTCTTCAGCCGTGAGGCAATGGACCAGGAAGCCCTGGAATCATTTCAAAAAGCCCTGAAGATCAGCGAGGAATCCGCAGATGATGATGGTATCATTAATTCCCTGTTCTGGATTGGTAAGACATACTCCTGGCTGAGGGACCCGGAAATGGCCTCTGCATACCTGAACCGAACAAGGAACATGGCTGCCGAAACAAGGAATGATCCCATGGAGACGGATGCGCTCTACTGGCTGGGTGAATCAAACCGCCGGTTCAGGGAGTACGAGGGTGCGATGGCATATTATGATACAGCGTATGCGATGGCGGAAGCATCCGGATCCGGAAAGATGATGGCCGAGATCAATGCTTCCCAGGGAATGGTCATGTATTACCAGGGAGAATTCCTGCAGGCTATCGGTTATTACGAAAAAGCCATCGGGCTCAATCATGAGCTGGGCGATGAGGAAAGCGAGTCAAGCAACCTCCTGCGCCTGGCCAACGCCAATTACCAACTGGCCAGGTACGATATTGCCCTGGGGCATTATCAGCAGGCCCTGTCCATTTTTGAAAAAATCAATCATCAAGCCGGTATGATTGCCGTCCTGAATGGCATGGCGCTGATCTATTTCAGCCAGGAGCAATTTGATAAGGCCCTTGAAACCCACCTCACACTGCTCAATATGAACCGTGCAAGGCAAGACCAGGAGGAAATTGGCAGAAGCCTGCACAATATCGGAACGGTATATAATAAGATGGCCGGAGACTCACTTATTGCCAGGTTCGGGGATTTTTACATGGATTCCATCAAGACTGAGCCCTCAGATAAATACCTGGATCTGTTCAGGGAAGCACTGGATTATTACGAGCAGGCCCTGGAGGTATGGGAAGGGGAAGATTACAAAGAGGGGATAAAAGGTTCCCTGCATAATATAGGTATCATCTATTTGACTGCCGGAAAGCCTGATATGGCGTTACCTTACCTGCGGCGGGCCCTGTCACTTGCCCAGGAATTGAACGACAGGGCGGTTGAATCAAGCATTTACCTTCGCCTGGGACAGGTCTACCTCCTGTTTGAAAATTATGGCAGGGCTGCGGATTACCTGAACCGGTCGCTGGAACTTGGCCCTGACTTATTTCAAGCTCCATTCCGCCATCAAGGATACCTTGACCAAGAAGGAGAGACTGGAACAGATCACGGAAATGCAGGTAAAGTATGAGACCGAAGCCACTGAAAAGGAAAATGCACTCTTGCTGGCCGAGTCGGAACTGGCAGATACCAGGCTGCGACAGACGAGGATCATTCTGACGATAACCATCATCGCCATCGTTGTCTTTCTCATCATGGTGGTCCAGTTGATCCGTGCAAACAACCTGAAGAAAAAAGCCAACACCGAACTGGCACAGAAAAATACACTGATCACCGAACAGAAAAAAGAGATCACGGACAGTATACAGTATGCCAGCCGGATACAGAATGCCATGCTTCCACCCGGTGATTATCTTGACAACCTGCTCCCTGAACGTTTTATCATATTCGAGCCACGGGATATTGTAAGTGGTGATTTTTATTATATCACAGAAAAGGACGGAAAGGTCATATGCGTAGTAGCGGATTGTACCGGACACGGTGTGCCGGGCGCCTTTATGAGTATGCTGGGGATTTCCTTCCTGAATGAGATCATCAGCAAGCATCGTGACCTGCCCCATAGCAACGAGATCCTGGAGGAACTCCGGGGCCATGTGATCAAATCCCTGCACCAGACCGGAAAAATGGGAGAAAGCCAGGATGGCATGGACCTGGCCTTGTACATCATAGATATGAAAGCCAGGAAGATGGAATTTTCCGGTGCCAATAATTCATTGTGGATGTTCCGCAACGGTCAATTGATCGAGAAAAAGGCAGACAAGATGCCCATCGGCATCTACGGCCATATTGATAAGCCATTTACCCGGCATGACATTGATTTGCGTATTGGAGATATGGTCTACGCATTTTCAGATGGTTATTATGACCAGTTCGGCGGTCCCATGCAGAAGAAATTCATGATCAAGAATTTCAGGGAAATGTTGATTCAAATCCATAACAAACCCGTGAAGGACCAGAAAAGGATTATGGTTGAGACCCTGGAGCAATGGATGGCAGATAACAGCCAGGTTGATGATATCCTGGTGGTAGGTGTCAGGGTGTGAAATTTCATCAATGCTGTGTGCAGGCCGAGAGAATGGCCAATCCAGCCATGATATAGACAAATTTTTTCATGTTGAACCGGGTCTTGGTTTGGTGAGCGAACGTAATTAAAAAATCTAAAAGAAGCATTGCTCTCAGGCGGGGAGGTATTCCTTGAGAATCTCCATCGCTGCGTGAAAGGAACTGATGCTGCCTTCCATCACTCTTTTTTCAAGCAGTTCCAGTTTTTTGGCAATCTGAGGACGTGCATAGAAATGGGATTGCAGGGATTCATGGATGAATTCATACATCCAGTATTTGGATTGCCTGCTTCTTTTCTGACTGAAATAGCCATTCGTCCGGGCAAAGCTGACATACCCCTCAATCGCCTGCCAGATTTCAGTAATCCCGCTATGTTCAATGGATGAGCAGGTCAGGACCCTCGGGGTCCAGCCGGATTCGGAAGGAGGAAACAGATGTAAGGCATTTGTGTATTCTGTACTTGCCCGTTCCGCTCTCTCTTTATTGGCCCCGTCTGCCTTGGTGATGGCAATCAAATCTGCCATTTCCATGATGCCCCTTTTGATCCCCTGGAGTTCATCCCCCGCACCCGCGAGCATGAGCAGGAGGAAAAAGTCAACCATGGAATGCACCGTGGTCTCGGATTGGCCAACCCCGACCGTCTCGACAAAGATCACATCATAGCCTGCTGCTTCGCATAATATGATCGATTCACGGGTTTTCCTGGCAACCCCTCCCAGGGATCCTCCTGCCGGTGAAGGGCGAATGAAGGCATGCTCATCGGCGGACAGGTCCTCCATCCTGGTTTTATCCCCGAGGATACTTCCCCCTGACCGCTCACTCGATGGATCGATGGCCAGCACTGCCAGCTTTTTACCAGAGGCCGTTATACGGGTCCCCAGAGATTCAATAAAGGTACTCTTTCCTACCCCGGGTACACCGGTTATGCCAACCCTCACAGAGTCTCCGGCATGGGGCAGGCTGTTTTTTATGATGTCCCGGGCAAGCTCCTGGTGCTCCGGTAAGGCACTTTCGATAATGGTTATGGCCTGGCTGAGCAGGGATCGGTCCCCATTGATTATCCCTTCCACGTATGCTCCCGCATCAAGCAATTGTTTGCGGTGCTTACGGATTTTATTGACCGCTTCGGGATTGATGGGTCCGGGTGGTTCAATTCCGGGTTTAACCTTCAGGGTTTTGTGCTGCTTCTTCCCGCCTGTCATATTGCTTCATCACTTGATGAAGTGAAATTAATAAAAAACAGCCAGCTACAACATTATCTTCTCAGGTGAAGTGCCTGTCCAGTATGTCCGCGACCTGTTCTTTGGACTGTATGCCTGAGGTGGCCTCTACCACTTTCCCGTTTTTATAATAAACGTTGAATGGCAGTCCCATAAAGCCCCGGCATTCCGGAAGTCCCCTGATGACATGTGCATCCGGGGCATCAAAGGCAAAGTCCCGGAAAGCAACCTGTGGATGGCTGGATTCCAGTTCTATCATGGCCCGGTAAACCGGTATACACATGGGCCCCATGCGGCCGCAGCTGATCATTACATTTTCATGCTCACGAAGCAGTGCATCATATTGTTCAGCCGTCTCAATGTGCTTCAGGTTGGTTTGCAAAATCATTTTGAAATATATTAATATATGTAGATTAATGAATATATAACCCGCTAAAGAAGGGCTGTATTAAACAGCCCTGGTATCTCAGGATTGGGTCACCGTTCCTTTCACCCATAAAATAGTTCTTGAATGTGAGGGATCATTCGAGATAATGGTTATGGTCTTGTTCTGCTTGCCTACCTTTCCCGCGCTGTTGAAGATCACCCTCATGGTGGTGCTCCCGCCGGCGGCGATCACCCTGTCTTCCGGACTGACGGCAGTGCAGCCGCAGCTGGCCTGGACCTTGCGGATGATCAGGTCAGATTTACCGTTGTTCGTGATGGTAAATACATGTTCCACCTTCTCTCCCTGCTTGATCTCCTCGAATTCAAAAGTGTTTTCACTGAAAGCTATTTTGGGGGCACTGGCCTTTTGTTCAGCCGTCATGCTGGCAAAATCCTCTTCGACGGTGGCACTGACAGTCAGGCGGTTTGATGACTTATACTCGCCATCCAGCATCACATCCACCCGGTCAACCAGGAAACCCCAGTCATCTTTCACTCTGGAATCATAAACACCTTCAATGATCCCTTCCTGGCCTGGTTCCAGCATTGCCGGCTTCGCGCTCAGGGAAAGATGTGGAGGCACCCGGTTGAAGGTAACCTTGACAGGTTTATCCGATACATTCACTATCTCCACACGCTGTGTTCCTTTCTGGTCCTTGACCACACGTGCAAAACTCATATGATTGGTTTTCAGCCGGATCTTGTCCATGCTGAACCGGTAAATATCTTCCAGGGATTTCGGCTTCGGGATCACATCCCCCCTGATGGTAAGCACCTTGTTTGGTGTGGTGGCGTTGGAAACCACCGTAATGGTTTTACTGAATGGACCCGGCCTGTTCTTTGGATTGTATGTAGCACTTACAAAACCTTTCTTACCGGGCAGCACTGGCTCTTTAGACCAGTTCGGGGAAGTACACCCACAACTGGCATGAACCTGCTTGATCATCAGGGGAAGACTGCCTGTATTGGTAAAACCGAAATTTACGGTCACGGCACCGTCAGCTTCATTAATCTTTCCAAAATCATGCACCTCGCTATCGAAGGAAATATTCGCATCCTTGGTCTGTGCGTTGACAAACAGGCAGGGAAACAATAAAATCAAAGTCAGGAATATAATCTTGTTTTGCATCTGTTAAATGTTTTAAATCATCCTTGCGATTATCTGAATTTAGCCTTATTCCGGCATAACAAAAATAGTAAATATCTGTTTGTATATACATGTACGACCATTTTTCAATTGCAAAGGTTGCTTGTTAATAATGAACAAAATATCCTTAACTTTGCTCCTTACAGGTAAAGGAGGGAACCACCCGTACCATGAACGGAATTGTTAAAAAATATAGTGTCCTTGTCATCTTTTTCCTGCTGCTGGTTACACAATTATCGGGCCAGTTCTATTACGGTACCCAGATGACCTTTGGCAAGAACAGGGTTCAGTTCAATGATTTCTACTGGTATTTTTACCGTTACGAGAAGTTTGATGCCTATTTCAATCAATCCGGGAAAGCAATCGCCAATTACACTGCCGATTTCCTGTCGGAAGAGATCGAACATGCCGAAGAATTTTTTGATTATACCCTTGAAAAACGGTTGATTTTCATTGTTTACAACAAGCTTACTGATTTCAGACAGAGCAACATAGGATTGGTTTCGGGCAGGGAGGAAACCAACACGGGGGGCATTACCAAGGTGATCCGGAACAAGGTATTCGTCTATTTTAACGGGGATCATAAGGAATTTGAGCAGCAGATCAGCGCAGCAATCGGGGAGGTGGTCATTAACGAAATGCTATACGGTAATGAGTTCCGGGAAAACCTGACCAATTCAACCCTGATCAACCTGCCGGACTGGTATACCAAAGGATTGATTTCATACTTGTCGAGGGACTGGGATTTTGAAATTGAGAACCGGGTGAAGGATGGTATCCTGACAGGTGAATTTGAAAGGTTTAACTGGCTCACCGGCGAGGATGCCATGCATGCAGGGCATTCTTTCTGGAAATATGTTGCGGAGACTTATGGGGAATCTGTCATTCCGAACATCATTTACCTTACACGTATCAATAAGAATGCGAACAGTGGCTTTCTTTATGTCCTTGGCTTTTCGATCAAGGATCTGTCTTATGACTGGATGGCATATTACCTTGACCAGTATGATGAAAGCAGGACAGAAAGAGAGTTGCCAGCATCGGGTAAGATCATCAGAAAACCCAATAAGAAAAGGGTTTATAACGAGATAAAGATGAGTCCGGATGGTAATTATATCGCCTATACCACCAATGAACTTGGACAGTATAAGATTTTTTTACATGATACACGTACCGGTAAGACCAAGCGGCTGCTGAAGCGGGAACACCGGCTTGACCAGATCCCGGATTATACTTATCCCATATTGGCATGGCACCCTACCAGCAGGATCCTTTCATTTATCACCGAGGAAAAAGGCGGATTACGCCTTTATTATTATATGCTTGATGACAGGAATCTGACAGACAGGAACCTGGTATTTTTTGAAAAAGTCCTGGATTTTGATTATTCGGATGACGGGTTTAAAATCGTGCTTTCGGGGATCAACAGGGGGCAAACAGATATATATGTCCACACCATTGCTGCCGGGACCAACGAGCGGTTGACAAACGACATTTATGATGATTTCAATCCCAGGTTCATAAACCATTCCAAACAGATCATTTTCAGCTCGAACCGACCCCAGGATACGACAGAATACCATGTTGAAGGAGAACCATTGAACAGCCGCTACCTGCCGCATAATCTTTATGTGATCGATTATGCCACACGCCAGAAAAAGATCAGTAAGGTTTCAGAACACCATTTTATCAACGATGTACAGCCCTTTGCCATCGGCAATAATAAATTCACCTACCTGAGCGATGCGAATGGACTGATAAACAGGTATGTGGCGGATTATGACAGCACGATAAGCTTCATCGACACAACCACCCATTACCGGTATTATTCGCAAACCCATCCCATTACCAATTATAAACGGAACATCCTGGAGCATGATGTCAATCCTGAAACAGGGGAATACGCTGAGATCGTCTTCCATGATAACCGGTATTATATGTACAAGGATGAACTGGACCCCATGCCCGATGCCTTTGGAGGAGAATTTACCAATACGGCTTTCCGGGAGTCGCATACAGCCAAGCTTAGGAAGATCGACAGCCTGAAAAGTGTGAAAAAGGAAGTGATCGCCATCCAGGAAATAGTGGACAACCAGATCATCACACAGTCCGCCGACACCATTGATCTCGACAGGCAGATGATCGATATCAACAATTACGTCTTTGAGCTTGAAAAGCTTAATTATTATAATGAAAAGTTTGCCGAAGATAACCTGAACCTGGTCATGGATACAAACGCTTTTATACGGCCTCCGCCAAGAATATATGAAACTGCATTCTATACAAATTATGTGGCCAGCCAGATAGATTTCAGCTTTTTGAACGCCTCCTACCAGACCTTTACAGGGGGTGCTGTCTATTATAATCCCGGTTTCAACCTGATGTTCAAACTGGGCACAAATGATCTTTTTGAAGATTATAAAATAACCGCCGGGGTCAGGCTTGCTGCAGATTTCGACAGCAATGAATACCTGCTCAGTTTCGAGAATCTCAAACGAAGGCTTAATAAACAGCTGATTTTTCACCGGCAGGTATTTAAAAACAGGTGGGAGCGCGCCTATTTCAAATCCTTCTCCCACAACCTGATGTTCAAATTGCGCTGGCCGTTTAACCAGGTTTCAGCATTCGAGGGGACCATCAACGGGCGGTATGACAATTACGTTTTCCTAGCCACTGAACTCAAGTACCTGAACGAGGAAAATATACAGAATTTCTGGGGTGGACTCAACCTGGCCTATATTTTTGACAATACCAGGTATATGGGCCAGAACCTTCACCACGGAACACGGCTGAAACTATTCGTTGAAGGCTATCAGCAGTTTAACGACAAGATGTGGGATCTTTATTCTGTGGGACTGGATGCCAGGCATTATGTGAAAATACACCGGACACTGATCTGGGCAAACCGTTTCGCCACTGCATCCTCATTCGGCAGAAGCCGGATCATTTACTACCTGGGAAGCGTGGATAACTGGATTAATTTCTCTTCGAAGGTGCAGCAGTTCGACCAGAGCATCCCCATAGATTACAGCAAGAATTATTCCTACCAGACCCTGGCGACAAATATGCGGGGATTTACCCAGAACATCCGCAACGGGGATAAATTTGCCGTTTTCAATACCGAATTGCGCTGGCCGGTGATCCGGTATTTTGCCAACCATCCCATCAGTAATAATTTCCTGAATAACTTCATGATCGTAGGTTTTGGGGACATTGGGACCGCCTGGAATGGCACGCATCCCTGGTCCGGCGACAACGCCTATGACAGCGAGGTCATTGAAAGCGGTCCCCTGACCATCACAATTGATTCGAACCGGCAACCCATAGTGGCCGGGTATGGTTTCGGTGTCCGTTCCATGTTGCTGGGTTACTGGATCCGGCTGGACTGGGCATGGGGGATAGAGAATAACATCATACTGCCACGTATCTTCTATTTCTCAATGAACCTTGACTTTTAACCACGTTAATCCCGGACCCATGAGCATCAATGAAATCCTGATCCTCGTCGCCATAGGTGTACTTGCCGGATTTATCAGCGGAAGCCTGGGGGTTGGCGGGGGGATAATTATTGTACCCGGACTGGTCTTCTTCCTCGGGCTTACCCAGCACCAGGCACAGGGTGTCAGCCTGGGCATGATGCTCGCCCCTATCGGACTTGTGGCATTCATCAATTATTATAAGGCGGGACATATCAATATTAAATATTCCATATTGCTGCTGGCCGTATTCTTCATCGGGAGTTACCTGGGCTCCCTCATGGCAGTCCAGTTACCGTCCGCTACCCTGAAGAAAATATTCGGGGTCCTGATGCTCATTGCCGGAGCCCGTATGATTTTCTGGCCATGACCCATGACAATACACCATGAACCTTAAAGAAACCATTCAAAACCTGGCAGATGAACTGTTTCCGGAAATCCAGGAAATCAGAAGGTATATTCACCGGCACCCCGAATTATCATTCCATGAGCATAAAACAGCCGACTATATCTGTGGTTTGCTCGGGAAGGAAAATATCCCCTTCCGGCAAGGGATTGCCGGAACAGGTATCCTGGCCGACATAGCAGGAAGGGGCGAAGGGAAGATCATAGCCCTTCGTGCAGATATGGATGCGCTGCCGATACAGGAAGAAAATGCGACAGATTACCGTTCAATCAATGATGGCAAAATGCATGCATGCGGTCATGATGTACATACAGCATGTCTGATCGGTGCCGCCAGGATCCTGAATAAACTGAAGGACCGGTTTCCCGGTAAGGTGAAATTAGTATTCCAGCCAGCCGAGGAAAAGGCACCTGGAGGTGCCAGGCTCATGTTGAATGAAAAACTATTCGGCAGGGAAGAACCCGATCTGATGATCGCCCAGCATGTATACCCCGTCATGTATACGGGCAGGATTGGATTCAAGGCAGGCAAATACATGGCATCGAGTGATGAGATCTACATTACTGTCAGGGGAAAGGGAGGGCATGCCGCCATGCCTCATCAGACCACCGACAGTGTCTTGATTGCTTCACACATCCTCGTCGCCCTGCAGCAGATCGTCAGCCGGCATGCAGAAGCCTCCACACCTACCGTACTATCAATCGGGAAGGTGCTGGCCAACGGGGCTGTTAATGTTATCCCACCGGAGGTGAAGATGGAAGGCACCTTCCGGACCATGGATGAAAACTGGCGCAAGGAGGCCCACCGCAGGATGATCAATATGGCGCAATCCATAGCGGACAGTATGGGTGCAAGCTGTACCTTCGAGATCGTGGAAGGGTATCCGGTGCTCTACAATGATCCCGGGGTAACAGCCAAATCAATCGAGTTCGCCCGGACCTACCTGGGCAAAGATAGGGTTGATGAACTGGATATCAGGATGACAGCAGAAGATTTTGCATTTTTTGCACAGGAGTATCCCTCTGTCCTGTACCGGCTTGGCGTTAGAAAACCAGGGCAGTCCCAGCCCCTGGAACTGCATACACCTCATTTTGACATTGACGAGGAAGCCATTAAAACCGGCACAGGTACCATGGCATGGCTTGCGCTGGCTCATCTGAAGGAGGCCTGAGGGTAAGGGCCTTCAGCAATCTGAATCCAGTTCAAATAATAACAACTGTTGATTAATCCACTTGTATTAAAAGAAATAGAATATAAATTTGTACCCAAGTTTGTTTTACTAAAAATCCTTATCGAAAATGGCATATGTAATAAACGATGAATGCACAGCCTGCGGGGCATGTATTGATGAGTGCCCGGAGGAGGCTATCTCCGAAGGTGATATCTATGTTATTGACCCGGAAAAATGTACAGACTGTGCTTCCTGTGCAGACGTTTGCCCGGTAGAGGCTATCCATCCGGAATAATACCTCAGAAGCACCGGTATAGTGGCATTATAAAGCTGGTCCGGATAAATTTTTAACCGGATCAGTTTTTTTTAAGGATTGTATTTTGAGAGTGTGAGGATCTTCTGGTAATCATGCTCATCCATCAAATCCTGCAGGGAAACACTGGAATTATGCCGCATATAATCCTCCACTATTCTCCATCCAAGCCAGACAGCCGCCCGTGCCGGAGATTCCCTGGTAAAGTCACTGGTAAAAGGACCGCTACCTGTAAATTTCTGTATGGTCATCCGGTCGGTCTTGAATAGGACCTTCTCCTCGACCAGGTATTCCCACATCCTGGATTCATTGTTCTGGCAGAATCTCATTTGTCCGGAAGTAAAACCCATGATCAGGCTGTCTGGCTGTTCCGGCAACATCCATTTGGTAAAGTAGGCATTCCGTCCGTGGTAAATCATGTTGGATAGTACATTGTCCATTGAATCATTGAATTCGAATTCAGTAATGCCCCAGCCAAGCAGGCAATCACTGGGGATTTTCGCTGGATGCATGTTATTGATCTGATACTTATGCCTGGCCAGTCTCTTGTAGAATTCTGTATCCCTTCCCAGGTAGTTGTCCAGTCCCACAGCCAACAAACCATCTGATGTGACGATGGACTGATTGAACCTTGAGATAAAACTGTAGACCTCCGGGACCGGCATCTCCGGAAAATGATGATGATAACGTTTGAAGGCATTATTTAACTCGGTTTCCAGGGCATCAAGGTCAGGGAATACTTCCATGGTCACCCGGTATACCTCATTGTTCAGGTAATCCGTTAAAAAGCTTTTCAGATAATCGGTATATGTTACCTGGTCCGATCCCCCTATGTTAATGATCCTGTAATTAAATATGTCAAAGAAATCACCATACCGGTCTTTCAGCATCGGGATGGCTGCGGGAATGCTGTCGAAGTCCAGGCCGAACAGATCCTCTTCAAACCGGTATATCTGCAGGTCCATTTCAATCCCGGCAATATCCGTATGGTAAGGGTCCTTTTTACAGGCTTGAAAAAGCATTACGAATACCAGAGATACAGGCAACACAAGCATCCCCGTCGTTGGTAAGTATTTCAATCTTTTCTCCACGAATATTTTACTTTTGTACTATGCAAAAGTACATATTAAGTCTGATCATTCTGGTTTACTCATCGCAGATATTCTCACAGAAGCTGAGTTTCAGCGTTGTGGTGGATCCCCAGGTCACATGGATGAAATCAAATTCACAGCGCATAAAAAAAGAAGGATACAATTTCGGATATAATTTCGGGCTGGTCATGGATGAGTACTTTGATGACAATTATGCGATTTCAACCGGACTCACCATCCTGAATACCGGAGGGAACCTGCATTACCTTGATTCAATGGAATTTAATTTCGGTTCGGGAACCGATACCCTTCCGGGGGGTACAACCCTAAAGTATAACCTACGGTATATCACCATCCCTTTCAGCCTGAAGTTTAATTCTACAGAGATCGGTTATACAACGATGTTTGCACACATTGGTTTAAACAACCATATCAATATCCGGTCCACCGCCGATGTACCTTCCCAGAATATCAGCGGGGAAGACATCAAAAATGAGATCAATAGGTTTTTGATGTCCTATTTTATCGGGGGAGGTGTAGCATTCTCTTTCGGGGGGGATTTTGCCATCCTGGGGGGTATCTACCTGATAGGTGCGATCTGGGATGTAACCAAGAATAAGGATTACCGGGCGTTTATTAATGCCGTGGCCCTGCGCCTCGGTGTAAAATTCTGATCATGATGAAAGTTGTCCTCGCACAGTTAAACTACCACATTGGCAACTTTGCCGAGAACATTACCAGGATAGCCTATGAGGTAAAAAAAGCCGAGGGCCTGGATGCGGATCTGATTGTATTCTCTGAACTGGCGGTGACCGGGTATCCGCCACAGGACCTGCTGGAGTATGGCAGTTTTATTGAAGAAAGCACCCAAGCCATCGGGCAACTTGCTTCGATCAGTAATCATGTCGGCATCCTGATCGGGGCCCCTACCCTCAACCCCAATCCCACAGGTAAAAAACTTTTCAACTCTGCTTACTTCCTGTATAATGGCCAGGTTGAGCAGGTGTTTCACAAGACCCTCCTGCCGACTTACGATATCTTTGACGAATACAGGTATTTCGAACCAAACCGGGAATATCAGCTGCTGCATTTTAAAGGCAAAAAAATCGCAGTAACCATCTGTGAGGATCTGTGGTTTGACCAGCCAGCGGAAAATGCCTTTTCAAACAGCCGGCTGTATACGGAGAATCCGCTTGAAAAACTGGCCGGACTGGACCCGGATCTGATCATCAACCTGGCCGCATCCCCGTTTTCATATCTGCGGCAGCAGGTTAAAACTGAAATTTTTACCAACAATGCCCGTAAATTCAAACTGCCCATCATCTATGTCAATCAGGTGGGCGCACAAACAGAGCTGGTTTTCGAGGGCGGCTCCCTGGTTGTGGACAGGCATGGAAAGATCATCAGGTCACTCAATTTGTTCAGTGAAGACAGCCAGCTGGTCGACCTTGATGACCTGCTGATGGACCGGTTGCCTGAAACGCAGCATCAGCCATGGGAAAGGCCTGAACTGATCTATCATGCCCTTCTGCTGGGGATCAGGGATTATTTTAACAAGATGAATTTCCAGAAAGCTACCCTGGGATTGTCAGGAGGTATTGATTCAGCTGTTACCCTTGTCCTGGCGGCCGAAGCCCTGGGAGCAGAAAACCTCCTGGTGCTCCTGATGCCCTCGAAATACTCATCGGATCACTCCCTGAAAGATGCCAAAAAGCTGGCCGGGAACCTGGGTGTCTCCTATCAGGTTATTCCCATACAGGAGACATTCGAGTCTTTCCTGAGCGACCTGAAACCACTGTTTGCGGACCTGCCTGAAGATATTACGGAGGAAAACCTTCAATCCAGGATCAGGGGAACATTGCTCATGGCACTCTCCAATAAATTCGGCCATATCCTGCTGAACACCAGCAACAAGAGTGAAGCAGCAGTGGGTTACGGGACTTTGTACGGAGATATGGCCGGCGGTCTTTCAGTCCTCGGAGATGTCTATAAAACAGATGTTTACAGGCTGGCCGAATTCATCAACCGGCAGCATGAGATCATCCCTGAGAATATCCTTACCAAACCTCCATCAGCAGAGTTAAAGCCTGATCAGAAAGATACTGACAGCCTCCCGGCATATGATATCCTTGATCAGATACTGTATGCTTACATCGAACAGCAGAAAGCCCTGCCCGATATCATTGCCCAGGGCATGGATGCAAAACTGGCAGAACGTATTATCAGGCTGGTCAACCAGAATGAATACAAGCGTTACCAGACCCCCCCCATCCTGAGGATCTCTTCCAAGGCATTTGGTGTCGGTCGACGGATGCCTCTTGTAGCGAAATATTGATATGCTTTGTATTTTTTTTGTTACATTTGCATGTTTTACAACACATACCTTATACCATAAATTATTTCCGGACATGACATGCGAGGAGTGCATTGACAATAAGATGTCAGTCTTCAGTGTTCTTTCCCCTGAAGAAAAGGAATTACTGAGAAGGAACAATTCCAGCCATCATTATAAGAAGGGAGATATCATCTTCAAGGAGGGGGATAAACCAACAGGTTTGCTCTGGATCGCCGAAGGAAAGGTCAAGATATTCAAGGAAGGCGTCGGTGGGCGTGAACAAATTGTAAGGATGGCCAAACCGGTTGGTTTTATCGGTTACAGGGCCCTGTTTGCCGAGGAAAATCATTCTGCAACAGCCGTTGCCATTGAAGATTCTGACATTTGTACCATTGAAAGAGAGACCATTTATAAATTGCTCCGGTCAAATGCTGAATTATGTCTGAGTATTATCAAGGCATTTGCGACAGAACTGGGATTTTCAAACAACCGGACAGTCACCCTTACCCAGAAACATATCAGGGGAAGACTTGCCGAATCCCTGATCTTTTTAAAAGATACCTATGGCTTTGAGGACGATAACAGCACCATCAAGATCTACCTCTCAAGGGAGGACATCGCCAACCTTTCCAATATGACTACCTCCAACGCCATCCGCACCCTGTCAACCTTTGCCAGTGAAGGTGTCATTGGTATCGATGGCCGCAAAATAAGGATCCAGGATCTGCAGAAACTTGAACGGATCAGCGAGCTGGGTTAACCGGGAATGAAAAGGATCCTCTATTACCTGGTTTATTCGGTTCTCTGGCTGATCACCCTCCTGCCTTTACGCGTCCTGTACCTTTTTTCTGATTTTGTTTATCTGATTCTATATTACCTGGTCGGATACCGGAAAAAAACGGTTTACCAAAACCTGAGGAATTCCCTGACGGATAAATCGCCGCAGGAGATCAACCGCATTGCCAGGTGGTTCTACAGACAATTATGTGACTATTTTATCGAATCTGTCTACCGGATCCATATGGATGAAAAGGAGAATTCCAAAAGAATGCATTTCAGAAACCCGGAAAAACTCCAGGAATATTATAAGCAGGGGAAGAGCATAGTCCTGTTGTTGAGTCATTACGGTAACTGGGAATGGCCCACACGCATAACAAGGCTGTCATCCCATACCATACTGGCCATATATAAGCCGCTGCAAAACAAATATTTTAACAGATTATTTCTGCAGTTGAGGGGACAATTCGGGGCCATTGGCATCCCGATGGAATCAACCCTGAGAAACCTGGTGACCTACCAGAAGGACAAAAAACCTGTGGTTCTGTTTACATTGGCTGATCAGCGTCCGCAGTGGACCAGTATCCAGCACTGGACTACCTTCCTGAACCAGGATACCCCGGTGATAACCGGACCTGAAAAAATTGCCAGGAGATTTAATTATCCGGTGATCTTTCTGGACATACAGAAAATAAAAAGGGGTCACTACAGCGGGGAATTTAAGCTTATTTCTGAGGATCCAATAAAAGATCCGGAATTTCATATAACCAGGAAATATCATGCCCTGGTTGAAAGAAAGATTCAGGAGCGGCCTGAGTTATGGCTCTGGTCGCATAAACGCTGGAAGTATTTCAGGCATGAAGCGCAGAACCCAATGTATATCGGAAATTTGTCCAATCCATGACCATGGAAATAAATAAAATGGCCCTGATTGAGCTGGGAGGATCCCATGAGGAAACCCTCTATTCCCAGGTTCTTTTCCTGAAAAAGTATGGTTTCCAGGTACATATTATTCTTTTTGAAGATCACTATCGCCGCATCATTGCATTCCCGGAAGTCGATACCTGGAAGTGCTATAAAAAACCACATGGATGGCCGGCCGAATGGTATCTGGTGTTCCGCCTGCTGATATACCTGAAAAGCCAGGGAATCAGAAAAGCTGTGCTGAATACCGCAGAAGGTAACATTGTCAGAAAACTCAGTATGGCTGCTGGTAGTTTTACAGAATTCACGGGGATAATACACCTTTGTTCAAAACTCTGGACCAGCCGCAGTCAGAAGATCATCAGCCGTAAGGTTAAAAAATATTTCGTGCTGGCTGATTTTATGCAATCTAACATTGACCAGAGACGGACGGCTGTTGCTATCGAGTGTTTTTTTCCGATCAATTTCCCGATGGGAAGGGATCAGAATGCCGGACAGCGGCAGGACGGAGAAAAGAACCCGGAATATCAGATCTGCATAACGGGCGCGGTGGATTTTGCCAGACGTGATTACCACTCCCTTCTTGATGAGATGCTTGTAAAAGAGGTTCCTGAAGGAGTGAGGTTTATCCTGCTGGGGCGAACAACTAGCGATGATGGGAAGGCATTAGTAGCCAGGATCAGGGAAATGGGATTCGAAAAATATTTTACATTATTCGATGATTTCATCCCTCACAACCACTTCTACAGGATCCTGAAGAATGCCTGGCTTGTGCTCCCGCTCCTCACACCACGTTGCAAAGATCACACCGATTACCTGAAATACAAAGTTACCGGCAGTTTTAACCTCGCTTACGGTTTTCAGATCCCGATGCTGCAACATGAATCCTTTGCCGGCGACCGGATAATCAGGGAAACATCGGTTTTTTACCAAGACGGGAACCTGCTTGAAACGGTGAACCAATGCAAGGAAAATCCTGAAATGTTGATGACTATCAGAGAACGGATGTCAAGCCTGCCTGAATTCCGGTTTGAATCTCAGGCTGAGAAGTATATCCATTTTATTTATGGGAACCGCCATTTTCGGCCGTGATAAAATCACGTACCTCTTCAATGGTATGATCAATGGTAAAGAGGGATTCAACACGTTCGTATCCCTTGTTGCCAAACTCCTGCCTCAGTTTTTTATTTTCCGCCAGCTCAATCACCTTCTGGGCCATGGCTTCAACGTTTCCGCGCGGCACCAGGAAGCCCGTCTGACCGTTATGTACAACTTCTGCTGAGCTCTTGATATCGAAAGCGATCACCGGTTTCTTTTCTGCCATGGCCTCCACCATCACATAACCAAAACCTTCCCATAAAGAGGTCAACAGGAAAATATCGATATCCATGTAAAACTGCTCTACATTGTCGATGAAACCCAGGAACAACACTTCCTTGTGCACATTCCTCAGCCTGGCCTGTTTTTTCAACCAGGTTTTCAGTTTTCCGGTGCCGGCAACCAGGATCCTGAATTTGATCCCCCTCTCCTTGAGGATCTCTGCCAGGTGGATCAGGTAAATCTGGCCCTTTTCTTCGGACAGCCTGCCTGCGTTGCCCAGAATGATCTCCCCGTCTCTTCTCCGGTAGATCTGCTTCTTTTTGAGTTTTTCCCTGTCAATCAATTCAATACCCGGATAAATGACCTGTATCTTGGACGGATGGATAAGTTTTGGATTATTGGCCAGGATTGACCGTTTCGTCTCTTCGGAATTGGCGATCATCCTGGTTATGATCCGCCGGTACAGGAACCTGTTCAGGAATGTATTCCTGACCGGGATGGCATTCGCCCGTTTGTAGATTATGTTGTCTACACCCGCCAGTCTTGCTGCTATTCCTGCTACTTTCAGATCAGAAGACAGGTTCATAACCAGTGTCCTTACCCTTTCCCTCTTGAAAACCCTCCGGAGCCGCATGACCTTGATCGGATTCAGGAAACTCAGATTGCTTACGGTTATCGCCCGGTGGTTTACACGGGCATCCTTAATTTTCTTCATCAGTTCACTCCTGGGATGGGAATAAACAAATACATTATAACCCATTTTTGCCAGCCCGGTGGACAGGTCATAATGCCATTTTTCCCCTCCGCCCCAGGTTTTCAGGCTGTTGAAGAAGCATATCCTGTTTTTTGAAGCATTGGCAGCATCTTTATACAGTTTCCGCAGTTTGGAATATTTCAGGAAGGTCTCATGGGCCGAATTCAGACTGATGACCAGGCCGTAAAAACCATCCATGAATCCCGACTTGATAATATAGTCGCGGAACAATCTCCAGAATGGATGGAACAATATATTGAACCAGGATGCCTTCCTGCCGACTTCATAGAAAGATTTGGCGGCTATGTCCGAGAATTTATTGATCTGCTCTATGTGCTGGTGGATCGTGTAATATGAATAATGCAGGAGGTCCCCCTTCAGGAATTTCCTGGTAGCCCCTTTCTCCAGGATAAACCTGTCGTGCGGGTTCATGCCCCCCCACTCTCCTTTCCGGCTGTCCCACAACCTCAGTTTCCGGGAAGGGTACCAGCTGGAATGGCGGATCCACTTTCCGCAATAATTGGTCATGCGGTTGAAATAATAACCATCATACTCCCAGTTCTCCTTCACGGCCTTGATAGAGGCCTTCAGCCTGGGTGAGAGTACCTCGTCGGCATCGAGTGACAGGATATGTGGATATCTTGCCTGAGAGATGGCCCAGTTCTTCTGTTCAATATGGCCATCGAACCGGTGCTGTATGAACTTTACCCCGTACAGTTTACATATTTTCTCAGTATCGTCAGTGGAATAGGAATCAACAACGACAATCTCATCGGCAATATCATTCACCGATTCCAGGCATCTGCCGATGTTTCTCTCTTCATTGAGAGTGATTATGACGACCGATAGGTTTGTCATCCACAGCTTTTTTTCAGGATTTCGAAATTAATAAATATATTCTATTCCTGGAAATAGACCCTTTTAACCCTTTCTGAAAGACCTGCCAGTATTTCATACGGGATGGTGCCTAATTTTTCTGCCAGTTCGGTGACCGGGTGACCGGGACCGAAGATGATGACCTCATCTCCCTCATTCGCTTCCAGATGGGTGAGATCAATCATGGTCATATCCATGCAAATGTTTCCCAGCACAGGTGCTGCCGCACCATTCAGATGAAAGCAGATACCATGCCGTCCGAGATCTCGCCTGAGTCCGTCTGCATATCCGATTGGGACAACACCAACGGTCATGTCAGCCGGGGCAATGAAATTCCGGCTGTATCCGACCGATTCTCCTTTCCTGACGGGTTTGATCTGGGAAATGATGCTCTTCAGTGTACTGACTGGTTTGAGTTCTTCATCTATATGCTGGCCGATCCCATACAGTCCTATACCAAGCCTTACCATATCAAAGGAGGCCTCAGGGAACCTTTCTATGCCGGCAGAATTAAGGATATGCCGGAGGATCTCGTAGGGATACTGGTCCCGGATCCTGGAACTCATTCGTTCAAACGTCTCTATCTGCTTCAGGGTGAATGCATCATTGGCAGGGTCGTCAGCAGTCCCAAGATGTGAAAAGACCGACCTGATCCTTACATGCCGGTTCTGTCGCAATATTTCAAACAGCTGGTCCAGCTCATCTTCCCTGAAACCCAGCCGGTTCATGCCGGTTTCCAGTTTCAGGTGGACGGGATAGGATACCAGGTTCCTTTTTGCCAGTGCACCAAGAAATGAGAACAGGCTCCTGAAATTGTAAATCTCCGGCTCCAGGTCATGATCCATCATCCCGTCAAAGCCTGAAACTTCGGGATTCATTACCAGGATGGGGAGATGTATTCCCGCTTCCCGAAGGACTATGCCTTCGTCCACATAAGCAACGCATAGATAATCGACCCGCTGGTATTGCAATGCATTGGCTATTTCCTGTGAACCGCTTCCATAGGAAAATGCCTTTACCACAACCATGATCCGGGCCGTTGTTTTTGACCGGTAGATATTCAGGTTATGGATAAGCGCATTCAGATCGATCTCGAGAATGGTCCGGTGATTCTTCTGCTGGAGACGGCTGGTTATTTTTTCGAACCGGAAGGACCTTGATCCCTTTATCAGGATGGCCTCGTTCCTGAAGTCATGTGCGGTAATATACGACATGAATTCAGCCGTGCTCAGATAGAACTGTGCACTGGCAGGGAACTGCCGGCGCATACGCATCAGCGCGGGACCAATCCCTATAAACCGGGATACCCCTTTCCGCTTTAACAGTGCAGATACCTCGGCATACAGTATGCCCTCCTCTTTCCCTGATTGCAAAATGTCGGAGAGGATCAGTGTTTTAACCGCATGCTGATGCTGCTGGTTCAGGTAATCGAGTGCAATGGACAGGGAATTCAGATCGGAATTATAGGTATCATTGATGATGGTGCATCCATGCAGGGCCTTCACCATCTCTAGCCTCATGGCTACCGGGTTCAGATCAGCCATGCGTGACTGGATCACCAGGGGAGGCATTTCGAGTAACAGCATCAGGGAGACAACATGCATGGCATTTTCGATGGAAGCCTTGTCATGAAATGGGACCAGCAAGTCAAGGCTGATATCCCCGAAAGTGATATCCAGCCTGGTTCCCTCCTCGCCTGCCCCATCCCGCCTGGATACCCTTACATCGCTTTCTTTTCCGAAAGACCAGGGAAATAATTTCTCCGCCCTGAACCGCTTTGTGATAATGCGGTTAACCACCTCCTGGTCACTGCAATAAATGATCTTGGAAGAATCTTTGAACAGGATCAGTTTTTGCTCCAGCTTTTCTTCCATGTCCAGGAATCCTTCCTGATGAGCTTCCCCGATATTGGTAAATATCCCTATTGACGGCCTGATAATGGACTCCAGATTGATCATTTCCCCAGGACGGGAAATACCGGCCTCGAAAACCCCTGTTTCAGCATGCTGGTCCAGTAACAATACCGAGAGCGGTACCCCAATCTGTGAATTGTAGCTTTTGGGACTCCTGACAATTTTCTGGTCAGGTGACAGGGCCTGGTTGATCCATTCCTTGACAATTGTTTTCCCGTTACTGCCTGTAATGCCGATGACCCTGCAGCCATACCGCCTCCTGTGTGCTGCCGCCAGTGCCTGCAGCGCCTTCAGGGAATCCTTTACCAGGATAAAGGATGCATTCCCGGGAGGGTACGCAGGAAGTTCCTCGACAAGAAAGGCTTTTATACCGCGGTCCAACAACTCCGGAATGAATGCATGCCCGTCATGGCGGTCCCCCCGTATAGCCACAAAAAGCGTCGCTTCAGGCTGGTGCAGGGTCCGGCTGTCAGTGCTGATGCCACTGATCACCTCCCCGGGCGAACCCGTTAATTCCCCGCCAACCATGGCAGCTATATCCCTGGTAGTATATTCATCCATTACTCAGCGCGGGCAACATTATAACATTTCCTGCACAGCGGTTCATAAAGATCTTTCTCGCCCAGCAGCACAAGTTTATCCGCCTTCCCTTTCCTGTGTGTATGATGGGCCAGGTTCCCGCACCTGACACAGATGGCATGGACCTTTGTAACATATTCTGCAGTGGCAATGAGTCCGGGAATCGGACCAAATGGCCGGCCCATGAAATCCATGTCAAGTCCCGCAACAATCACCCTGATACCCTTATTGGCCAGGGTATTACATACTTCTATCAGTCCCATGTCAAAAAACTGTGCCTCATCCACCCCGACCACATCCACATTATTTGCCAGCAGCAGTATGTTCCCTGCGGTAGATACCGGTGTTGACCGGATGGCATTCTCATCATGTGAAATCACCTCATCCTCAGAATAACGAACATCAATCTGGGGCTTGAATATCTCCACCTCAAGCATGGCAATCGTGGCCCGTTTCAGACGCCTGATCAGTTCTTCTGTCTTGCCGGAAAACATGGATCCTGTAATCACTTCTATCCATCCTCTTTTCTCTGTCTTATTTGCAGTGGTCTCAATGAACATCGGGTAAGAAAATCGTATTTTTATCGTTATTTTTACAAAAATAACGCACATTTATGGAAAGCAAGTACAATATCACTGAAATAATCACCCAGGTTGGGGACATTGGAGAGCTGGTCAGCCGGATGAAAACAGAAGGTCCGGTTCATGCCATCGAAATAGATATCGTCCTGGAAAAAATCAGGAACCTTTACACCGATGTTTCCAACCTGAAAGAGCTCAATATTCCGGCAGCGAAGCAGGGCGCGGAACCAGCAAAGGTGAAAGCGGAAGAACCGGCAAAAGGCCAGGCTGAAGGACCGGCGATGCAGGCAGGGGTGCAGGAAGAGAAAACACTGGTACCCCCCGAAATTAAAGCATCCGAAGAACCAGCCACGATCGCAGATAAATTCAAGGGAGAGAAAAAATTCATCAATGAAAGACTTGGCGATAACGGGAACAGGCAGGATGTGTCATCAAAACTTCAGTCCAAACCCATCCGGGATATCGGGACATCCCTTGGCCTGAACGACCGCTTCAAGCTGATCAATGAGCTTTTTAACGGGGATAAGGAAAGTTACCAGCAGACCATCAACATACTGGATAATGCGACTAACTTCAATGAAGCCTTCAACTATATCAGTACCTCCTACGACTGGGACATGGAAGATGAAGCTGTCCAGATGTTACTTGACCTGGTCAGAAGAAAATTCATAGTGAACAAGAATGAGTAAGCTATACATCGTGCCTACTCCCATCGGGAACCTGGAAGATGTTACCCTCAGGGCCCTCAGGATACTGGAAGATGTCGACCTGATCCTGGCAGAAGATACCCGGAAAACAGGGATACTGCTCAGGAGACACAAGATCACAAAAAAAACCCTTTCACATCACAAATTCAATGAACACAGGTTCGTTGAAAAGCTCAGTGACAGGATCCTGAACGGGGAAGTGATGGCCCTTGTTTCCGAGGCTGGCACCCCGGGCATCTCTGATCCGGGATACCTGCTTATCCGCGAGTGCATCAGAAAACAGGTTGAAGTGGAATGCCTGCCGGGCCCCACAGCCTTCATACCCGCCCTGGTGGCATCCGGGCTTCCCTCTGACAGGTTCGTATTTGAAGGATTTCTCCCCCAGAAAAAAGGAAGGCAGAAGAGACTGAACGAGCTCAAGGAAGAAACCCGTACCATCATCCTTTATGAAGCCCCGCACCGCATCCGCAAATGCCTGCATCAGCTCATGGAGTTTTTCGGAAAAGACAGACCGGCCTGCCTGGCCAGGGAACTCACTAAAATTCATGAACAGTTTAACAGGGGAACACTGGAGGAGATCCTGGCCATGCTGGGAGATTCGGATCCCAAAGGGGAATGTATCATCCTGGTTGGAGGCAGGTAGCATCCGGAGTGTACGATTCCGTGCATTCACTGCCTTAAAACCGTTCACTTTACATTCTGAGAATTTCTCTGTCACAGGAATCATCTCATTGATTATCTAGGCTTTAATCACTTTGGCACAATTGATGGGCTCTTTTAAGCGGGGTTTTAAAACCTGGAGGTAAATCATGAAAACACTGGCTAAAACAATGTTTGTCCTGCTTATCCTTATGGCAGGCAGTCTTGGTATGCTGGGACAAAAAACCCTTCTCATTCATGATATCCGTCCCTTACTGGCATATTCCTCTGACATCCAAAGCGATATCGAACTCAGTGCAGAACATACTGCCAGCAGTTACTGGTTTTATATGGAAGAGAAAGTACAGTTGGAGGATTGGATGATCGAACAAAGCGAATGGAAGGATGAATCCAACACTGTTCCAGGCTCTGCCGTCAAGGTGGAACCGGAACCAGAACTGCGTATAGAGAGCTGGATGATCCAGCCATTTACAGCCGGATCACAGGAAACCTGGGATTTTCTCGTGGAAACGATTGAAGAACCACTCGAAGTCCGTAAATGGATGATATGCTGCACTGACTGGAACCTTAAGACCAGGCAGGCCGGTTTGCTTAAAATCCCTGCCATTACCATACAATAGGCGGCCCCGGCGCTTGTGTGCTGGTCCCGCACTCAATCCCCTGCCCTGGATTCAAAGTTATCCGGCAATTTCTTTTTCGTCTTGGCTCCTAATTCTTCGATCCGTTGTGCCCTTCGGATCAGGTTGCCTTTTCCCTCAGAGAGTTTACTGATGGCGTCATCATAACTCTTTTGTGTCAGTTTCAGCCTGTTGCCCAGATCGTTCAGGTCAGACAGCAGCGCATAAAATTTATCCAGCAGGTCCCCGCTCTGCCTGGCAATCTCAAGTGCGTTCTTATTCTGGTATTCCTGTCTCCACAGGCTGGCAATCATTTTCAGGGCAGCCAGCAGGTTGGTCGGTGAGATGAGCAGGATCCTCCGGTCGTATGCGAAATTCCAGATTTCCGGATCCTCCCTGATAGCCAGCAGGTATGCCGGTTCGACCGGCAGGAACATCATGATGAAATCGAGGGACTGAACCTGGTAGATATCGAGATAATCTTTGTTGCTCAGTTCAGTTACATGGTTCCTGATCGAGGTAAGGTGTTCCTTCAGATACCTCTCCCGGAGTTTCGGACTGTCGGCATCCACCAGCCTTTCATAGGCGGTCAGTGAGACCTTGGCATCAATGATGACGGAACGGTTTCCAGGGTAAGAAACCACTACATCCGGTTGCATACGCCGGCCATCATCCCCCTGGAAGGATGGCTGCACAATGTACTCACGGTCTTTTACCAGACCGGATTTTTCCAATATGCTTTCGAGTATCATTTCCCCCCAGTTCCCCTGCGACTTGGAGTCGCCTTTCAGTGCCCTGGTGAGGTTCTCAGCATCCTCTGCAATTTTTTTATTCAGTTCCGCGAGTCTCTTTACCTCTTCCTTCAGGCTGAAGCGCTGCTGGGCTTCCTTATCATATGCATCGCCAACCTTTTTTTCGAAATCCCGGATCTTTTCACCCAGTGGTTTCAACAGCTGGTCAAGATTTGACCTGTTCTGTTCCGTAAACTTTCTGGATTTCTCTTCAAGGATTTCGTTGGCCAGGTTTTTAAACTCAATCCTGAAACGATCCTGCAGGTTGCTGATCTCGGCTTTCTGTTCTTCCAGTTTTTCCTTCAGGTTTTTATGATCGGTGGTGGCCACCGCCAGGTCCCTCGTCAACCGGATCATCTCTTCTTCCCTGTCCCTTACCTGCCGGTCCCGTGCAAGGATCTCGGCTTCCAGTCCCCTTACCTTTTCCTTCATGTACTGCTGCCTTCCTGCCAGCCAGCTTCGCATCACAAGGTACACAATAACCCCGCCTGCAATTAATCCGATGACCAGGTATAAAACTTCCATAACTTCAAAAATAAAACCATTATCTTTAGTAACCAACAATCGGGTAAGTTTGGGCCATTATAAACATATTTTCTTTGACCTGGACCGGACGATATGGGACTTTGACCGCAACTCGGGGAAAACCCTGAAGGAGTTGTACTGTAAATACCATCTCGACCGGTCCATTGATGACCCGGAAGATTTTGTCCAGGTCTACCATGAGATCAACGGGCAATTATGGGGCCTTTACCGCAAAGGTGAAATGACCAAAGATATCCTGCGCACAAAACGCTTCAGGATGAGCCTTGCCCGGTTCGGGATCACCGATGATGATCTGGCCGAAAAGATCGGTGACGAATACCTTGATATCAGTCCCACGAAAACATTGCTGGTCCCCCATGCCCGAGAAATCCTTGCTTACCTTCAGACCGGTTACCGCCTGCATATCATTACCAACGGATTCCTGACCACCCAGCAGATCAAGCTGAAAAATTGCCGGCTGGAGCAATACTTCCAGAGCCTTACCACATCAGAGGTTGTGGGACATAACAAACCTCGTCCGGAGATCTTCCACCAGGCCCTGAGTTCCGTGAATGCCCGTAAAAAAGAAAGCCTTATGATCGGTGATGACCTTGAGGTAGATGTCCGTGGGGCCAGGAAATTCGGCATTGACCAGGTTTTTCTGAACCGGGACAGGGTCATACACCATGAACCGGTAACCTTCGAGATTGATACCCTGCTGGCATTGAAGGATATCCTTTAAAATCATCATCAATAGGGAAGGTCTGTATTATCCTCTAGCCCTTCCTGGTTCATTTTGGATTCGACGGTAAATGATCCGTTTGAATCATCTCCCGGCAGAGGCTGCAATGCATCCAGTTCCACAAATTTGGCAGATTCATCTTTGAATTTCAACTGGATATCACCAATGGGACCGTTCCGGTGTTTGGCAAGGATGATATCGGCGATACCAATCAGGGACCTCCCCTGCTCATCTTCGTAAATATCATATTTCTCGGGACGGTGGATGAAAATGACAAGGTCTGCATCCTGCTCAATGGCCCCGGATTCCCTCAGGTCAGATAATTGAGGCCGCTTGTTGCCCGACCTGAGCTCAACCGAACGGTTCAGCTGTGAAAGTGCGATGACCGGTACGTCCAGTTCCTTGGCAATGGCTTTCAGGGACCTGGATATGGTGCTTACCTCCTGTTCCCTGCTGCCCTTTGAATCCCCCGTACCCGACATCAACTGGAGGTAATCAACGACGATCATTTCAATATTGTGCTGAACCTTCAGGCGGCGGCACTTGGCCCGGAGCTCAAAGATGGATATGGCCGGGGTATCATCAATAAATATGGGTGCCTCCACCAGGCTCTTGATCTTATAATCGAGCTGTTTCCATTCATATTCTTCCAGCCGCCCGTTGCGTATGCGGTCAACAGGTAGTTCAGTCTCTGAAACGATCAATCTGGTCACCAGTTGAATGGATGACATCTCCAGTGAGAAAATGGCTATCGGGCGTTTGTGTTCAACGGCAATATTTCTGCCCATGGACAGCGCAAATGCTGTTTTCCCCATGGATGGCCTGGCTGCGATGATTACCAGGTCCGATTTTTGCCAGCCAGAGGTCAATCGGTCAAGCTTGGTAAAACCCGATGGTACACCACTGAGGTTATCTTCTCTTTTTGCAGCTTCCTCAATTTGATGAATGGCCTGTTTCACCAGGACATTGATCTTGGCTGTCTCCTTCTTGATGTTCCCTTCTGCGATCTCAAAAAGATCACTTTCTGCCTGGTCCAGCAAATCATCCACATCCATGGTTTCGTCGAATGCCTTCCGCTGTATATCGGAGGAAACCCTGATCAGCTCTCTCTGTATGTATTTCTGCTGAATGATCCTCGCATGGAATTCCAGGTGGGCTGCCGAGGCTACCTTGCTGGTCAGCTGGGTTATATAAAGCGGTCCCCCAACCTCTTCCAGTAAATTTTGTTTTTTCAGCTCTTCGGTTACAGTCAGGATATCGATGGCTTTTTCCTCCATGGAAAGATCGACAATTGCCTTGTATATTTTCTGGTGTACATCCTTGTAAAAACTCTCCGGTTTCAATATATCAAGCACGGAGAGAACCGCATCCTTTTCTAGCATGATCGCACCCAGAACCGCTTCCTCCAGGTCGACCGCCTGGGGCGGTAATTTCCCGTATTCCACATTCAGATTGCCCAGTTTCGGCGATGTCTGTGTATTCCCTTTTAATGCCATAAGATTTACCCAAATTCGAAATTCAAAGGTATGAAATGAGCCTGCTTCGGAGGGTCTGTCCCGCAATCCATTTTTAAACATCCCTCCGAATCTTATTAACGCGACCTGTTAAAAATTAATCTGTACCTTTATATATGGTGATTGCCGCCCAATCTCATTGTCGATATAAAAGAAATTGTCAACAATTCATGATCGTTTTTCCAAATGCCAAGATAAACCTTGGATTGAGGATACTCAGAAAAAGGCCTGATGGATTTCATGACCTGGAATCTGCTTTCCTGCCGGTCGGTTTGACAGATATGCTGGAACTAGTAGCCGCCTCAGGTAAAAATCCCGTCAAATCGCACAGGCTCACAGTGACAGGTATTCCCCTGCAATCCACGGAAGATAACCTGTGTATACGGGCCCTCCGGCTTCTGAGGGAGAGACACTTGATACCCGATGTAAACCTGCATCTGCACAAACGCATCCCCGCCGGGGCTGGCCTGGGAGGAGGATCATCCGATGCCGCATTTACCCTGCGGGCTTTGAATGAGATGTTCGGGTTAAGCCTGGATGTGCCTGAACTGATGGAATATGCCTCAATGATCGGAAGTGATTGTCCCTTTTTTATCATCAACCAGCCAAGCCTGGCTACCGGACGTGGTGAACAACTGGAGCCCCTGACCCTTGATCTTTCCGGATATACGATCATCCTCGTCCTGCCCGGGATCAACATAGATACTTCCATGGCCTACAGAATGATCATGCCCGGAGAAGAAGGACAGGCGGTCCGTGAAGTATTGAGGCTTGTTCCGGAGGAATGGAATGGTCGTCTGGTCAACCATTTTGAGGTACCCGTCTTTGAAAAATACCCGGAAATCGGCAGTCTTAAACAGGCTTTATATGATTCCGGGGCTGTCTATGCATCTATGACGGGCAGCGGTTCTGCTGTGTTCGGACTGTTCAGGGACAGTCCCGGTTTACCGCCAGAGATAAGCCGGTATCCAATCTATATTGAACGGTTTTCGTAACCGGGATGCCAGCTTAAGCCAGTTCCAGCATCAGAAAATCCTTGGGTACCTTTTCCCCTTCCTTCACCTTGATGGATTTTACCTTGCCATCGACATGGAAAAGGATCTTGTTTTTCATTTTCATGGCTTCCAGGATCAGGATGGGATCACCCTTCTTCACTTCCTGTCCCACCTTGGTGTAGACTTTGACAACGGTACCTGGGATACTGGAAGTAATCTTTTTGGGATTGGGATTTTTCCAGATTTTTCTTTTCTCAAATTTGGTATTATACCTTGTACGGTATTTATCCCCATCAATGATCAGGGTTTTGCATCTTGCCTTTTTGTCAGCAAAATCCCCATTGGCATCCATACTGATTGAAGATGCCCTGGTGATTGTCCTGGCAGCACTTTGTGATTTTCCGGTTGCCCGGGATCTTGTAGCCGTCCCGGTACCTGTTGTAGATTTAATGGTTCGTGCCATTTTACCTTATTTTAAAAGGGTGGAATGCCGTGTTTTTTCTGAGGAAGATATACCGCCTTATTGCCTGCCACTTCAATGGCATGAAGCAACAATTTCCTGGTCTCCTTGGGCTCGATCACTGAATCAATGTATCCTTTGGCGGCCGCAACATATGGATTGGCAAACTTATCCTTGTACTCCTTCACCTTCTGCTTCCTGACTTTATCGGGATCCTCTGCCGTAGCTATCTCTTTGCGGAAGATGATATTGGCGGCACCTTCCGGTCCCATTACCGCGATCTCAGCACCAGGCCAGGCAAAAACAAAATCAGCCCTGAGATGCCTTGATGCCATGGCGATATAGCCTCCGCCGTAAGCTTTCCTGATGATGACCGTCATCTTGGGCACTGTTGCTTCACTGTATGCATAAAGGACCTTGGCGCCATGCCTGATGACCCCTGCATGTTCCTGGTCCACCCCGGGCAGATCCACCAGGGTTACGATGGGTATGTTAAAGGCATCGCAGAAACGAATGAACCTGGCGGCCTTATCCGATGAATCCACATCGAGCACACCGGCAAGCACTATGGGCTGGTTACATACAAATCCTACCGTCTCCCCTTTCATCCTGCCAAATCCAATGACTATGTTCTCAGCCCACATTTCCTGTACCTCGAAGAAATCTGAATCATCTACAATGCATCTGATGACATCCCTGACATCGTATGGCTGGGTAGGATCACCAGGGACAATCTTCTCGATATCATATTCCGGATTTGGTTCTTTGGGCGGGAATTTTTTAGCTTTCTTCAGGTTGCTCCATGGGATAAAGGTGATCAGTTTCTTGATTTGCTCAAAACATTCCTCTTCAGAAGTGGCATAAAAGTGTGCATTCCCAGTTATCTCGCTGTGTACCCTGGCCCCCCCCAGGTCTTCCATCGAGATCTCTTCCCCCAGTACCGTTTTAATCACTTCGGGTCCGGTAATAAACATCTTGGAGATCTTATCCACCACGAAAACGAAATCTGTCAGGGCCGGTGAATAGACCGCGCCCCCGGCACATGGTCCGAGGATCACAGAGATCTGGGGTATCACCCCTGAGGAAATGGTATTCCGGAAAAATATCTCCCCGTATCCTGCCAGGGAGCTTACACCCTCCTGAATGCGGGCACCACCGGAATCATTGATCCCGATCAGCGGCATTTTCATTTTAAGGGCATGCTCCATGATCTTGACGATCTTCCTGGCATGTGCACTCCCAAGTGAACCCCCCGCCACGGTAAAATCCTGGGCAAAAATACAGATGGGGGCGCCATATACCGTTCCGGTACCGATCACGACACCATCGCCTGCCAGGCTTTTTTTATCCATGTCAAAATCTTTGGCATCGTGCTCAACGAACAGGTCATATTCGTTGAATGTGTCAGGGTCCAGCATGGCGATGATCCTTTGCCGTGCAGTAAGCTTCCCCATGGCCGCCTGCTTCTCCAGTGCTGCGTCACCTCCTCCTTTCAGGATTACTTCTCTTTTCTTCTGAAGTTCCTGGATTTTTCTTTTTAATGGCATATACGATAGGTTAAGTTCTCAGGAATGGACTACAACATTACGAAATCCCATGTTATTTTGAAAATTTTTACTGTATTTAATGCGTAACAATTTATCTAGTATATTTATTTCCAAATATATAGCCCTGTTAAGCCCCCCTGAATTTCAGTTGCGACTGGGCCGGATTATTTAGGAGCCATCCTGTAAAGGTAAATGGCAATAATAGCAAATACCAGGTTAGGCATCCAGACAGCGATCATGGGGTGGAGGTCACCCCCTATGGCAAACTGTGAAGAGAATTGCATGAACAGCAGGTAGGAAAAAGCCACCATGAGTCCTATCCCGAGTTGCATCCCTATTCCTCCCTTGACCTTTCTGGACGAAACCGAGACACCTATCAATGTCAGGATAAAGGCAGAAAATGGAAAAGCATAGCGTTTGTGTTTTTCTATCTGGTAGGCTTTTACACTGGATTCCCCCAGCATTTTCAATTGTTCAATATAATCTGTCAGGTCGCGTATGTTCATGGTTTCCATGAAATTCATCCGGCGCTTGAAATCACTGGGATGAATAGCCAGTGTGGTATCCAGCCGGGAACCTGAGATGATATGTTCCCTGTATCCGTCCAGGTTGCGGATATAGTAATTCCGGACCACCCATTTATTGATGGTTGAATCCCATTTTACATAATCAGACATGAGTTTCGACACCAGTGCCCCATCCTCGTATTTTTCCATAGAGAACCGATGTCCCAGGTCAGAGATGGTACTGTAACTCTCCAGGTAAATAAAAACCCCGGGCTCGATCTGACGGTGTATATTGCGTTCTGTAACACGGATCGGCACAGCGTGGTAATAGGTTTCTTCAAAATCCAGCCTGATCCGGTTTGCATCTGGTATTACATAGTCCATCAGTACAAAAGAAAAGATGGCAATGACGGAAGCAGAAAAGAAATACGGGACCAGGATCCTGTTGAAGCTCATTCCGCTGCTGATAATGGCGATGAACTCTGTTCTGTACGCCATCCGGGAAGTAAAATATATAACTGATATAAAGGTGAACAGGGAGCTGAACAGAACGGCGAAGTAAGGTATGAAATTCAGGTAATATCTGGTCAGGATATCGATCAGGCGAGCATCATGATCCAGGAAATTGTCAATCTTCTCAGAAAAATCAAAGATGACCGCAATAAAAAGGATCAGGGTAATGGAAAAGAAGAAGGTACCCAGGAACTTTTTCGTGATATACAGGTCTATGATGGTTATCCCCAGCTTTCTTCTCATAAGCGGACAGATAATTTCGAGATCATTTCATTTTTCCAGTTATGGAAGGTTCCGGCCTGGATCTGCACCCGTGCTTCCTCCATCAGCCGGAGATAAAATCTCAGGTTATGCAGGCTGGCAATCTGTGCCCCGAGCAGCTCGCCCGAGATGATAAGATGACGTAAATAAGCCCTTGAATATTGTTGATCCGCAAAACAATCTCCGGAAGGGTCAATGGGACTGAAGTCGTCTTTCCATTTTTCATTCTTGATATTGATAATGCCCTCATGTGTAAAGATCTGTCCGTTCCTCCCGTTACGGGTAGGCATTACGCAATCGAACATGTCTATCCCCCGTGCAATGGATTCAAGTAAATTGACAGGCGTACCCACCCCCATCAGGTATCTTGGTTTTTCCGGTGGAAGGATTTCTGTCACAATGTCCACCATTTCATACATCATCTCTGCCGGTTCCCCGACCGAGAGTCCGCCTATGGCATTCCCGTCCATGTCGGCATCCGCAATTCGCCTGGCCGATTCCTTCCGGAGGTCGGGGTAGGTACTGCCCTGGACGATAGGGAACCAGCACTGGGTGTATTCATAGACCGGCGCGGTCTCCAGGAACCTCTGCCTTCCCCGGTTAAGCCATTCATGGGTCAGGATCATCGAATTCCGGGCGTATTCATATTCACATGGATAGGGCGTGCATTCATCAAAGGCCATCATGATATCAGCCCCCAGCCTGCGCTGAATATCTACCACATTCTCCGGGGTAAAAGTATGGTAAGTTTCCGCTGATCTGCCAGGGAAAAGACCTGGTATCCGCCACTGTCGGTCAGCACGGCACCATCCCATTGCATGAACCTGTGGACCCCCCCAGCCTTGTGAATGATATCTGTCCCCGGCCGCAGCACCAGGTGATAGGTATTGCCCAGGATGATGGGGGCTTTGATTTCATCCTTCAATTCCCGCTGATGTATGCCTTTTACCGTTGCGGTGGTGCCAACCGGCATGAAAACGGGTGTGGGAATGGGACCATGATCTGTATGCAAAACACCGGTTCGAGCATTGCTCAATGGATCCGAATGTTGCAGGGTAAACCTCATGGCGGGCAAAATTAGCGCAAATATAATGATTAAATGTGGATAAAATTTTAAGACTTAGGGGATGCTTATTTGTACGGATGACAAATCTTTAATAAACTTACGGCATCTCCATTTAGCGTATCCGGCAAATTGAATTTAACAGATTACAATATTGTTTTTCAGTCACTTATCGCAGTATATGGTGGTTGCTTTATCATTCAGATTATTTACTGGTCACTTGTTTTTCCAAAAATTCTGTTTTACAGACCTGTTCATTCCAACATCAGAAGGTTCCCTGTTTCTGTCATCATCTGTGCCAGGGACGAGGAGGCAAATCTCAGGGCAAACCTGCCCCTGATACTGGAGCAGGACTACCCTGAATATGAGGTAGTTGTTGTTAATGATGCTTCTGAAGACGGGACGGAAGTCCTCCTGGTTGACCTGCAAAGGCAATATTCCCATCTGCGTACCTCGTTTATCAGGGGAGGTGACCATATCAGGGAAGGGAAAAAACTGGCGCTGACAGTGGGTATCAAGGCAGCAAAACATGACTGGGTGCTGCTTACTGACGCAGACTGCAAACCCGGAAGCAACCAATGGATTTATTATATGCAGCGAAATTTCACCGGGGATAATAAGATCGTACTGGGATACGGGGGCTACAGGAGGAGAAGGGGCCTGGTCAACCTTGTCAGCAGGTATGAAACATTCTTCACGGCCCTGCAGTATTTCGGCATGACCCTTGCCGGTCATCCATACATGGGAACGGGAAGAAACCTGGCTTACCGGAGGTCGCTGTTCTTCGAGAACAAGGGATTTGCTGCCCATTACGAGCTGGCCTCGGGGGATGATGACCTTTTTATCAATGAGGTAGCCAGAAAAGACAATACAGCCATCGAGATCCGGCCTGAAAGTTTCACCTGGTCTGATGCTGAAAAAACCTGGAAAGACTGGTATTACCAGAAAAAAAGGCACCTGACCACTGGTCCCAGGTACCGCTTCGCATCGAAACTTGTTGTGGGACTGGAACTAATGAGTCGCATGCTCTTTTATCCCGCCTTTATTGTGCTCGTTGCCTCCCAGGCTTTGACAGCCTATGTGCTTGGTTTCTTTATATTTAGAATGTTATTAACAGGTGTTATTATCAAATTGGGGATGGGCCGTTTGCATGAAAAATATTTATTATTACCTTCGCCCTTGTTGGATTTTGCCCTTCCCTGGGTACACCTGTTTATGGTCTTTTCCAATTATGTCGCAACAAAACGAGCCAGATGGAAGTAAGTCCCAATCTTTCAGAAAAAGCCCAGCATGATTTTCTGCTCGTCCAGAAAGCCAGGTCAGGTGACCAGAAAGCCTATGCCGAATTGCTGGGCAGGTACCGGGATGCCATATACTTCATGTTGCTGAAAATGGTGAACAACCCCAGCGACGCGGAAGATCTAACCATTGAAGCATTTGGCAAGGCATTCAAGAACATCGGGCAATACACCCCGAATTTTGCATTCAGTACCTGGCTGTTCAAGATCGCCACGAACAATTGTATTGACTTTATTCGCAAGAAAAGGGCTGCCACCATCTCGCTGGATCAGTCCAATGATGACCCTGATACCACCACGGTCACCATACAGTCCGATACACCGGATCCTGAGGCACACCTGATCAACAGCCAGAAGATCAAACTGCTCAGGGAAGTGGTCAACAAACTGAAGCCCAGGTACCGCACGCTGGTTGAATTGAGGTATTTCAAGGAATTCTCCTACGAAGAAATATCCCAGGAACTTGAATTACCGATCGGCACTGTGAAGGCACAATTATTCCGCGCCAGGGAACTCCTTTTCAATATTCTCAAAAGCAGTAATTCGAGCATGTAAACGGATTTCAGCCATTATTTTTAATGGAAACCGTCCGCAAATACTTTCCTGAACTGAGCGCTGTCCAGCTACAGCAATATGAGCAATTCCGGGCATCCATCACCCAATGGAACCAGCGGATCAACCTGATATCCAGGAAAGATATCGACCATCTGACTGAAAGGCATATCCTGCACTGCCTGTCCATCGCCAGGTATGTGCATTTCAATCCCGGTGATACCATACTGGATGTGGGTACCGGAGGTGGATTCCCGGGCATACCGCTGGCCATTTTTTTCCCCGAAGCACAGTTCACCCTGATTGACTCCATCGGGAAGAAAGTAAATGCCGTGAGCCAGATCATTCAGTCCCTGGGCATCGATAATGCGAACTGCCTTCAGGTAAGGGCTGAAAATTATCCCTCCAAAGCAAGGTATGTTGTCAGCAGGGCGGTGACTAAACTGGACCGGTTTGTGGACTGGGTGAAAGATAAGATCGATCCTCCGTCCGAGGCTTCCAGAGGCAACGGGATCTATTATCTGAAGGGAGGAGACCTGCAGGAAGAGCTCAGTACCTTTAAAAATATTACCGTTCACCCGCTGAATGAGATCTATTCCGGGGTGTTTTTTGAAGGCAAAAAGCTGCTGTACCTTCCGTATTACAGCCTCCACTAATGTTTGGTATATTTGAAAAAAAGATTACTTTTGCAATCTGAATTTAAAACCGGCAGGAAATGAAAAGGACATTCCAACCTTCCAACAGGAAAAGAAAGAACAAGCATGGATTCCGGACCAGGATGACCTCCGCGAACGGGCGCAAGATTTTATCCGCCCGCAGGGCCAAGGGAAGAAAGAAAATATCGGTATCTGACGAACCGAGACACAAGGTATAAATCTGAATATGGATATGAATATATATGGCTGACCGGCCTGCGCTGGTCAGCCATTTTTTATTTATCCCATTCAATTTGTTTATATATTTACCATTTAATAATCGTCAGGCATATGGATTTTCTGAAATTCTTAACCAGCAGGCTCTTCCTGAAACACCTGCTAATTGCCATATCCATCATCGTATTTATGTCCATTTTTGCTTTGCTGTTCCTGAGGGTCTACACGAGGCATGGCCAGGCATTGAGTGTACCGGATCTCACCGGTCTGACCATTCCTGAAGCGGATTCTATGCTTACAGCAAGGGAATTGCATTACCAGATCGTGGACTCGGTGTATAATGCGAACCTGACCCGTGGCTGCATCATTGATCAGAATCCGAGTCCCGAATTCAAGGTAAAGGAGAACCGTACAATTTTTCTCACCATCAACGCGTTTAATCCCGAGATAATCAGAATGCCCAATATAGTCGGAGTCAGTCTCCGGCAGGCAAGGGCAATCGTACAGACGGCGGGATTGAACATCGGGAAACTGACCTATGTTCCTGATATCGCCGTCAATAATGTTCTACAACAAAAATATAACGGGAACGTTATTGAAGAAGGTGATTCGATTGTCAAGGGATCCCAGATAGATCTGGTACTGGGCAGGGGATTGAGTAATGAAAAAACAGCTGCACCGGATCTGATCGGATTGTTTTTTGAACAGGCGAAAGAAAGGATCACCAATCGTTATTTGAATCTTGGCGCGGTGATCTATGATGCTTCCTTTGAAAATGCAGAGGATTCGATCAATGCTTTTGTGTGGAAACAGAAACCTGAATTCAATGAGGAGGCCCTGATGAACCTTGGATCCTCAGTGGATATCTGGCTGACTGCGGATTCAATAAAATTGCCCCTGCCCGGACATGAAATAACCCCATCTAGGGATGATAGAGACGAAAGTTTTTAAGTTTTATAAACTCATTCTATGCTGCCTGGTATTCGCAATGCCGATCCATGCCCAGGAAGTCCTGGTGCCGGCAGGAGTTCCCGCATATACTGAAAAACAGGTCAAAAAAAGCGCACAGATCGACACCCAGCCGGATACCCTCGAATTGCCATTTTTTGATGATTTCTCAAGGCAAGGTAATTTACCACATGCTCCTTACTGGCTAGATGAATATGCCTACATCAATACTTCCTATACCCTGAATCCCGTAACCATTGGGGTAGCCACAATGGATGCCATCGATGCTGACGGCAGCCTGAATGGCACGGGAAGCCTGCCTTTTGAATCCGATTTCCTGACATCGGTACCCATCAATCTTGATTACCCGGGCAGGACAGACATATATCTGAGTTTTTTCTATGAACCCATGGGACTGGGGGATAATCCGGAAGAATGGGATTCCCTTGCCGTGGATTTTTTCGCACCGGACAGCAACCGCTGGGAAACTGTATGGAATTTCCCAGGTTCTGCAAATGATACTTTCCAACAGGTTTTTATACAGGTTTCAGCCGACCGATTTCTGAAAAGGGGATTCCAGTTCCGGTTCAGGAATTATGCAAGCCTGCCCCAAACCCAGTTCTCAACAGACAAAAGGGGTAATGTGGACCACTGGCACCTTGATTATGTCTATCTTGATACTGAACGGTCATCCGATGTAACGGCGATCAATGACGTATCGATGATCTCGCCGATGCCGTCTCTTTTAAAAAATTATGAGGCCATACCATGGCAGCATTTTCCCAGGGCTTACCTGACCGAATTAAAACCCGCGCTGGAAATCCGTTACCGTAATAATGACACAACGGTCAGGAATGTCACCAGGATCCTTAAAATCACCGACCTGGCCTACCAGGAGACGGATTCTGTCAACGGAGGCGCCGTTAACGTGCAACCGGAAGTAATCAATGCATTCAACTTTCCCTATAATTATCCTTTCATTTTCTACGACGCTGATTCCGCTGTCTTTGAAATGTTGTCCTACCTGGTAACGGAGGACCTGGACTATAAATGGAATGATACGGTAAGAAGGTTCCAGAAATTTTATAACTACTATGCCTATGATGATGGCAGTGCCGAGAATGGATATGGCTTGCGGGGCGAGGGTACAGCCAATGCCTCTGTGGCATACCAGTTCAATACCTTTAAAAAAGACACCCTGCGAGGAGTAAAGATGTTCTTTAACCGGACACAGGATGATGCCACACAGGACTATTTCCGTATCGGTGTATGGGATCATGACAAATCCCTTGATGGCCCGGGTGAGCCTATCTATACATCACAACCGGTGCAACCCATTTATGAGGAGGGACTGAACGAATTTGTCACCTATGAGATAAAGGATACCCTCCTGGTCTTATCGGGGGAATATTATGTAGGATGGATAAAGACAAGTGAAAGAATACTGAATGTCGGGTTTGACCGTAACACGGTGAACAATGATAAGATCTTCTACAATCTGGGACAGGGCTGGAAAAATTCGGGTTTCAGCGGTTCCCTGATGATCAGGCCCATTATGGGAAAAGCCCTCCCGGCAGAACCGGCAGTGGGTATTTCCCAATCTGCAGAAAACCTCCTGCGGATCTACCCAAACCCTGCAAACAGCTATTTTACCCTTGATCTGCAGGATGTCGTGAACCCGGGGGATTGGTCAATCACCCTGTATGATCTGCAGGGCAAAACCGTTTACATCAACAGGGCGGATCAGCAACATCACCCCGTGAGTCACCTACCCAATGGCATTTATATCCTGAAGTTGGACCACAACGGGATCTTCAAGGCCAGCCGGAAACTTATGATAGCACGATAGATGGAAGAACTTTTTGAACATCACAGGATTGTGGTGGACAAGGGCCAGCAGGTGATGCGCATAGACAAGTTTCTGGTGAACCGCCTGCTGAATATCTCCCGCAGCAAGATCCAGGCTGCCGCCGAAGCGG
>Ga0111175_1002_pt1 | contig 54640 bp, 45 predicted proteins | sample DeeMarSWOR324_28_FD_80228 | JGI IMG/M metagenome (GOLD analysis project Ga0111175, IMG submission 80228) | Bacteroides sp. SM23_62
GGACTGAAAAGTACTACAAGGATAACTGGCATGGAACATGGGAACTGGATGGAGGGGGAGCATTGATGAACCAATCCATTCATATGATTGATCTGCTTCAATACCTGATGGGTCCGCTGCATTCATTAAGCGCTTATACAGCAACACTGGGGCATTCCATCGAAGTTGAAGATACAGCTGTTGCAATCCTTCAGTTTAAAAATAACGCATTGGGAGTAATATATGGTACAACAGCGTCTTTCCCCGGGCAATTCAGGCGCCTGGAAATTACCGGTACCAAAGGGACGGTCATCATGGTGGAAAACAGTTTTAAGGTCTGGCAATTTGCCGATGAATTGAAGGAGGACAGTGACATTTTGGAAAAATTTGGCGAAATTGAAGGCGGCGGCGGTGTTTCCGATCCTGCGGCAATCCCGTTTCAGCCGCATGCCAAAAATATTGCAGCATTTATCCATGCAATAGAAAAAAAGCAAACTTTTGCAATTGAAGGTTCTGAAGCCAGAAAGTCCGTGGAGATCATCCTTGCCATATACGAATCCGCAAAAACGAATAAAATGATACATATTCATTCACAATAATCATAAAGGAGGCATAATTATGAAATCTGAAAACAGACGAGGATTTATCAAGAAGTCTATGCTGGCCTCTGCCGGCCTGACAGTCGGGGCGCCAGCCTATATCAAGGGATTTGTAAAGAACAATCCCAGTGATGTGATCAATGTCGCTGTTGTGGGGATCAGGAGCCGTGGGGGATATTATTACGGAGGAAGCGGACATACTGCTAATTTCACAAAAATTAAAAATTCGAAGGTAGCGGCCATCTGTGACATTGATGAGAATCTCTTTCCCCAGGCGATCGCAGATATCGAGAAGCTGGGCGGTGATAAACCAAAAACAGTTGTTGATTTTCGTGACCTGCTTGATGATCCCGAAATAGATGCTGTTTCCATTGCGACACCCGATCACTGGCACGCGCTGCAATCTATCTGGGCATGCCAGGCCGGGAAGGATGTATATATTGAAAAACCCATCTCCTATACCGTTGAAGAAGGAAGGAAAATGGTAGAGGCAGCCAGGAAATACAACCGGGTCGTGCAAACAGGCACAGGCAGCCGCAGCAGCAGACTGGTCCACAAAGCCATACAGCTGATTCACGACGGTGTCATAGGGGATGTATATATGGGACGCGGAGTTGTATACGGTCATCGCGCCAGTATCGGAAGACTGCCCGATGGTCCAGTTCCTGAAGGAGTGCACTGGGATCTTTTCCTGGGACCGGCACCCTACCGGCCGTTCAACCCCAACAGGTTTCATTATAACTGGCACTGGTACTGGGATACTGCCACCTCCGAATTCGGAAACAACGGTATTCACTATATGGATAAGATACGCTGGGGAATGAAAAAACGTGTACATCCGGAAAAGATACACTGCTGTGGCGGATTTTATGTATGGGATTCAGACCAGGAAATTCCGAATCTCCAGACAGGGACCTTTGAGTTTGCAGATGGAACAATCATGGAACTGGAGGTAAGAAGTCTGTTTACCAATTACGAAGAAGGCGAAAGTGGAGGCTGCTTTTTCTATGGATCGAAAGGCTGGATGCACCTGGGGAATAACAGTTATCAGGTATACCTGGGCAAAGAGAATGAAAAGGGGCCCGGACTGCAGAAGAGCGACCTGGAGCTAGATGAATTTGATAAGGCAGAGATTGATCCGCATTTTGTTAATTTTCTGGATTGCATGCGGAGCCGGAGATGGCAGGATCTGAATGCGGATATCCTGGAGGGACATATGTCAACGGCCATGATGCACCTGGGGAATATTGCCTACAGGACAGGACGGAAACTCACTTTCAACGGGAACGCGGAGAGATTCGTAAATGACGATGATGCCAATACCTATCTTACCAGGCAATACCGCCATCCTTATGTTTTACCAGAGGAGGTTTAATATCATAAAAATCATATGCTGAGGAGGGATTTTGTTAAAACATCTGCACTGGCGGGAATTGCTGGTATGTCCGGAACTTATTCACAGGCAATGTCGACAGGCCGAAAAAATATAAAAAAGATTACAGTACAATCGGTTGACTCCGATTTTGAACGTGAACCGCTTATCCGATCTTTCGGATTTAAGGGGATCTATCAGAAAGAATTCTGGGTTTCTGCAGCACAGATGGAAAGCGGATCGGGAATAAAACATGTTGGACTGATGACACAATGCCTGGCATGGAGTGATTTGAGTGTCTTTCTTGCGCATTCCGAGGCGGCTGGCAACATGCTGCTCCATAACACACTCGAATATGCATTGCAGCAGATCAAGGGCACTTCCTTTAAATCACCCATAGAGCTTCAGGATGCCATTCTGGAAAGCATCCATGCATATGGCAGGAAAATTACAGAAAACAGTAATCTCAGGATGACCTTCACCCTGAGTTCTCTGGTTGCCCTTGACAATGCAGCGTGGATGCTTTATGCTCAGGAAAATGGTTTTCAGGATTTTGATGAGATGATCCCGGAAGAATACCGGCCGGCCTTATCATACAGGCATAATAAAGTGGCTCATGTTCCTTTGTTTTCCTATAATATCCCATTGGGCGAGATAGAGGATGCTGTCAGGCAGGGGTACTTTTTTATGAAAATAAAAATCGGAAGTCCCGGGAGTCAGGAAGAAATGCTAAAAGGGGATATGGCAAGAATTGAAGCCATCCATAAACTGATTGGTGATAGAGAGACGCCATATACGCAAAATGGTAAAATACCTTATTACTTCGATGCCAACGGCCGTTACGAAAAGAAAGAAACATTACAACGATTGCTGGATCATGCCAGAAAAGTCGGCATGTTTGAGCAAATTGCAGTCATTGAAGAACCTTTTCCGGAAGAAGCAGATATTGAAGTTGGTGATCTGGGCGTTAGGATCGCTGCAGATGAAAGCGCACATACTGCCGGAGATGTGGAAAAAAGGATACGAATGGGATATGGTGCAATCGCTTTGAAAGCTGCGGCCAAAACTTTGAGCATGACTTTGCGAATGGTGAAAATTGCACATGAGCATAATATACCCTGCTTCCTGGCCGACTTGACATGTACTCCAATACTGGTGGACTGGAACAAGAATGTGGCAGCGCGAATATTACCGTTTCCCGGTTTGAAAGATATGGGGTTATTGGAATCAAATGGCCATCAGAACTATGTTCGCTGGAAACAGCTGGTGAGCTATCATCCTTATCCCGATGGACCATGGATCAATTCAAAAGATGGTATTTTTCATTTAGATAAAGAGTTCTATGAAAAAAGTGGTGGTATACTGAGCCATTCTGAACACTACAATGAATTGTTCCGGACTGTTCACTGATACGCATCGACTGATTATTCATAGTTCCTCCATATTACCAGGCAAACAATTTTAAAATAAACTGAAATGGTAAGTATCTATCCAATAACCAGGGAAATCAAATTATTAGCCGGACTGATTTTATTAATTATCCTCAGCGTATCCTGTAATGACACCCAAGTGGTAACACCCATCCGGGTGGTTGCAGAACTGGATATTGGTGAATCGCAGGATATAGAGCTAAGTAACGGTGATATGGTAAAAATAGGACTTCTGCAGGTCGATGTGGTCCGCGACAGCCTTCGCAATGCCATACGTTCTGCGCATGTCAAGATTTCTGTCGATGGTAAGGAAGCTACCATAATTTCGGGTAATTATAATTTACCGGTTACTGTTGGTAAAGTACAGATAGACTGCCCGGTAGTTAAAAACTACAGTACGAACAGCCGCCGCGAAATCTGGGCGTTAGAAAAGGATGCACGTTTCAGGCTCTGGCCCGGGGGATCGCCGTATATTGCTCCCGGGACATTTGTTTACCCTGTAAGGCAGGAATGGCTGGCAAGTATGTCACAGTCGGGTAACGAACCTACCTATGTTGACTGGGGTGAAAGTGTGGCCAATAAGGAAATATATTACCATGAAGGCCATGATATTGGTGGGGCTGAGGGACTGGATGAAATATTATCGGCAACAGCCGGACTGGTCGTCTCAGCGAATGGCGATACGCTGGAAGGGTATGATGATTTTCCCGGGGATATTAGAAAAGATGTAGTCTATATTGTCAATGATCTTGGCTGGTATCTGCGGTACAGCCATCTCGACAGCACCGATCCGGCAATAAAACCGGGAACCCGGGTAAAAATGGGACAGCGAATTGGTTTTATGGGGAAACAGGGAGGCAGCGGAGGATGGGTTCATCTTCACCTGGGCATATCGCATAAGGAGACATCCACCGGTGATTGGGGAATAGAAGATGCCTACCCGTATGTCTGGGAAGCTTATGTCCGCCAATATAATCCTGCTTTGATAGCTGTTGCGCGCCCTCATCACCTTTTATGGACCGGACAGGAGGCCACGCTTGACGGCAGGAAGTCGAGAAGTTTTACCGGCGACATAATTTCGTATGAATGGACATTCTGCGATGGAACAACGGCAGAAGGAGCCCTGCAGAAAAGGACATACGGAAAGCCCGGTGAGTATAGTGAAATACTGAAGGTGACTGATTCCAAAGGTAATGTAGATTATGATTTCACAGTAATACAGGTTTATGACAGGGGTGATCCGGAAAAAACCATTCCTGCCATACAGCCAGCCTATCACCCATCCCTGGATATTAAACCGGGTGATCCTGTCACCTTTCTGGTTCGGACATTCAATACTGATGTTGGTAATGAAGTCTGGAATTTCGGAGATGGTTCCCCGCAGGATACAGTTAAATCAGAAACAGTAGACCGGAGGAATTTCACAAAAGGGAAATTTGCAGAAACCGTTCACTCATTCTCAGCACCGGGCCATTATGTGGTAAGCGTGGAACGTTCAGATGAATCCGGATTAACAGCCATTGCCCGTCTTCATGTTATGGTTAAAAATTATTGAAATGAAAAAAGTACATTTTATCCTGTTTACACTCCTTTTTATTCAGGTTGTATTTAATAACTCAACGGTTTATTCCCAGGAAGCAATGCTCAGGGCAGGCATTGCCAGAACTGATATAACCCCGACAGAAAGTCTGTATATGGGAGGTTATGACATGACATTTAGACCCGGACGATCGGACGGATCGTATGGGAGTATTTATACTAGGGCATTGGTATTCGACGATGATGTTCAGCAGGTAGTTTTCATTGAGGTTGATGTAGTAAGCCTTCCTCATGATGATTATTTATCCATCAGGAAGCTGATCTCTGCAGAGACAGGCATCCCCGTTGAAAATATCCTGCTGGGATGTGTCCATAACCATGCTGCACCCTCCGCAGGTGAAAGAAATAAAGACTCAGATTGGTATATGCATTTAAGGAATAGTTTTATTACAACTGTGAAAGATGCCGTTGCTGACCTGGAGCCGGTAAAAATCGGCGGAGAGACAGGAAGGTCCAACATTGCCATGAACAGAAGAAAAAGGATGAATGATACAATGACATACATTACTTTCGATGAAAACAACCGCAGTCAATCCTATGGAAGATATAAAACCGACAACCCGGTACTGATAAGAGAGATGGATGGTGTTTATCGTCTGGGAGCCAATCCGAAGGGATCCATCGATAATGAGGTTGGGATCCTTCGGATCGATAAATTGTCAGGGCATCCCAAAGCAGTTTTGGTTAATTATGCCTGTCATGGCACCTCACTGGGAGGAAGAAATTACAAGATAAGTCCCGAATGGAACGGACATATGCTGGAATACGTTGAAGAAAAGATACCCGGAGTGATGGGCATATTTGTCCCGGGTGCAGCAGGAGATATTAATCCAAGATTTGTCGGTGGACTTGAGGGGTATGAAGACAACCTTGAAAATACTGCCTATCTGGGATATGAAATTGGAAAAGAGGTTGTTAAGGTTTTTAATTCGATCCATACAGCGTTGCCTCTGAATGCAGAAATAAAATTGGTGCATCAGGATATTGTCTGTCCCAAAAGATACGGCGAGGTAGTAGAAGATTTTAAAAATACTACCATAGCCGTACCTGTAACGGCAATTCGGATTGATGAATTTGTATGGGTAACATTTCCTGTTGAATTATTTCATGAAATTGGACAAATGATCAAGTCAAGCACGCATTCAAGATACCCGTTTTTGGTTGGCTATTGCAATGGGAGCTTAGGGTATCTGGTAACCCAGCAGGCATATAGCGAGGGTGGTTATGAACCCTGGGCAACAAGATTCGCCCCTGTTACAGAAAAAATCTTTGTAACAGGGGTCGAGAAAATGTTAATAAGATTGTATTGACCCTTATTGCTGTGTAAAAATTAAGGTTTCAAATACTTATTGATAATCTCCGAAGCCCATTCTCTGCCTCCAAGACCGAAAGCAAGTCCCAGTGCAAGGCACAAGGCCCCGAACAGGATGATAAATGCGTTGGTAACGATCGATCCGGCAATATTCAATTGCCCGAGGATAATGAAAATGGTTAAGATGATGATGGCATAATTGGCGATCATGCCGATGATGGAGGCTGTTTTCTCCTCCATGTTTTTAAGCGATGTAACCAGGACCTGAGAAACAAGTCTCGCAAAGTATATGCCTATCACAAGGATAAAAATGGCAACAATGATATTCGGGATATAAAGCATGATCTGATTGAAGAGCATGCTGGCTGCTGTGAGCTTCAGGCTGTTCAGGGTGGCCAGAATGACTACCAGCATGATGATCCAGTATATCAGGGTGCCGATAACATCAATGGAGGAAACTTTTACTCCTCCCTTGTCAAGAAATTTTTCAATGCCTGATTTTTCTGTCAGGTAGTTAAATCTGACCAGTTTTAGTCCTTTTACGCTGAGTCTTTTAACAACCCTGGCAATCATCCAGCCAATCAGAAGGATCAGCAATGCGCCAATTATCTGCGGCAGGGCAACAGCAATTTCATTTAAAAACTGCTGGGAGCTTTCAAGAAATAGATTCAGTTGTTCTTTCATAATTCCTTCGATTAAATTATCAAATTAGTGTCCAATTACTATTATGACAGTTAAAATGCGTCAGGTCACATAATTATTGATGATCAATCGATTGTAAGGCCGGGCCAGTTAAAATCACAGCGTTGCCATTTCGTCGTTATCAAAGTTCCTCCGGTAATAAGTCATGTATTCGACCTTCCTTTCCAGTGCATCCAGTACTGCATTGCTGAAGTTTACCTTCTCAAATTTCTGTGCACTTCCGAGTCCGCCGGGACTAAAAACATTGATCTCCATCAATTTTTCTCCAACGATGTCCAGGCCTACCAGGAACATCCCGTCCTGTACGATTTTGGGACGGACGATCTCTGCCAGCTGGAGATGCTGACTGGTAATTTCTGCAGCGCGCAGCCTTCCCCCGGCATGAATATTGCTGCGAATATCATCTCCCGTTCTTACCCTTCTGAAGGCCGCATACCTGCCCTTGTAACGCAGGGGCCTGCCGTTCATCATAAACAGGCGGGTGTCTCCCTCTTCGGCAGCTGTCAAATATTCCTGTGCAATGATGTAGCCATCTCTCAGCAGGGCTTCCACAATCTGGTTAAGGTTGGATTTATCCTCCGGTTTAAGCAGGAAGACACCCGAACCTCCCGATCCCTGGAGTGGTTTGAGGACAATATGTCCGCCATGCTCCTTGGCAAAGTGTCTTATATCACTGAGGTCGCGGGTAATTATCGTCTGGGGACGCACTTCTTCGGGGAAGAGCTGAAAATACATTTTATTTACTGCCTTGGCCAGGCCGTTCGGATCGTTAAGTACGATTACGCCATGCCGCATGGCAATCCTGCCAAAATTAATTCCGGCGGTAGCGGCCCACGATCTTGATCCAACCTCATTTGCCGGATCGCTTCTCAGCATCAGTATATCAAGTTCATCGACGGTGATCCTCTCTTCAACCCTCACCTTGCTCTGCAGGGCTTTTAAATAAGTTTCTGAGGTCTTGTAGATTTTCTTGGGTACCGAGTATGCCCTGGCCCGGATGTTCTCATCCGGATCATAAGCGAAATCCGAGAGCCCTATCACCCATACCTCGTGGCCGCGGTTGACAGCCCACATTCCCAGGCGGGTTGTGGTATAACCCGTCTGTTCTGTACTAACGTCGTTTACAACAAATCCGATTTTCATAATTTTTGTTTTATATTAAATTAAATATGTTCTTGCCGTTTTTTAAGTCATCCAGTCTGGATAGAGCTTGTTGGGAATCTAAATACCTTGGTTTGAGAAGGGTGGGTTTCAGGATTTTTCGGAGTTGGAGCTCTTTAATGACCGGTACGTCCTCAATAGAGATCTTGCCTACCAGGAGAGGGGAAAGGTCTCCTCCTTCCCTGATGTATTTGACCAGGCTTACCAGTCCCCTTAAATAAACTGAATCCTTGGTAAAACCGCCGCTTCTGAAGATCCTTGAGGTAATAATATATGCTGTTCGCTGGGAAAAGCCATGATGGAAATGAAGCTCCCCGAATGTCTCTATAAAAGTTGCATCGTTAATCAGCATCCGGGCAGCCATGACCCTGCCGGCAAGCAGCCGGAGTCTTGGTGGACTCAAACCTCCGACCAGGTATTCGGATAACACTGCCAGTCCCTCCTGAAGCTCATCGCAACTGGCAAGGCCACAATATAATTGCTGAAAGGGCTGGTCCCTGCCGTTAACATAGGTAAGGACATGTGTGCCTACTTCATGCTGGATCAATGCCTCTGCCCTTGATTCAGGAATTCTGACCCTTTTGCCGATAAAAAGGTTCCCGTTTGATACCATTAAGCCGGTGATGTCATCACGGATGATAACCTGGCAATTCATCCCATGGGCAGTTTCCCTGTAAAAGTCAATCTCTTCGCGTGCCATGGCTGCAAAGGCCCTGGCATTTATCCTCTTGCTTCCGCTGAGTTCATGGCTTTTCGGTGAGATCTGTTCCAATATCTTTTGTGCCAGTCCTGCCAGCTTGTCATCAATCTCGCCATAAAGCTGCATGCTGCCAAAGAAAAAATTCCTTGTGTTCCTGTCCCTGAGCATCGATAACTTCATTTCCAGTTCAACAAGTTTTTCATGGAACATTAGTGACAGGGCCGGATCCTCTATCCGGTCAAAGGGTATTTCATAAAGTTTCCTCTTCAGTACCGAGGGATCAACCGGTATGGGCCTGTAAAAGAAAACAGGTTCACATTTGAAGCGGCATGACCTGAACTTATTCCAAGATTGTTCAATATTTACAGGGGTGACCACCAGGAGGAAATCCAGTTCGTTGCTGATGGCTGCCAGCTTCTGATCTACTTCCCATACGGCTTTGACTACTGCCCGCCTTCCCAGGGATTTATAATTAGCCGGACGTACTGTCGTACGTTTGTGAGAAAATTCGTAAGCAGCTTGCTTAAAGGCCCGGGATATTCCACGATGCATTTTCTTCAGGACCAGTGGATATATTTCACTGGTGTCAGGATCCCTGAAAATCGGAGAAACCTCGAGTCCGATCAGGAAGCAATTATATTTAATAATATCCCTGGTGGTTAATACTGGGGGCAGCCTTTCAGGCCATGGCCGGTGTGTATAGACTGTTTTTACCTCCCCCTTGTTTTTTGAGACGGTGATCCGTGCCAGCGCATTCTTCAGAGATTCAATTGTTTCCGATGGAATCCGGTTGTATGGTACGAAAATACGAAATGATGGGGCTGTTCTTCCATGTTCCGGATCGATAATGGAAACGGGTGATTCCGTTGACCATATTTCAACGATTAAAAATGCCCCCGTCATATTCGACAGGGTCTGGACCACACCCTGTACCAGGGAAGAAATACCCCATTTATGTCTGGGGGCGGAAGATGCCAGGAGGTAGGAAGCTTCCCCCTTGATCAGTCGATCGGTTCCATGATCAGGTTTTCTCAAGGGTCGGCGGTAAAGACAGAGAAATGGCAGTTTCCTGTCAATATGCAGTCTTCCCTGACCGGGGAGAGTCCTTCTTACCTGTTTGTTTTCAGCAAGGCGATGGCAGACATCCCTGATAAATTCCTGTGTGATCAGCTTATCAATCCTGATAATCCTGTTTGAACCCTGATTTGATGATCTTGTCATGGATTCCGCTTTCGTTTTGACAGTTCTTCCAGGACACCAGGAACCGTGGACTTCAGTGCCTTGCCAATGGTATTGATCATGGAATGGTCGGGTTCACCTGTCCATTCATCCATAAAGAATTTCTTTACCTCGATAGACAGACAACAGACAGATTTATTGAAATTATCATGAATCCATTTCGGGAAATAGCCTCCCTTGAACTTGATATTCTCCCTGACATCAAGATGCCTTCCAAGGAAATCAACCCCTTGCAGATCAGCCATGAAACTGTCAACCAGGGAACCCCAGTAAACCCGGTCCATGGTCCCTGTACCAATGTTGATTTCCGGATTCAGGCTTGTATCCTCGGGAGGGGCATCAGGTCCATTCCGGCGGTGATTATAACTATGCAGGTCAAAAACCACCAACGCTCCGAACCGCTTAACCAGTTCTTTGATAGTTACATGGAAGTTCTGATATATTTCTGCATACCGCCGGAGAGATTCAGCGACCATCTTCGGGGAGGGTTTGTTTCTCCAGACCTGTAAGCCCCAGGCATCAGCGGGCAGCATATAGACTGCTTTTTCAGGTGGCCTGTTCAGATCAAATTCGAACCGGCTGCGATGGGCAACAATCCGGTTTTCTGTGATACCGGTCCAGATCCAGGTAAAAGGATCCTCTTCCCTCAATTGATCCGATTCGGACAGGGCAAACCGTTGGGCCAGCTTTTTACTGAGGTAGTGGCCATTATGAATGGCAGTTGCCAGTATGGGTAGATTTCCATCCAGCTTTATGGTAATATATTCATCCATTAACATTTAGACGATCCGGTTTTAAAAGGTCACAACCCTGGGTCAGGCCCCCTTCAAAGATACTTTATCTTATGTGACTTTAATAACCGGATCTGTCATAATACTGGATAGTCTTGTCTTATTAATCTATTATGCCATGAAAAACAAACATATGATCAAAGGAACAATAAAAGGCAGGGAAACCGGAGGTTTGAAAGCAACAGGTATTACCGAGGAAGATATCAGAAAACGGGCCTATGGAATCTACCTGGAAAGAGGACTTCAAGAAGGCACTCCGGAAGATGACTGGATAAAGTCAGAGGAAGAGCTATACTCTGATCTTGGGTTTTAGACGGAGCCGTCTTTATATCGTGCTGTAATTTAAACTAAATACTGGTCATTTATGGAGCAGGTAAATCCTTATTGGTTTATTATTGCAGCGTCTGTGGTCGTGATTATTTCGTATTTTTTCAACCTGGTATCGAGAAGGACCAATTTCCCCAGCGTACTGCTGCTGCTCATATTGGGAATGCTGATTAAATCAGGATTGATCCTGGCAGGGGTTCCATCATTTAACCTTGATTCTGTACTTGAACTGCTGGGCATTGTAGGTCTTATCATGATTGTACTTGAAGCTGCACTGGATCTGAAATTCAGCAAAGAGAAGGCACCCCTGATTTTCAAAGCCTTAATCATTGCTTTGCTGTCACTCACCACAGGCATCCTTACGATTACTTTACTCATTGATCAATATTTGGACAGTGGGATGCTGACCGCGATGATATATGCGATTCCTATATCGATTGTAAGCAGCGCAATAATCATCCCCAGCGTGGTAAATTTCAAGGAAGAACAACGGGAATTTATGGTTTATGAGGCTACCTTTTCCGATATCCTGGGGATCTTATTTTTTTATTTTACCATTGAGAGTGCACATTTTGAAAATGCGGGCATCCTGGCTGTGTCCGTTCTGGCTAATATATTCATAACGGTTATAGCCTCGTTTGTGCTGAGCGTTATATTGATTTTCTTGTTTCAAAGGATCAAAACACAGGTCAAGTTGTTTCTGCTGCTTTCAGTGCTTATTGTATTTTACTCTATAGGGAAACTGCTGCATCTATCCTCACTGATCATAATCCTTGTTTTCGGATTGATGCTGGAAAACAAAGAGGCTGTATTCGACCGATTCTTTAAGAAGTATGTGGTGGAAGAGGCGTTGAACCATATTCATGTCAACTTTAAGCTGATTACCCTGGAAACATCATTTATAATAAGGACATTTTTCTTTGTCATTTTTGGCATGACCATCACCCTGGCCTCCCTATTTGATATCGAGGTCATATTCCTGAGTGTGTTAATAACGGGGATATTTCTGGGACTCCGATACGTATTGCTGAGGATCATTCTCAGAAGGAGATTCCGTGAAATCCTGTTTCTTATACCCAGGGGATTGATTACCATTTTGTTGTTCTATTCGATTCCCCCCGAGTTTCAGGATCCTGCCTTTGATCCGGGCATCCTGTTCCTGACCATCCTGTTTACCAGCATTATCATGACCATTTCATTGCTCCATCAGAAATGGCAGCAGCGTCTGAAAGTCATCCGCAAGGAGCATGTCTACGAGGTCTACGGCAGGTTCATCCCTGAAGAATATGTACCCGGTCAGCAACCTGATGAACCGGTTGATTAAAAATGCCAACCCGAGAATTACAGATTAATTTTGTGCAGGCTTATCCATCCCAGGCCTGCGGATTCAGGGGGGATAAGCACTCCGCTCTCTATTTTCAGCATGCCCTCGAATGGATCATTGACGATATCAAGGTGGCCATCCAGGTCTGCATATTTTATATTTGGACGGCTCAGTGCGAAATGCAATCCTGCCGCAATCGCGAGGGCCGATTCATCCATGCAGCCCACCATGGCATGAATGCCGGCAGCTTTGGCGACTGAATTGATATGCATGCCCTCCAGGATGCCACCGGTCTTCATGAGCTTGATATTGATCAGGTCTGTGTAATGGTCCTTTGAAAGACGGAAAACATCTTTCAGGGATAAAAGACTTTCATCTGCCATTACCGGGATTGTCGATTTACTGGCCACTTTTGCCAATAGCTCCAATTGATCTTTTGGGGTTGGCTGTTCAAATAATTCAATGCTGGCATGGCTTGTGCCTTTTATAAATTTCAAAGAATCTTCAACACTATATCCCTGATTGGCATCAAACCGGATCCTGATTTGCCTGCCTACGGTTTCACGTATCCGAAGGATCTTCTCAATGTCTTCCGATACATTCTTCCCGCCTTTGATTTTGAGGATTTTAAATCCCCGTTTTACATGACTCCTGGCATGATCCAGGGCAGCGCTGAGGGGCATTATGCCGATGGTTATGCTTGTAGGTATGGAAAGGCGGTAACTGCCAAGGAACTTATACAGCGGTACGCCGGTTTTTTGGGACAGTATATCGTGGAGGGCCATATCCACCATGGCAAGTGCCGAAGGCATGCCATGTAACTCTTTCTTAAGGGTTTCTATAATATAAGCATACCGGAAAATGTCTTCACCTTTTATCAATGGCTCAATGATACTGGAAAAACAATTCAGCACATCTTCGGGCGATTCGCCAGTTATGCTTTTAACCGGTGCGGCACACCCCCACCCCCTGTATCCGTCCCGGGTAATGATATTAAGAAATATATTATCAGCCCTGTCAACAGATTCGTAGGTAATTGAGTATGGTTCACTCAAATTCAATGTTTTGACCATGCACTGTGCATCTCTGATTTCCATGGAGGATTTAATATTTTCTTTGATACAGGTCCTCTAGTTTACTCTTCTTTACTTCCTCGACAAATTTCACCAGATGTGCAATCATGATCTCCCAGCATTTTTTGCCTTTTTCACTGCTGGCTTTTGTTGGATCTCCCATGATTCCGGACTCAGACAAAAATTTTGTCCGGACATACCATGCCACACCTCTTTCTGATGTATAATCAAGATATGAACTGCCGAATTTCAATGTTTCATTCACTGCCTTATCCATCCTGACAACCTCGGGCCGGATGGCAAGGGTTGTACTGGTTTCTATTTCCCCGGCGTGGATATCGACAGGGGTTTCAATCAAACCATACAGATCAGTATCGCTGGTTTCGCCGGATTCAACGCAAACAAATATCCCGGTATCCCTGTTGATCATCTGGGCAGCATACAGCAGGGTGGGGGCATTATCCCCATGGCCATTCAGGATGATCAGTTTCCTTATGCCGTTTTTCACCAGACTGATCCCTATATCATAAACAAGCGATGAGAGGGCTTGATTACTGATGCTTACAGTACCCCTGAAATCTTCATGATGGTAAGATACACCGTATGGTATGCCTGGCAGGACAAAGGGTTTGGGGGTGCTGCATGCTTCAGCAACCCTGTCGGCCAGGTAGATACTGTCGAAATAATCGACATCCAGTGGCAGGTGGGGACCATGTTGTTCGATGGAACCACAAGGTAATATGGCTGTGTCGACCTCCCGGAGCAATTCTTCCATCTCTTTCCAGGTATTTGATTCCCAGTGGAATGCTGCCTTTGTATTGTAGCGACTATGAGCAATTCCAGTAACTTCAAAAGGGTAGGATTCCGATCTTGGCAGTTCAGATTGAAGATCGAACGCGGTCCATTGTTTATCCTTTCTTCTGACGGCGCCATCTGCATATTCCAGATAGATCGGTACCAACTTTCTCATTAATTGTACCGGCATGTCATTCAGATTACTGCGTTCCTTGTCAAAGCGCAATTTCATCACATGGGAATGGGGCCTGGCAAATCTTGCTATTTCATCACTTTTGTCGATGATTTTCTTCTGGGATAAAATGTAATACAGGTGGGAGGCATCTGTTTCCAATTGTTTGACCCCTTTTTTCCCGAGCTTGCTTATCGCATCTTCGATCTGTTTCCCGGTGTAACCGCATCGCTCGGCCGATACTCCAAGGGCTGCAAGTAATGCCACAATCCGTCTGCATTTTTCACATTTTCCGCAGGGATATGCACGGCCATTCTCAATATGGGCAGCGTGGCAGGAGACCTGTTGCTTCTGAAGATCCGGGTATCTTTCAGCCAGGATTTTCTGGATAAGCATCTCGGAAAGACTTCGCAAAATGGAAAACTGATATGTATTCCAGCCTTTTTTTATGTAATACCGGGTCAGTGCATTATCGAAATACCTGCTCTGGTCATATAATGCCTGATAGTGAGTGATCCCCTGGTAGCTGGATTTCATACTGGTATCGTACTCGTTCCCAATGATGATATTCCCGGCTTTCTCCTTTAAGGCAACAGGCAACGCCCCGAACAGGAATACTGCTACTGTCCATAACCTGACCGGATAAATATCGGCACGGACTTTGACAAAATCTTTCCTGATAAAGGGCATATATCGCAGGAACCAGTTGAAGATCCTGTCACTGTTGCTCCAGACCTTAACAGTGTTTGGATTAGTATCCTTTAAGTAATTATGGGCATTGATGGCGGTAAACCAGTGCCGACCCGATTCATTGATGAAGACGGGGTGAACATCGTTTCCAAGTTCAGTCAGTAGTCCATAACTAAGCAGGCTGTCCTTCCCTCCGCTGCTGAGTAATACGTATCTGTCCTTCAGCGTATCCTGGTATTCCCAATGAAAAACCTCTTCAGGAAAACGTGAATTGACAAAGGATACTTTCGCGTTTGTGTACCGCTTGTGTTTTTCTGCTTTGATCTGGTTATATGGGGCAATAATGTATTCATTCGCGAAGATGAATTTGTTCACATAGATCTCCCTGGAGGTATTTTCAAGCATATCCAGGATAAACCTCTTATCCGTCTCATCGAATAAACCGTCAAATATGATTTCCGTACAAAACAGGCCATAGTTTATGGCTACCTGGCTTAGCATCATGGATGCCAGGTTAATGGACCGGGATGAATTGTCAAAAACATTATCCCGATAACTGTATATAAGCTCATTCCAAACAACCTGACCATTTGCCAGGGTCAATTCATACCTGGCCCTGACCCGGGTCGGTTCAATGATTGCCGGGCCTACTTTCAGGCGGTTAAATACCCTTAGTGAATGAATTCCCGGAGCACTCATTTTATTAATTCAGGCCTTAAAAGTTCCACCAGGTCATTTGCCCCATCCACAAGTACATCAAATGCAGGCACCCCGGTCTCCTTTAGAATCTTTTTACACTCCTGTCTGATTTCATCCTTTTCCATTCCCTCATGGTTTAGTGTGACAGCTCTTACCTTTGTACCTGAGATAATTTCTATGGCCTGGATCTGATGTTTTAGATCCTGGATGCGGTAACCAGGGAAACCGTCATAGAAGATGCGCCTCGGGGCATGCTGCAATATTACAAAATCAGGCCTTCCGGCAGCCAGTAATTCAAATCCCCCGGGATATGCCGGATTCAACAGGCTGCCCTGGCCTTCCAGGATGATCACATCCGGGTTTTCATTTTTCCATGCTTCATAAATGGTATGTTCTATCTCACCGGAGACAAAATCATTGATCAGTGAATCCAGCACGATGGCATATTTTGCCCCTTGCAGCCAGGCAGTCTGACCGGTCCCTATCAGTTCAGAGGTATACCCTGCTTCCCTGAATGCATTGACCAGGATCCAGGCTGTCGTGCGCTTGCCAACTGCCGAATCTGTCCCCAGCAATGCTATTTTAAGGCTGTCGACCTGCTCTATTTTTCCACTGAAAAAGTGCAGTAAATGCCTGGCAGGCGGTTTCCTTATATCAACCAGTTTACATTGATTCTCCTGTGCAAGCGCTACAAGTTCCTTGTAGTCAGAAATGAAATCATGCAATCCGCTGATGACATTCATTCCCTTTTTCAGGGCACTTTCAATAGCATGGATGGCTGATTGCGGCATCCGGCCGCCATCCGGGGCAAGTCCAATGATGAAATCTGATATGGCAACACCATTTTTTTCAGCAATTTGTAAAGATTCATCAAGGTCTTTTACAATGGGTATATGATTTGTTTTTCCGTCCAGTACTTTGCCGGAATCCTTTCCCTGATATAGCGAATCAATGATGGACAGGATCCTGTACCGCAGTGAAAACCTGACAAGTCCATGTGCCGTTTTTCCATTTGGTGTATTGAAAGAACCTTCACAGTATACAGTGGCATTATGCTTAAGTGTCTCCGTCATTGTTTGCTCTTATTTTTTGCCCGTTAAAACGGCAACATATCTGTCGGGTTCTAATCCTTCCCTGCTGTTGAGTTCAAGCATTGCTGCAAGTCCCGCTGTAGAGGCCGGAAGTACATGCAATCCTTCCTTGCCTTTTAGTTGCCTGGTTATTCGAAGCATCTTTTGATCACTTATATCAAAGGCGCCGCCACCGGATTGCCGGATGGCATATAATGCTTCATCCCCGTCAAAACTATGCCAGTTAATCAGCGGTTCATTTACCCTTGTTTCCTTGATTTTTTCCGGGATAAGGTCTATACAGCTGTCCAGTTGTTTATTGAATGAATAAACGATGGCATTCTTATGGGAAGCGGAGGCTGCGATCATTTTTGGGATCCTGGATGTTTTCCCCCGCTTGTGCAGACTCACAAATCCCCTGTAAATCCCGGCCAGTAATGTTCCGTTTGAGACTGGGACGGCTACCATTTTCGGGGCATCCCTCAGCACATCATATATTTCGTAGGCTATCTCGGCGTATGAATTTATCTGAAGCGGTGTATTTGCTCCGCCCGGGTTGGCATCATACCAATCATTTTTTCGTGCCTGTTTAATGGAATATCTGACAGCATCCTCATAATTGCCCCCGTGTCTGAAGACAAACGCACCGTTTTTTTCCATTTCGCTAATCCGCTCGGTATGATAATTCTCCGGGATGTATATAATGCACGAGATTCCTGCAAGCTGGGAGGCAAAAGCAATGGCGGCTCCATAGTTACCGCATGTAGCCATGGTGATGGTGTCAAATCCCCTGCGCAGGGCATCATGACATTGGTAAAATGCGATACGGTCTTTCTGTGTGCCTGTTGGATTGTTTCCCTCAAATTTCAAAAATAATTGCCTGATGCCTTCCTCACGCTCAAGGTTCCTTGCCCTGGTAAAAGCAGTATCACCTACTTCAAGATTTATGATATCTTCAAATGATTCTACCCGGTCAACGAGGGAAAGGTTTTTATCTTTCACCTGCATACTGAGATTCTGGGTTTCTTTTGATACACCGGATGTTTCGGGAATCGCACCGTCTAGCAGGAGAACTTTGGAATCCATTCTGATTTTGATTTATTGTTTAGCCAGATAGGCATCATAATAATTTGCTTCCTTTTGCCCTTCCGGTCTGATACTGAGTACAGGAAATTCAGACTGATTAATGATCTCCTGGGCTGCCGAACCTACAAATCGATCAGTATAATGCGTTTCCTGCTGGGTCATAATCAATATCAAATCAACCCTGGTGGATTTGGCGAAAGAGAGAATTTCCTGTGGAACAGGATGTTTGCTTTTCACCAGTTTCACCTTGCAGGTAACTCCTGCATTATTGAATATTTCCCTGATTTCATCCAGTCTTCGCCGGTATTGAGCCTCAAGGTTGCTTCCGTCTGATCTTAGAATAGTTAAAACACTTACATCTGAATGCAGGATACCCGCAAATTCAATGGCTTTTGAAATCTTGGATTGTATGGCTTTAGACAGGTCAAGCGGCACTAAAATTTGCCTATTTTTAAAATTTCCACTGTTACTGACTGTGATCACTGGAATTTTAGCCTGGGCAATCACTTGTTTTGTATTGGAACCGGTTAAATTATCTGTCAGATCCATGGAATCCGACCTGCCCATGATTATGAAATCAGCATTGATATCTGCTGCTTTTTCGGATATTTTTCTATGAACCTTACCTGCCGTTATGATGATTTCGAAAGGTATTTTCGGATCATTAATATTGGCATTTACCTTTGCAGAGAGTCTCTGTCCAGCTTCTCTCCGGATCTGTTCCCTGATGTCCCTTGATATGAATTTGTCTGTGATATAGCCAGGCTCTTCAATGACATGCAAGCAGGTAATCATGCTGTTAATTTCCCTTGAAATATTACTGGCATATTGTAATGCAGCGTCTGACTGGGTACAGAAATTAACCGGCACTAATACTCTTTTACTGATCATCTAGCCTTTCATTTTATTTATGACAGTAGTTTCAAATATGGTCACCTGTTGCTCCCATGTTAATCACAATCCACATCAGATATAATCCAGATCCGCCGATTTCAAGGTAATTCCCACTGCAAAGTGAATGGTTTTTCCTGATTGTGACTGTGAAACCATCACGGGTCACATTGCCTTTGATACTGATGTGACCAAATTCCGTGACCGGGTCGTAACTAAGTGACATTACATGATCATATTGTGGTGCCCTGAAAGGATATCACCTTGATAGTCTATGTCTGATCCAATGGTGTGGTAAAATGAGAGAGGCTGTCCGAATTTACCCGATAGCCTCTTCATCTGCGGAGGCACAAGGTATCATTTGATTAAAAATGCAGGAGGTGAAATGAAGGAAAATAATATATATAGTGGTATTTTACTCAGTATCTGGTATTTGATAAAAAGAACATCGATAGCCATTGTTTCTGCTTTCCCGGCTGAGAAAGTCTATTCAAGGAAAAACCGGAAATCAAAAATATATATACGGGATATAGAAACGCCAGACAATCCGGAGAAACATTACCACCGGCCAATGTCAAAACCTGCCGTTGAAAAACAAACCTTGCTAAAAGATTCAAAAAAGCAGAAAGGATATCGACCTTAAATGAATAGATTCAGGATATTTTCTTAATTTGCCCTTTCCGGGATCCTTTTACCAGGGGTAAAAATAAGGTATTCTATCCGACAAGTATCCTTATATATAAGGCATGGTCACTCATAAAATGAGTACAACCGAATCCAATGATTTTCTCGGTTCCTTACTGAGCAACATTCCATTTGGGATCATTGCCTTGGATAAATCTGGCAATATTAAACTGGCCAATCACCTTGCAAAAGAATATCTTGACCTGAAGCCTACTTTGGATGATCTGATCAACCTTCATATTCTGACTTGCATTGAGCAGATACCAGTTCTGTCCGAGACTTTTGCAGAACGCTTTCAGCATATAAGAGAACCATTTGATCTTAAATCCATCACCATCAATGATAAATACCTGAATATCAATGTGCGGTTAATCCCGAATGGTTCCATTATATTCATTGATGATATTACAAGGTTTAAAGAAATGGAAGCCAATGCTGTGCAGTCTATTATTGCGGGACAAGAAAATGAAAGAAAACGCATTGCAAGGGAAATACACGACGGGATAGGACCGCTTCTTTCATTCACCAAGCTGGAACTGGATTCTTTTATCGATGATTTCACAGATCGTGAAAAAGGGTTCTCATCTGAGAAACTTGACAATATCAGACAAACGATCGATGCTATAACCAGTGACCTGCGTGATCTCTCACACCGTTTGATGCCAAGGCTCCTGGAAGAATTCGGATTGTTTTCAGCTTTTGGCAACCTTGTGCACAGGATCAACAATAATACAAAGACGAATGTGGAATTGTACTGCAATTTTAATGCTGAGACCAGATTTGACAAGGAGATTGAACTGAATGTATTCCGATGTGGGCAGGAATTGCTTAACAACGCCGTCAAGCATGCCAGGGCCAAAGATATTTTAATACAGTTAATTAAACATGAAAATAGTATTGTACTGATGGTAGAGGATGATGGCATAGGATTCGAAATGGGAAAACAGGATCATGATAAATTCGGTATAGGACTTACAAATATTGATACAAGGGTGAGATCCCTGAATGGAGAATTCCTTCTTGAATCAAAAAAGAACAGCGGTACTACGGCAAGTCTGGAAATTCCAACATAAATGGTGCAATTAATACATTAATGGCAATGGACAAAATCAGGGTGATGATTGCTGACGATCATAAAATATTCCGTGATGGTATTAAATCCATACTGGCGAAGGAGAAGGATATTGAAGTAGTTGAGGAAGCTGCCAGGGGGAGCGAGGTTATCGAAAAAGTCGGCAAATCGGCTATTGATGTTATCGTGCTGGACATAGATATGGGCGAACCCAATGGGATTGAGGTCGCCGAGATAATCAGCAGGGAATATCCTGATGTAAAAATATTGATTTTATCCATGATGGGATTACATGATTTCATAATCCAGGCGCTGGAAAAAGGGGCCATTGGTTTCATACTCAAAAATGCGGGTAAGGATGAATTGCTTACTGCCATCCGAAGCGTGGCAAAGGGTGACAGTTACTTTAGTAAAGAGGTTTCTGTCATCCTGATAGAGCATTTAAACAAACCCAGGACAACAAGGAAGCGAATTGCTGATATTCCTCTCTCGGCCAGGGAATTGGAAGTGCTAAAACTCATCACACAGGAAAACTCAAATCCGGAGATAGCTGAAAAGCTTTTCATCAGCATCCGGACTGTGGATACGCATCGAAGAAATCTCCTCGAAAAGCTGGGTGTGAAAAATACAGCCGGACTTGTTAAATACGCTATACAGAAAGGGCTTATCGACCAGGAGGATACCTGATTATACTGCCCGCTGGATAATCATCTCTTCCCTGAACCTGTCATATTGCTCAGGCAGATCAATTATTTTCGTTTCATGCAGCAACTTAATGAAGGATGATCTCTTTTGCTGATTGAACAATACACCGATCAGATCCGGGGATGGTTCGTCAAACTTTTTATCCCCGGGAAGCATAAAGAAGCTTACATTGCCTGTTAAAGAACCCGAAGCGAGTTCTTCATACAAACCTGTACCGGAGAAATACTTCTGCTGCAGAATGATCACAAGATCTGTGTGGTCTTTAATGGCAGCGAATATTGCCCCGTTCATATCATTGTTAATGAGCTGGATATGAATATTAACCTCATCAAAAGTATTCCATTGATTGAACCTGCCATGGTAATATCCCTTCATTTCAAGCAGGTTACAATATATTTCATTTTTTTTATTGGTTATTGCGTTTTCAAGCCTGTCCTTATTTAACATAAGTTGCTGGGATAATTCCAGTGATGTGAGCGCAATTATATCCGTATTAGACCTTCGTGCCATCTCTACCGCGAACGCAAAGGCATTTCTATTATCGTCCTTTATCCTGTAAGGGAATAGAATGCTTGTTTTCATGGATTTTCTTTATACTTGGGACAAAATATTCATGGATGGTCACTTGGAAGTGCCACCACCACACCTATTCCTAAATCGGCCAGCCCCTGCTTCAGTGACACTGCCACACGGGCTCATAATCATTAAATGGTAAATGATTTTTATCTAACTTGCTTACCGGTATAAACGCTAAAACTGAATATAATGGCTGATTTTTCGAATACATCAGAAGGCAGGAAGGAATTGTTAAAGCATATGATTTTACAACTCCACAAGGGTGAAGCCCCGGGTGAAGTCCGGAAAAGACTTGTGGAACTGTTAAAGAGTATACCCTATAATGAAGTTGTGCAGGTAGAGCAGGATTTGATCAATGAAGGGTTGCCTGAAGAGGAAGTATTAAAGTTCTGTGACATTCACACACAGGTACTTGAAGGACATATTGACACTTCTGGTGCCAAAGAGATACCGGAAGGGCACCCTGTTGATACGTTTAAAAAAGAGAACAAAGAATTGATGAAACAGTTAATGACCTTGAACAGGTTTTATGAGAAGGTTAAAAAGCCGGAAGACATTGAATATGAAACATATCTTATTCAGTTAAAGGCATTTTTTAATAACCTTATGGATGTGGAGAAACATTATCTTAGGAAGGAAAACCTGCTTTTCCCGTATCTCGAGAAGTACAACATTACAGGGCCTCCCAAGGTAATGTGGGGGAAGCATGATGAAACGAGAGAATTGCTTAAATCGTCAATGGAGGCGCTTAATATCAAAGGATCAGTGGAGCCTGAGGAATTGGATGCCCTGATCGAAATGGTATTGAAGCCGACATCTCAAGCCATTGCAGACATGATCATGAAAGAAGAAGAAATTCTTTTCCCGATGTGCATGGATAAATTGACGGATATCGAATGGTATGAAATAGCTCAGCAAAGTATTGAGATTGGTTTCTGTTTGTATGATCCTGAGACAGCATGGAAACCTGAAGGGATAGCGTCCATTCCTTTGTCAAATGCAAAGGATGGAATGGTACAATTACCAAGTGGTAAATTAGCTGTGAATGAATTGGTTAACATCCTGAATGCATTGCCTGTTGAAATTACATTCGTAGATGGCAATGATAAGGTGAAATATTTTTCGCAGGGAAAAGATCAAATCTTCAAGCGGAACAGGGCCATTCTTGGAAGGGATGTCCGGCTCTGTCATCCGCCCAAAAGCGTTCATGTGGTGGAACAGGTAGTAAGTGACTTTAAAACCGGGAAACAGAATGAAGCAGCATTCTGGATAGAGATGAACGGCAGGTTCATTTACATCGTTTATTATGCCATCCGGGATGAAAACAACAAATATCTTGGCACCATGGAAGTGGTGCAGGATGTTACTAAAATCAGGAATATAAAGGGAGAACAGCGCTTGTTGAGCTACCTGGACAGGAATGAAAAATAAAAATATTTTGCTGATTACTCCAAAATCAAAAATTGGAGAATTATTGGAAGCTTATCCGGAACTGGAAGAAGTTTTGTTTTCATTGTCACCCTCATTTAAAAAGTTAAAAAATCCGGCCCTCAGGAAAACAATTGGAAAAGTTGCCACATTGCAACAGGTAGCAAGAGTAGGTAATCTCTCAATAGATTCACTGGTAAATGAACTTCGAAAAAGAGCGGGTCAGGAAACACTGGAATTAAATGAATTATACCAAACTGAATCAGTCACCAAACCAGATTGGGTTAAAAGTGAGAACATAAAGTTTGAATTTGATGCCATCCCGGTGATCAACGCCGGAGAGAATCCAATGGGTATAATATTTGAATATCTGGATAATCTCGGGAACAGCGAGATCCTCCTGTTTAAAACTCCCTTTTTCCCTGCTCCCATCCTGGAAAAAATTAAACGAAAAGGATTTGCGACATTCACACTATGCTTAAATGAAAATGAATTTGACAACTATATTCAAAAGGAACACTGAATGATGCTTGACTATAATGATTTACATCAGGCAAGGATTTATGCAGCCGTGTTATCGGCAATTATTTGCTCCATTTTGTGTCTTGCCCGTAATAACCTCATCTTTACTGCGCTGGCCGACAGCTTGAACTCCCTCTGCAGGTCCTTTACTGAATAATCCCCGCGATATTTGAGGTCAAGCATTTTCCTGTCATTCTCGGGAAGCAGCATGAGGTACTCGTCTATTTTCACTTCCATCTGCTCACGGCTATGTCTTGCCTCAAATTCTTCATCATCGATATCATCTGAGATGATATGGTAACCAGAGCCTGCAGTCAGGCAGCATTCATTCTTTGACTTGGCTGCCTTGCTTATGCAATGATTGGTGGTAATTGAATATAACCATGTGGAAAATTTAGATGATCCTCTGAATGACCTGATATTGCTGAAGGCTTTCATTAAAACGTCCTGGGCAAGATCAAAGGCATCATCCGGATTCCTGCTGAAAGACAGACATTTATGGTATACTTTTGAATAATACCTGTCATACAATATCCCCAGACTGTTATTATCACCCTTCAAGTATTCAATGACAAGTTGTTCATCACTCAGGTTTATTTTTGGATCAGCCTTCATTTTACTTCATCTTAAGAGATAAACAGATAAATCTTTGTGTGAAGTAAATTTACAGGCCGATATAGCACTGTGTTAGAGTGATAAAACGTATTTTTTGGAAACAGTAATTTAATTAAAAACAGTAATTCTGGTACTGCTCAGGGATAGGTAAATTGCGTAGCTTGTCCACAACTATCCTTTATCCGGTTGTTTCGATCCTGATCAGTTTCCTGATAAGGTTTATCCAGAAAGGACTTAATAACAGTGTCAATGCGATAGTGCTTATGATCAGCTGGTAGGCATAATCTTTAATAATTCCCGCAGCATAGCCGGTTGCTCCCAATATGAAGCTGAATTCACCAATCTGGGACAGTAAGGCACCTGAGTACAGACTTGTTCTCCAGTCCTTACAGAAGATACGTATCACCAGAACATTAATGGTATTATTTATCAGAAATACAATGAATACCAGGACAGCAATGGTCACTGCATTCTCCCTGACAAACTCCAGGTCTATTAACATACCGACAGAAACAAAAAACAATGCCACGAACATTGTTTTAAATGCATGCAGACTATCATATACCCATTCCGTTGATCTGGCGGATGAAATAATTATGCCCGCAACAAATGCTCCAAGCGCTGAAGAAAGGCCAAGCAATGCAGTCAGGGTAGCAAAACCAAAGCATAACGCAAATGCAACAAATACTTGGGTTTCATGTTCTTTGCTGATAATACTTCTGAATGGAAATCTTACCTCCTTTTTCTTAAGAATATAAACAATGATGATCAGGATAAGGATGGCTCCCGCAATTTGTTTGATTAAATCGCCTTTTTCGGGCTGCCCGCCACCCAGATATCCGGTGATAATAAGCATTGGAACAATCAAAATATCCTGGACAAGCAGGATACCAAGCACATATTGTCCGGCTACGCTGTGAATTTCATCCCTTTCCTCCAGCAGTTTGATGACAACGGCTGTACTGCTCAGACTGATCACGAAACCTAGCATAACAACCTGCTGCGGATTCCATCCAAAATAATGCCCGAGCATCCAGATGACAAAGATGCTAATAAAAATCTGGATCAAAGTGCCTATCACTGAAACTTTCCAGTTGGTGATCAATTCCTTAATATTTATCTCCATGCCAATGAAAAACAACAGGAGGACCAAGCCCAGCGAACCCAGATTTGATATCAGGCTTTCATCTCTGATAACACCCAGACCATCAGGGCCGACCAGTAAGCCGACAATGATGTATGTAATTACAGAAGGTTGTTTAAGCAGGCTTAGGACAAAGCCAACCAAAATAATGATTAATGACAGGATGATGAACCTGGACAGAAGAGGATCTATGGTTATCGCTGCTAACATGCTGAATAGATTTGTGGAGAGTAGGAATTTTTTGCTTCTCAGGATTCGTATTTGATTAATTTGACCCAGCACGGATCTGTGGTCACCATTATTTTATGGTTAAATGTGACTTATAATTCCTGGACTGTCTTAAAGAATAATAAAACAAGGCATGCAATTCATTAAACTAATCGGAGCATAATGGCAAAGACAAAAAAACCAACCGGCAGATCTGTTCCGGTGAAAAAAAAGATCATCCATAATGTAATCCGAGACAGAGCCAATGAGATCTATGAGAACAGGATTAAGAGTGGCATCCCTGGTGATGCCGATTCTGACTGGTTACAGGCGGAAAGAGAATTGATGAATTAGGAAGGATTTTTTTAATGATATTTTGATAACAAGGCATTCCGGTTCTGGAAGTTAGACGGACCCTTACCAATTGGTCACCTGATCTGGTTTTTGATAACATTCTCCAACTTGACTACAATTGGGTTGGGCCATTTTCTATCGTTATAAATCCTTTGCCCGCGAAATACGGAAAGCTTCAGTCCTTCCCTGGTTTGCTTAAAAGTGGTCGCTCCCATTACATCTGGACTATACTCCAGTGTTTTGTTATCATGGCCGAGGACTGACACCTTGGTATCCCTGGTGGCCATTAGGGAATTCAGTATAAGCTCTCTTCTGCCTCCGAATTTTATGGGCTTACCCGTGATAAATACATAAAGCGTATTTTGGTCTTTCTTCTTCAAAAACCATGCATCGCCTTCCCTTACTACATGCCAGGATTCAACATTCTCAAAAGCTTCCCTGTTAATAAAATTCCATAATGCCAGTTCATTCAGGAGACCTGATTGTGCAGGGGGAATCTGCCCTTCCTTATCCGGCCCGATATTGAGTAACAGATTTCCTCCTTTACATCTGATCTCTATCATTTTCCGGATCAGGTCACCGGCATTCTTATAATTTTCATTGGTAGGCCTGTACTGCCATTGGTCGCCCAATGTTATGCAGGATTCCCAGGGTGACGGAATGGGTTGATCGGGTATTGTCTGCTCTGGTGTTTTAATGGCTCCACGCGTAACCACAACATCCTCGTTCAATTCCCAACAAACTTTAGCCAATTCAATATTTGCAGAAACATCCACTCCATCAATAAAAACTATATCAATGGTACCATACTGGGTCATAAGTTCCTTCATTTGAATCTTATTATACACCATCAAATCAGGGTTTTCAGAAGGCATAGCGCCAGGTTTTCTTCTTCCAATTTCCCTTTTTTTATCGTACATAAACCAAAAATCGTCAGGAGAAAAATACAATCCGACAGCCATTCCTTCCTTTCTGAATGCCGCTGATATTTCTCTGGTAGCGTCAGTGGCAAAAGGGGTATTCATCACGTTAAAGTCGGTCGTTTTTGTATCGAACATGCAGAAACCACTGTGGTGCTTTGCCGTAAATACCACATATTTCATCCCTGCCATGCTGGCTTCCCTGGCCCATTTCTCCGGCTGAAAATGAGCCGGATCAAACGTTTGGGGCAACTGGTTAAAATACCTGTCCAGGTAATCCTGCGATGCTCCGACTGCAGAATGTGAAATGACCATTCCCATCTGTACATCGAAACTCCAGTGGATAAAAAGCCCCAGGCCAAGGTCAGTAAACCACGTTTCCCTTTCGGGTTTGTTTAAGTTTAATTCGCCCTGATGCTGGGCAATCAATCCACTTCTACTGACCATAAAGGCTAAAATAATTACTATTGCCTTTAATTTCATGTTATTGGTTTCTAGTATTCTGATCACGGAGAACTATTTTAACTTTTCAAACCTGGCAGCCCAGCCGCCGCCAGCAGAGAGCTGGATATTCATTTCATCTTCCCTGGTTACCTTCACGATCTCCCCGACATAATCAGCCGCCTGGCGATGGGCATTTAATCCATCCTTAAAGATAACCGCTTTATATTCACCCTCATCCAGAAAAGAAAGTCCGATTGTCAGCTCTCTCGGGTCCCAGTTGGTCATGGCACCTGCATACCATGTGTCGCCTTTCCTGCGGGCAAGGGCAACATATTCGGCAACTTTGCCATCCAGGGGTACCGTCTCATCAAAGGTTACGGGTACCTGTGTTATGAAATCAGTGCATTCCTGCTCCTTCATGTATTCGGTGGGATTGTCAGACAGCATCTGGAGGGGAACCTCGAAAATCACATACATGGCCATCTGATGACAGCGGGTGCCCTGGCTCATGGGGTTGGCATTGATGGGAGCAAAGCAATCCCTGCTGGCATTGCGCATGGCTCCGGGGGTATAATCCATGGGACCGGCAAGCATCCTGATATAAGGTATAGTAACATCATACCGGGGCACATCCTCATGCGCCCATTTCACATTCTCCATACCCTTTACGCCTTCATATCCGACCACATTGGGATAGGTACGCTGCAAACCGGTGGGTTTGAATACACCATGGTAATCGATTAACAGCCGGTGTTCTGCTGCTTTCTTAGCCATCTCATAGGTGGATGCTACGGCCAGCTGGTCATCGCGATCAATAAAATCGATTTTGAATCCTTTGATGCCCATGTCGGCATATAATGAAAATACATCATCCAGCTGCAGCATAAGCTGGCGCCAGCCAGCCCAGAGTATTACGCCAACGCCGCATTTGTTCCCATGTTCAATAATCCCCGGAAGATCAATCCCCTGCCTGGTCCTGGTCAGGTCCCTGAAATTGGACCAGCCTGCATCCATAATGATGTATTCAATCCCATTGGCTGCAGCGAAATCGATGTAGTACCTGTAAGTTTCAGTATTTCTGCCTGCCTTGAAATCCACGTGGGAGATGTTCATGGCACTCCACCAGTCCCAGGCCACCTGTCCGGGCTTGATCCATGAAATATCCCCGATCCTGTTTGGGGAGGCCAGTTTCTGGACCAGGTCATTATCCAGTAATTCCTTATCGTGTTCACTGATGATCACTGCACGCCAGGGGTATTTACGGTTTCCTTTAGTCCTGGCAATGTAATCGGCCCGTCTCACCGGGATATAATTGATCCCGACCTGTTTTTCCTCCAGCGGATAAGGGGCATAGACGCCTTTATATCCCAATCCTGTTTCGTTAAGTTTCATGAACATCCCCGGATAATCCTCCAGGTCGGCTTCCATGATCACTGCTTTCCTGCCACCTCCCACATCTGCTGAAAGGGGCAGGAATGCCAGGGAATCGGGCCGGAATTGTGAGATCTTCTGTTCAGTGTACAGGGACTCAAACGAGCAGTTAAAGATCCGGCCATCCCTGTAATCCCACATATAGGGTATGAATACCGGGTGGTCGTGGGTGAAATTGAAGTTGGCCTCCTCGTTCGCAATCACTATCTCACCTTCCAGGTTAGTGAAGAACCGGTATGCCACCGCATCGTCATAGACCCTGAAAATGATTCCGTAATCATCCTGAAAATCCAGTGACAGCTGAAAACAGTGGTCATCGACAATGGCTTTTTTATAGTTCACAGCTTTAAATGATGTATTCACTTCCTCTAATTCAGAGGAACTGATCTGTGCGTTGTGGCCCAGTATCAGTCCGTCTGCAAGCTGCAGTGAAATGGGAGAAGGGTTGATGATCTGTTGCCCATCGTGTTTTACCGACCACTGGAGCCTTTCCCTGGTCTGGACCAGCAAGGAGATGGATCCATCAGGCGATCTGACTTCAAATTCATGTTTCCTTTGTCCATGGCCAGGCTGTGCCAGCAAGCATAACAACAGTATAAGAATGGAGTTGGTTTTCATGTTGGTTAGATTTATGAATCAGTATACTTTACAGTTTGTTATAGACAATGATTGAGGTACCGCCTCCTCTTCCCATGAATCCCGGAGCAGATCGTAAAATCTCCAGCTTTTTCCCTCTCTTCTTCAGCGTCCAGACCTCTTTTGATATTCTTTCCATGGGCCTTTCGCCAAAATTGAAGGTAACTTTCGAATCTATGGTCAGGGTATCCTTTTCCCTTGACCAGTATGCATTCTGAATCCTGCGTGCATTCATGAACGTGGTTGATTCCAGATCAGTTCCATCAAGGGGGAAAGTTTGCTCCGATATGGCATCATCCCCCCATTCAACCACAGAGGTGGATATTACTTTCAGTTCATTTTCCCGTTGCAGGATGTTCAGCTTGTATGGTGTACTCATCGGACCAAAGCTCTGAACCTTTGATTCGCATTCGCTCATCAGCCATTCACCTGTAAAATTGGCACTCCTGTCTATTTCAATGGGATCAAATCCACAGGCCTTCCGGTACCCGGCTGTCCCATCCAGGTATGCCTGGTCCTCGTAAAATACATATCTCGGATCACCGGTAATCTTTTCATAATCCTCCGGTGATGTACCCCTGACCATGCCTGCCCAGACAACCCAGTACGTCCAGTTGGGCTGGGTATCCAGTATTTCCGGGGCAGGCGGATTCCCCACCTCTCCGAGCACCAGGGGTTTACCGGCTGACAGCTCCATCAGGCCATCATAATAGGATTGGTTGAAATCATTGCCGTAAACATCCAGTGACAGCATATCCAGGTAATCATTACCGGGATAATAGCGTTCGAACTCTCGTCCCGGCTGGCTGGGCCGGTCAACACTCCAGAGCCAGATAAGGTTGTTCAGCTTATGATGTTTCACCATCCTGTCAAACAACTGCTTATAGAGTGCAACTGTAGTATAATTACCTTCGTACCGGCCTCCCCACCAGAACCAGTCGCCGTTCATCTCATGATAGGGCCTCCACAATACGGGCACATTCGCTTCCTGCAATTGCTTGAGGAAGGAAGCAATGACATCTACCTGTTTCAGCCACTGTTTGTGAAGTTCCGTTCCAGGTGTCAGTACATCCTCGAACTGCTGGTCCAGCAGTTGACCCTGGACACTGGCAAGTGCCGCTGTATCGTAACCGGGCAGCGGCCTGAACGTGATGGGCTCCTCTGCGGTAGGTGGAACAGCATGCCAGCAGAGGGTTACAATATGACCCTGTTTATGTTGCCGGATGGCTTCTTTCATGATATCCGGCCTTGCCAGGTAGGAATCCGTATCACCATCTTCTGCAAAACCAAAATCCTGGCTCCACACCACAGGGGTTTTTCCAATGTAATCGCCGGCAAACTGTGAGTTCCTTTCCCCTGTATTCGGATAATTATGCTGGCCGGAGAGAAAATATTTACCGCTGAGGGTATAGAAATAGGCCAGCAGCGCCCTGGCCTCGGTTGATGCATTCGGTGTTACAGGCTCAGCTGGTTTTCCCTGGCTCCATGCAGGCACAGAGAGCATCGAACATAAAATCAGGATGATAATACACGTTCTGTTCCAATGTTTCATAATTGTTGGTTTTATAGGTTTAAGCTGGATAATTTTCATTTTATTCATGCAGGTTGAATCCCGAAATAATCACTTCTGGTTTTTCTCCCCGCGCATCTTCCTTCCTGACACTCATATTTATTGTTCTGGATTCCCCGGGCATCAGGGAAACGTAATTATCGCTGTACAGGGCTGGCAGGATCCGCTCACCGGATTCCTTTCCTGTGATCTTCAGCCTGATCATTAAGGCCGGTACATCGGTCGTATTGGTTAACCTGGTCTCCATGGTCCATTTGTCACCGGCTGATGTAAGCATGGTTTTGGCCCCGATCTTAACATCAGGCAGTTTATTCAGTGCCTGGTAATTCCCCTCTTGCTGTCCCCGCCAGTAGAAATTCTCAGAAATCATCCTTTCGCCTTTCATCAGGATTAACTTGATAAAATGAACGGATGACAGGTTTTCAGTGAATTTAAGTTTGAAAAGTTTTCCGGTTGTGTCCTCATTGCTGTCTATAACCGTATCCTTCTCCCACTGCACAGTCCCATCCATATTTATCAGCTGTGCTTTTGCTGTAAGTCCCTCCTGGTCCATTCCGTGCAGGTTGACTATCTCGACGGTGTCAAACACCGGATTCCATTGAATATGAATTGGCTCAGAGGCTTTCTTACAGCCGAAATATGCTGCAGTAGGTTCGAGGTAGTAATCGTAGGTTTGCCACACCATGGAAGGCCATGCCGGATGGCTCATCCATAGTATCAATCCTTTTCTGTATTTGCTCCGTCCCTCAAACATGCCCCGGTACCCGTTATAATTGATCCATTGGGCCAGTTCTGTAAATTGCGTGGCATTGTCAACAGGACCAAAACCTTTCTCAATCATTTCGTTGAATGAAGCGGCTCCCTGCGCACCTTCAAGGCAGTAGTCATGTAATCCCCACTGGCTGTTTTGCGGCCAGCGTTTTGATTCGGGTAATGTTTTCTTGAGACTTTCACAGGACATGACATTGGGCATTCCCCTTTCGCTGTGTAATTTATTACGTCCATACAAGAGGAAATAATCCATTACGGGAAGCGCCCTGTACGGACCTCCTCCTGAAACAACCCCGAAGGATGAATTCGAGATATAATGGATCCCCGGATGAATTTGTGGGATAAGTGCATGCAGGGCTGTATCGAGGGTCTCGGGTGGGTTTCCTTCGTTTCTTCCGACATAAATGGCAATGGAAGGATGGTTCCGTATCCTCTTGATCATATCTTCTGCATTATCCATGAACATTTCAGGATCATAGGGGTCAGGTCCATCAACGGGATTTGCCAGCCAGAAATCCTGCCATACCATCACACCATGCCGGTCGCATGCTTCATAGAATTCATCGTCCCCTGTCTGTCCGACCCAATTGCGGATCATGGTAAAATTCATATCAGCATGGTAGCCAACTGCGATATCATATTCCCGTCCGCGGTAATTCAGGTTTGATTCAGAAAAGCCCCAGTTACCGCCCCGGCCTATGAAGCGCCTGCCATTGATATAAAGGCTCAGAATATTGTTTTCTTCGTCGAATGCCATTTCACGCACGCCTGATTGGAAGGAATGACTATCTGAAACAACACCATCTGCTGTTTCAAATGACAATGCAACCTCATAAAGATATGGTTCACCGTATCCCTTAGGCCACCATAACAAAGGATCATTCATTTTAAGCACCGGATGGGTATCAGGATTCAAGCTGACTTTTTTTGACTGGCCGGCTTCAAGAGAAACCTCCTGTTCGAAGAAAATATCCCCGTAGCTCCCTTTCAGGATCCCATCCTCCGGTTCTGACAGATGATTTTTCACGGTTACTTCGATATTGATATCGGCTACGGCAACATCCGGAAGGGGAAGATCTGTTGTCACGAAGGGTTCCTCCAGTGTTACGCCTCCCGTGGCTGTCAGATAAACGTCATTCCAGATACCTATGTTCCTTCCCCGGATGGTTGGTATCCAGTCCCAGCCCACTGAAGCATGGAAGGATGGATTATCACCACCCATGATACCACCATTCTTATCAGGGTGAATGGCTGTCTGCTCTTTGATGGTCCCGATGTTGTCCTGTTTTCTGATCAGTACGGCAATCGCATTCTTCTGGCCAGGTCTGACCAGGTCGGTTACATCGAATTGCCCCCTGATGAATGAACCTTCGATACTCCCGAGCTTTTTGCTGTTAAAAAAAACATATGCCTTCCAGCTGATACCATCAAAATTCAGGAACAGCCTTTTCCCCTCAAAGCTGGCGGGTACCTCAAATTCATTCCGGTACCAGAAATCGGAGTTGAAAAAGGACTCAGAGATCATCAGCTGGTTATCCCCGAAATTAGGATCTGGCAGAGCACCGGCGTTCCGGTAACTGGAAAGTGCCGTACCCGGAACAGTAGCCACTACCCAGTTCTCGTCTGAGAATCCTGTTTGGGACAGGTCCTCACCTTTTGCAGATACCAGCGAGGATCGCTGGATCTTCCAGTTTCCCCCTGCCAGGAACAACCTGTTTCCAGTAACCGCAGGGCTCTCTTCCGGAACGGCAAAGACGCCACCCCTGCCCATTACCTGTAATTCACTCAGGAGGTAGTTTCTGGATACAGCCTCCGTCATCAGGACACGAACATATCGTCCATGAATATTATCCTCCAGGGCAATATCATCCACCAGGTTCTCTGTATCGGGCAAATCGGCCACATCGATCCAGGTTTCACCATCATCGGATACCTGTATGGTCCCAGAAGCAGCTTTGTTTATCCAGTGCAATATAAGGTGATCAAAAGATGACTTTGCCCCCAGGTCGACAGTGATCCACTCCTCACCGGCTCCTGCGCTCATCCATGCAGAGTTAAACCGGTGTGATGGGGCCATCTCGACCTGGCCCACCTCGTTGTAAAAATTCAAATCTCCGATATCCCAGGAGGTGGCACAGGGTGCATTTAAATCAATTCTGTAATAGCGGTACGCTACCGGCTTACTAAACTTGAATGTCTCATCCATTGCCCTGCGGGGTACCGGGGGACGGAAATTAAAGCTGAAAGAGGGTTTTGGTTCATTCGGATCAGTAGGGCCAAAGAAATCGGCAAAAGGATTTATCGGTTTCCCGGTGGAATCCTTTTTCATATTCTTAAGCATTTCTTCAAAAGGATTCGGCCTTTTATAACCCGGTAGGCCTGATCCACTGTTTTCGGCCAGTATAACCCAGTCTGTTCCGTTATCGGACCCGCTGAGTCTGAAATTCCATCCCTTTGATTCTGATTCATCATAACTGTATAAACCGTTAACTGCAATACTGGAAATTTCGGGAACCTGCTCTTCTCCTCCGCATTCAAACTGTACCCAGATATCGTTACCATCAACTGTGATAGCTGATCCAGTAACATGATCAAGCACCCATTCCCGTTCATTTTTGGGTACCGGGCCATGATTGGTTTCAAGAGAGATATAGGCTGGCACTTTTTCTGTGATAATGCCGTCTGTGACCAGTTGTGCTGTCAGGTTGTAATCGTAACTGCTCGAATGGTATGCAGCCCGCAAATGGGCAAGGTTGCGATAGGTATCATTATCTGTCCTGAGATCAGGTGAAAAATCCTCAGCCGGATTTCCAGGATAGATACCAATACCCCTCGTAAATTCAATCCTTTTACTATGGCAGCTTAAAAAAAGTGAAACCATTGTGATGAATGGAACAAATATGCTTTTCATTTTAAAAGTTGTGAGTACATAATGCTAATGCCAGTCTGTGAAAATTTACATTTCCAGGTCAGTACACCACTAAAATGCCTGTTAAATGGGCCATCCTGATACCAGGGCCTCATTTCTTGCGCAGTAAGTTTGTACAGGATATTGCAATAAGAAGTATTACAACACCGTAATGGTCATGCTTATTCATCTTAAATTCAGGAATTATTATAAAAATAAACCTTTAATACACCTGTATCAAAAAAATCGATATCCGGCTGTTTTTTATCTACATTTTATAAGTTTAATAAGATAGCTGTTGATCATTGCTATGATACAACCCAAATTTTATAATATCAAATCCCGGTAAAGTATTTATTAGATTGATATAATCTGAAGGAGATTTAACAGTAAGTTGAATATAAAAAAGAAAGGTTAAAATCTGCTTGAATCCAATTCTTTTTCGATTTTGTTAATCAGTCAGTAGTTGTTTCTCTACTTCAATTTGTTTAATGAATTCAATGACTGCCAGGATACTGTGATCATGAGCGGCTAATTGATTCTGCATCTGTTCTATCTCAACCAGGATATCCTTTGAATCATTGAGAACCTCACGCATCTAAATTATTAATTCGGATGATCTGGATATTTACCTTATTGGCTCTTCAAGTCTCCAAACTCTTAGGTTGTCAATTCGAACATAAAATTTTCCGGAAACCCAGTAATATTTTTTCTTAGCGCCCTTTTCAACTGTTTGGTCTCCACCTCATATCATTCTGCCAGGTCATGGTTCAACATTAGCTTAATGAACAATCGCGGATATTATCGTGCAGGATATGAAGCTATGAGATATTTCCGTGTAATCACTGGATCACGAAATAATAGGTGATGGATACCGGTTTCGGCCCAGCTATACTGGCGGGATGATCACCCTGTCGCGGATTTTTCAACACTGGCTTATTGGTGGAATGATTTCAGTTATGGTCGAAGCCTGTACGCTGGCCTGGCTCCTTATCGTATCGACAGAAAATCGGAATATAAACTGTGGAAAAAGGATAAATATTTATTCCATCAGTTGGATATGATACGTTCTCTCGAAGGTATGGATGGATTTGGTTTTTTCAGCAGTAAGCATTTTCTAAGAGAGGACTTGAAGTCATTGAATAATAAGCTCCAAAGAAAATATTGTACCCACCCCGCCATAATACCAACCATGCCCTGGATAGACAATGAAGCCCCAAAAGCACCTGTAAACCTGACTATTGAAGGCTCAACAATTCGGTGGTATCCCGTCGTGGAGGAAAATGAAATGGATAAAGCAAGGTTCTTTGTTGTATATCGTTTTGAATTAAATGAACCCAGGTATTTAAAACACAAAGATAGAATCATATCTATAACCGGAGAGAATCATATGAGCTTTATCAATGGTATACCAAAAGGTGTTTACAGGGTTTCGGCACTCGACAGGACCAATAATGAAAGCCAGCTGAGCACACTTCTGTTGGTTGACTAGAACATTCAGATCTATACGAAAAAATGAAAGGCAAATCAAAATGACTTGCCTTTCATTAAAACTACTCATGAAAAGATTTACTTGCTATTTCGCCCACCAGAGTTTTGTATCTTGCCGGTCGGGACCCTGCCGAGCAATAACAATATTGTAATTCTCCGGATCCTGGTTCTGAACATTGCTTCCATATCTCAATCTTTCCGGATACAGTCCATTAATATCACCCAGGCCATAAATTTCAGGGTCCGTCAAAGTTTGGGTTAATTCACCGGGATAACCTGATTTTCTTGCAATGGCCCATCCTTCAAATCCATCCGTATAGCAGGCCAGCCAACGCTGAATGGCTATCTTTTCAAGGTTTTCTTCAGCCGTCCCATTCAGCAGTGCCATGTCTTCTGTTGAAATGAAGTTTTCAATGTCACCATCGGATACCCCCCAGAGCTTCATGGCATGCCTTATGCCATCCTGGTAAAGGGATTGTGCATCACCGGCGGAGAACCCTTTCAAAGCAGCTTCAGCCCTGAGGAAATATACTTCGGCAGTGGTCATTATGATTTCATCCCACATATCAGTCCCGGAATTCTTCCTGGCAATAATTTCCGGTGCAGGCTCACTGAAAAATTCATACCGGATATAGGAATAAATATCACCTCCCATTCTGACAGGTTGTCCTACATAATACAGATTCTCCGGCATATCAATGGTAACCGTGTCGGCATCTACAGTTTGGGTAAAATCGACCCCTGCATCGGTCAGTGCCTGTGTTACAAAGTCAACATGCTTGTCAAAAAGACTTTTTCCCGGATCTTCGGCAGGTCTTATAAGATCAATCACACCTCCGGCAGCCGGAACCGCATATTTTTCCAGACGCGGATCATTGTTATTGCGTAAATTGTCAACCAGGGGCTGGCCAACATGCCAGTTCGATCCCAGGCCAAAGTTATGCCAGACATCCCCATAGGCAGCACTGCTCCATTGCGAAATTACATTATCCTTTTCCATGATACAGTTGTCGGATTCATTTTCCAGGAACAAACCGTTATTCAGGGCTGCGGTGATGGCGGGACCCGCAAAATCAGCTCCTGTCGCACCAAAGGCTCTCAAAGCCATTCTAAGCTTATGGGAATTGGCAAGCTTCTTCCACTTGGTCAGATCACCATTAAAGTAGAGATCATTTTCACCCAGGTCATCGATGCCCTCACCCGTCTTGGTATGATCGCCGATGGTTGCCATGGCCTCATCCAGTTCTGATATGACACCCTGGTAAATGTCCTTTTGCTCATCATATTTGGGCGTGACAATGCCCTCCACGCCGGCTTCCGAATACGGTATATCACCGAACAGGTCGGTATACATCTGGTAGTAAAGCGTTTTAATGATCTTACCGGTGGCGTGCATAAGCTCATTTTGAAAATCCCCACCGGTATCTGTAAGCTTGAGGAAATTGTCAATCCTGCCGAAGTATCCGCTCATCCAATCCCATGTTGCATCGGTATACGCTGAATGATAAGAATAACCAAGTTCATCACTCCACCAGCATCCGTTGAACCCAAAGGTAAAATAACCTGCGTACCTGTCAGTGTGTATCAAATGGGCCCTCCAGTATGGATACCTGTCTGGTGCATACAGCTGATACTGGGGGTCCGTAACAAAGTATCGTGCACTCGCTTCCTCTTTGACAATTGCATCCGGATTTTTGTTGATTTCAACGAAATCATCCGTACAGGAAGCCATTCCGAGTGCAATGAATATGAAAAACAATAATCTATAGCGTTTCATAATTATTTCGTTTTGAAGATTTAAAAAGTAACATTCAGATTAAATCCAAGGCTTCTCATCGTTGGAAGATTGTACCAGAGCATGCCCTGAGCGAAATTACTGGTACTGTAGCTCGATTCAGGATCAAAGTTCTCAATGTCCTTATGGATGAAGAAAAGGTTTCGACCAACCAGACCCACTTAAACGCCTTTGATGAAGAAATCACCTAAAACACTTCCGGGTAAGGAATAAATCAATGTTAATTCCCTCAGCCGGACATTTGTCTGGGAATAGATATAATTGGAAGCGATATCGCTCACGGCACCCCAGTAATCCTGACCTGTAACCTGAAGTGTGTTGGGCTCGTAAATTGGCTCTTCTGCCGTTCCCGTATTAACCATTCCGTCAACCGTGATCCCATCCCGGTATGCCAGGGTCCTGGTGGATACACCTGTAGCATCAAGCCCTGCATCTGTTCCGGAGAAAACTTCTCCCCCGATGCGGAAATCGATCAGGGCTCCTAATGAGATTCCTCTATAGGTCAATCTATTGTAAATACCCCCGGTCACATCCGGTTGATAGTTGCCAAGCAGCACCTTTTCTTCGGAAGCCTGGGGACGACCGGTAGCATCAACCACGATGTCACCAGCGGGCGTTTTTTTATGCTCTGTGCCCCATATCTCACCATATTCCCCTCCGACTGTTGCCTGAACGATCACATTGCCAAAGTTGGTCGTACTGAATGTATAAGTCTCCAGGTCTTCGATCAGTTCAACCAGCTTGTTCTTATTCTTGGCAATATTGACTGAAAGATCCCATGTGAAATTACCGGTTCTTACAGGATATCCGCCTACCAGCACTTCAAGTCCGGTGTTGGTTAATTCTCCCACATTTGTGTGGAAGTTTGAATATCCTGTGCCACGCTAAACCGTAGTTTGGAATAATTCAGAATACTGCTTTTCAGGCCGAAGATCTCATTCATGAGAAATGATAAACTGGCAGAAGGATAAAAATAGGACCATTCATTTTCAGGAAGTGTGGATGACCAGTCATTTCTTCCGGAAACATCCAGGTAAATGGCACTCCTGTATGCCAGTTGTGCCGAACCGTACAAAGAGTGGATTTTCTTTTCCCTTAATGGTGTATAACCAGGAGTATTGATCGTATTGGCCCCACTGACGATCGGTTTGGTCGGGATTTTGAAATCATCCCCCGAAATACTGTAACTTTCGTATGTCTGGTACATGCTGTTCCCGCCGGCATTGACCGAAAGATTAAAGTTTCCAAAATCTCTGTCGTACATAAAAAGAAAATCGGCATTGGTCTCTGCCGTGGTTCTGGTACTGAAGCTGAAACGTCCGGTAGAATAAAACCAGTGACCATACTGTTCAATAGACTCAATGTTTTGTGTGACACGGTCAGTTCCGATACGGATAAATGCAGTAAGATGGTCTGTAAAATCATAATTTATTTTCGCAAACCCCAGGAACCTGTTACGACGGTCCTGGTTGACATCATGCTGCAGTATCCAGTAAGGATTTCCCGTACTTTCCTTTTGATAACTTTTAACACTTAAGTCATCATTCTGGTAATCTTTCAGGTCTTCAATATCAATGTTTCTGGGCATATCATACAGATAAGCCATGATCCCCTCGGTACCCAGTGCCGGCCTTTGATTGGCATCCTGCTTGAAATAGGTGGCTTTTGTATCAACCGATAACCTCCTGGTAAGATTTGCCGTCGCTCTGATATTGAAATTATGCCTCTTAAGATCTGAATTCGGGAGTACGGAGTTGGTGTTGGTATTGGTATAGGAAAACCTTACGGATGCGTTTTGTCCACCATAATCGAGTGCAACCGTATTCACAAAATTGGAACCGGTCCTGAAAAAATTCTTTACATTATCCGGCTGGGGGCTGTAAGGACGCAAATCATCTTCTGCCGTATAATAATATTGCATGGAACCATCCAATTTCGGTCCCCAGGATCCTCCTGTACTGGTATAGAACTCATTCCAATCGGCAGGAATATTGCCATCTTTACCCTGTCCGTACTCATTCTGGTACTCCGGCAGAATCATCGGGGTCTCAAATGTGAGGTTGGAAGTAACCGTAATTCCCAGGCCTGATTTCTCGGCTCCCTGTTTGGTCGTTATCAGGATGACACCATTGGCTGCCCTTGATCCATACAGTGCAGCAGCATTTGGGCCCTTCAGCACAGAGATCGACTTAATATCATCCGGGTTTATATCGGAAATACCCGTACCATAGTCATTCCTTCTGTAATTGGCAGTCCCTGATCCGGCAGCAGAACCAAATCCGGAGTTATCAACCGGTATGCCATCAACAACATACAATGGCTGGTTGTTTCCGGTAAGCGAATTATTACCGCGAATGACAACCCGGGAACCACTTCCCGGACCGGAAGTTGATTGGGTAATGACAACCCCGGCGACACGGCCTGCCAGCTGGTTGATAACATTGGTTTCTTTGACCTGGGAGATGTCATCCCCTGAAACCTCAGTCACTGCATAACCAAGCGCTTTCTTCTCCCTGGATATCCCAAGGGAAGTGACAACAACTTCCTCAAGCGCCAGAATACTTGGTTCCAGGGCCATGTCAATGACCGATCTTCCATCGATATTCACTTCCCGGGTTTGAAATCCCACAAAAGAAAATACAAGTACAGCATTTGGATCAGGTGCAGTAATTGAATACATTCCTTCCATATCGGATATAACACCTGCTGTTGTACCTTTAATTAGAATACTAGCCCCTGGAAGTGTAATCCCATCTTCAGCAGATGTGACCTTCCCGGTCACCGTATGCTGGGCAAACAAGCCTCCTGCATACAAGAGCAGGAAAAACAAGAATACTGTTTTTTTCATAACGTTTTAGTTTAGGTTCATAAGAGGATTAAGAATTATCAGGTATTTTACATTTTCAACATAACAATATTTATATTTCTGCTTATATGTTTAGCCGTAAAGAGCCTGTCGAACAGGACCTTTTTCAGCGTTTAAGCCAAACCAGCAAAGCAACCTATTACCAACAAGAGTAGCTCCGTAAATGCTTGCTAAGAATGCCGCTTCTGCACCAAAAGGACTTCCCATTAATGTAAAAAACTGCTCGGGATAAACTGCAGCATCGGGAAAAAGACCAGGCAAACAAGGGCCTTGATGACAAAAGTGGTTTTTAACTTCATAATGATTGATTTTATAATTAACAGGAAAGAATATGGAGTACTCACAGACATTTGTTGCTGAGTAATTTCTTTCAGAGCATTGATATATAGATTGATCACATAACATATGATAAATCTAAATACATGATTCTGTGAATGTTGTGATTGAAAGGAACAGCTGAAATTGAAAATACCAGGCGGTATGGAGCCGAATCCTGCTAGGAGTGAGAAATTTTAAACGAAGTTGAGACGAGATTATCAGATTGTCAAATATTTAGAGATATAGTTTTTCCTCTTCCTCAATAAGTATAATGAATAAAGGGATATTAGGGTGGGATTGGGTAGCCTCATTTCTATGTATAAATCCACCATAGGTGATATCCCAGATGGCAAACAGGGTGGCATTGTGTTCGGCAAAATTGTCAAACCTTTGCATATCATTTCCCCACGGGGAATAAACACCAACGCCATAGTATGCTGTTCCGTCATCGTGGACAAAATAGTGAGGATTAACAGTTGACGGTCTTATCCAGCCGTGATGTTCTGAATCAATGGCTGCAAATTTTGCTACAGCCGATTCACCTTTGCCTCCTGCATCATTCACAAACAACTGATAGGTATATTCTCCCTTTTCGTTAGGTGAAAACCGGACCATGCATTGATCGGCATTTTCGTAATTATCTTAAAATCCATTGATGCTGATTTTTTTTCCTGAAGGAGTCGTAACCAGAGCGTATACATCAATATCCTCAGGGTCATAAGGATTTTCAATCCCTACATTTTCAAGGTCGAGTAACACTTCGAACTTTACATATTTTTTAACGGTGGTCGTATTGGTACCAATAATCTGCACCACCGGCAATTCTCCAGGCGTAAAGGTTTCTCCCTGAACTTCAGCTGATCCAAAAAATACCTCTCCACTGTTTTGAACCGGGACTACCTTGTAGAAATAGTGTTTGTAAGGTTCCAGCTCTTTATCATGGTAACCTGTGGTTGTTGTTTCAGCAAGAAGGGTGCTCTCATTGATCTCAAATCCGGGAATGCCCCCCTGTAAATTATATATTTTCCTGTCTGCAACTGATCGGTTGTGTTCCATGTCAGGTTTATATTCCTTCCTTCAGATACGGCTGCTTCCAGATCGGTTGCCCTGACAAGGTACCAGGCTATTTTAAAGTTGTCCATTTCAATTTTACCTGATTTCGATACTGAGGTATCCCTGTCGAAATAGAAATCAACAGCCAGCACCCTGCCTTGATTTGAGAAGTACCTTCTTTTTAATTCAAATGTATGGGTATGCCAGCTGTTATCACCGGGAATTTCCTTTTCAAGGAATTCATATGTTGGTGGTTCCAGAGAATAGGTCGGGCTGACCGTAAGTTTAGTATCCACTTCCGACCGTACCTGAACCTGAATTCTCGGGTTGGGATATACATTAATTCCCCGGAACGGTTTAAAGGTAAATTTATCATAAACACCCACTCCCTCTTTCTTTTAATAATCAATCTTTGGAACACCATCGGCTTCCGATAATCCATACGTTCCGGGAGTTACAGTTCCCCAAATTTTAACAGGAGGACGGTTGCTCTGCCCGAATTGCCTCGTGAATTCAAGCGTCCCGTCTTCAAAGTCATCTGTAAATCCCCGGCGCTGTGAAAAACCGTGGTTCACAGATAATCCCATAATACAGGTTAACATGATAATCAACCGTACATCCTGAGTTAATTTAATAGTCAAAGTATTTAGATTACTTTGCAGATCTAATGATCACAGGATTCACCCCGGGCAGGGCCGGGTACATTACAGACTTGCCCTGTTTTTCAGATATTATTTCATAATCCAGGTCCAATCCGTTCTGAGATATACTGATTTCTTTCCATCGATCTGGGAGATCTGTTTTCAGTGTAAGTGCCAGGTTATACAACCTGGGATCGAGATTTTGAGAAAGATTCACCTGTATCTGATCCCTGTCCCGGGATGTTTTCACAACACTGTTCATCCTTTCGCGCATATACTTGGTGACATCCTGGAAAGTGGCAACCCAGAGTTCATCCTCATTTGCTTTTATATAGCTAAAGAAGTTGTCGAGGGTATCACCGGAGATGGCTTCCCATCCCACACCATCCACCCCGTGGAAGACCAGCACGAGCCAGATATCATTATATACCAGGCAGGTATCGATCCATGATTTCATGCGGTGCAGAGGTGTATCCGACAAAGGTCCACGCTGCCATTGCACATATGGTTTGTCAGCTTCAGCGGGATGGACCCTGCTTCCCCGGTTGAGTTCAGCCAGGTAGACCTCGGGCATCCGGTTGCGCAGGGCAGCATAGATCTCAAGGGCATATTCCATCACACGCTCATTTTCGGTGCCATACGGACACTCACAAGAAAATGTATGTTCCGGACCCAACTGCCTGTAAATATCTTCCTTACATTTTTCCAGTTCCCACAACATATTGACTTCATCGAGAATAGCAAGGCGTGGATGCGAGATGGTATGGCTGGCGAATTCATGCCCCCATGAGGCAAATTTCCTGATTTCGTCCCATGTCAAGCGGTCCGTTCCAAAATAACGATCATCAGCCGGTATCTTCTGTACATTACCTGCCCTAACCTTTGCATAAGCCTCATCAATAATCTCGCAGGCCCTTTCCATATTACCTGCATCCACCGATGCACCTGCACGGGTATGGTAATCCATCAATCCCCGGTAGCCAAGATAGCCCACTGCGGATGCCCGTTCGAAAAGGTTATCCGGGTTGGTTGCAACAACTGCTGTTTCTTTGATAATCTCTTCAAACGGTCTCCCAATGAACCGGGCCTTAAACTCAGAACCGGGTATATGTCCGGTATTGATAAAGAAAGTGCCGGGAAATCCCTTTTCTTCCATGAGTGGCAATGCCACCCTGAACTGGTTGATGGATCCGTCGTCATAGGTCAGCGAAATGGCGGACCTTTTTCCATCCTTCCATTTCAGTATCTCGGTTTTGCCGGTTTTTTGATTCAGACCTGGTGAACATGCGCTCAACAGGGAAGTCATCACCACCAGAACCGGGAGTAGTATCGAATACTTCTCTTTCATAAATACAAACTTTTTCATCTACTTTAACCTAATTTAATTTATTTTACCTCTTGAAGAGATCAAATAGGAGGGTTTTGAGGGCTTTTTCATTAAACTATGTAAGTTTAGCAAAACCGGCAACCAAAACGAAAATGTATCCGAAAACTTGATTCATTATTAACACCCTATATTGTAGCCTTTTAAAAAACCCGCAATTGTTTCAGATACAATCAATTAAAGATTATATGCTTGAAGCCTGATTCAGATTCAAAATCTTTCGGCAATAATATCCCAGTCAACAATTTCCCAGAATGATTTGATGTAATCAGGTCGCCTGTTCTGATAATCCAGGTAATAAGCGTGTTCCCAGATATCACAGGTAAGGATCGGAACCAGTCCACCTCGTATGGGATTCCCTGCATTGCTTTCTTGAATTATTTTGAGTTTACCTTGAGATTCCATTACAAGCCATACCCATCCAGAACCGAATAGAGTATTGGCGGCTATAGAAAATTGTTCCTGGAATTCGCTGAAGGAATTAAAATCTCTCTCCAGGGCATTTCCCAATATGCCTTTTGGCTTCCCCCCGCCGGCTGGAGAGAGACTACTGAAATAAAAACTGTGATTCCAGACCTGGGCTCCGTTGTTGAAGATGCCACCTTCTGCATCCCTAATGATGTCCTCCAGACTTGCCTGTTCGAACTTTGTTCCCTCGATTAATTTGTTGAGGTTGTTGACATAGGCCTGGTGATGTTTACCATAATGAAATTCGATGCTTCTTTCACTGATGTGGGGTTCGAGGTCCTTTGGACCGAACTTTAATGGTGGTAATGTGTGATTCATGGTTAATAAGTTTTAGGGGTCACTAAATTTGAAGTTGAAAAGAAAAAGAAAATTAATCAAAATAATAACGCTATTCAATGGAACACCTAAGGTTCATATTATCATTGGGCAAGGGTATCTAATAAATGAAGTACTCATTTCTGATTACCGACCTGATTCTGGCGAAGATAAAAATCCTTAAAGGTTTTGATTATGAGGATTCATCTGCGGTGACGACGAAACCGTAACCTCTTTTTATCAACTTCAAATTGGCAGGTTTTTAAAACGGAGTTATGCGATGCAGGCATTATCCATTAAGCAAAGCTGAAACGGATAAGTCCTCATCGAGATCTTCCCAGTGAATACCAATTCCTTTCCCAATAAACCTCCAGTTCTTTAATTGTTTTTTACTGGCTTTTCTTAATTTAGGGAACCATAGTAGAGGCACTCCGATCTCACGTCCATCTGATAGAAGTACATACAGCATATCCTCTGTGAACCAAACTTTGCTGGCCAATGCATTCACATTTTTATTTGGCAAAGTATTCATCCCATTTTTCAATTAATAATTCCTGATGCTCCTCAATGATTGAATTTATCTCTCTAAGTTCCTTGCTGTTAAATCCAAAATCAATAGCAATTCTGATAGGATCCAACCAGAACTTAGCATAACTTTCTGCCTTTTCAACATGGATATGGATTGGTTCATGTCCCTCATTGCTAAAAAAGAAAAATCGATATCCTTTAACTCTAAGTACAGTTGGCATCGTCAATAGCAAAAATAAGCAATTACTGTAAAAACCGATAGAATATTTTCAATACTAACTTCGATCTTGACTGGTCTTGAATTGAAAAAGGCTGACATCCAGATCTGGAAGATTTGCAAATATAGTTTGGATTTAATAGCAAGAGGGTTCATATTGTAGTTATATTCAGCAGTTGGCCACAAATTGTGACCTGCTCTGATAAACGTTAATGGCTTAACAAGGGAAATCTCATATTGGTTTTAGGGACAGCTCTCAAAGATGAGGTATCCTTTCAATGCTGATCAGATCCTGAATGCACAGAAAAAAATCCTCAAAGTATGACTCTGAGGATTCTTCTGCGGTGACGACGAAACCGCAACCTTTTTTATCTAGAGACGCTAATATATCATCCCGAATGAAGTAAACCATTAATTTCTTCTTTTAGTTTTGGTAGATGACGGTTAACAATCGCCCATATTATTTCATCTTCCAGGCTATTATAAGCATGAATCAGACGATTACGGAAAGCTATTATTTCTTGTGTGTTGTTTAATTCAAGATTTCCATGCCTTTTGCAGTTATTCACTGCCTCACCAATTATTCCCAGCTGTCTTTCTACTGCACTCTTGGTTTTTAAGTCTTCCTGATAATCACTAAATGAAAGACCATTCACGAAATCTTCAATGAGTCCTATGGAAAATTCAATATCAGAGAGATACTTTTTAAATTCAAGCTTCATAGATAAGCTTTTTGGTTGCATCAATGCCTCGCTGTAAATAAGGATTTCTAACATTCGTCTTAGACAAAAGATCCACATTTCTCCCAAAAAGATCTTCAAATTTATTCCACAGGATCATCAGTTTTTCTCCTTTTTCGACAGGATCCATTTCATCGAGTTCTACAATGAGATCGACATCACTTTTATTCACATCAAATGTATCACTTCCCAGAGATCCGAATACATACAATCGCTTTACATCATAGCTTCTGCATATCTCATGCAATTGAACCAAATTGTTTTCTATAATGAAATGCATATCTGCAGGATATCACTGACCTCAATATACAAATTTAATAAAGATTAGGTTTTGTACATCCTCTCCATTTAGCAGACTTTTCAGGAAAAAGACAGGAATGAGACCTGCTGGGTATCGGAATCTGAATTGAAGTGAGATTAATGCCAGCTAAAATAAAGACCAGAATGCCTCAGGTTCTCAAAACTGTCACTAAAATTGTCTGCCAAACTTAAAAAGTACTTGTAAATCAGTGATCAGACGCCGGATTATTAACATTTTACGTAAAAATCGAATATTAGACAATTATCCAAATTTGGAGAGGTTTAACTTCAGAATAAGTCCTGAATTGGAGGGAGTCTAAAACTTATTACAAACGTGATATTGGACAGCTGGGAATAAAAAAATCCCAAAGCTTTCACGCTGAGGATTCTGCTGCGGTGACGACAATACCGCAAACCATATTAACTCAGGTTTACTTCACTTAATTCCAAAAGCCTTATTATACTATACTTTTGGAAGATTATTTGTTGTTTTGTATATTTAGAAAATACAATCTTTAATCAAGTTTGCGAGACAAATTGCGAGATAAAAACGAGTAATTAGCGATGGCCTCAGTAAAGCTCCTGGTAAAAAAGCATAATGTTTCTAAAAAGGATGGTAAAACGCCTATCTACGTCCAGTATAATTACAGTAGGGACAAAAGAATCCTGATCAATACGAACCGTAGAATAGAGGTTAAATTCTGGGACTTTAAAAATGATGTACTGAGAAGGAGCCATCCTAAATATGACACCATCAGCAGGCATATTAAAAAGACCAAACTGGAGATTGAAACCATAGTTAGCATTGCCCTGGACGATGGAATTGATCCCAATCCGGAATACGTTTTAAATCAATATTATGGAATTAACCAGGGAGGGGATAATACGGGCAAGAAGGACCTGTTTGAGTATTTTGAGGACTATATTAAGGCCAAAAGCCTTAGGGTGGGCAAGCATACAATCAATGACTACTATGCCCTGAAAAAGCACCTGAAGGGATATGAAAAATGGAGCAGATCTAAGCTTGATTTTAAATCCATCAATTACTGGTTTTATCAGAATTTCATGAAATACCTGAACTATAACGCAGTAAAACCCGACGGGGAGAAAGGCTTGGCTGTAAATACAATCGGTAAGACATTAAGAAACCTGAAAATCTTCTTGAGGGATTGTGCGAGGAAAAACATCATTGATCTAATCGATCTAAGCGATTTCAAAGTTTACCAGGAAGAGGTTGAAAACATCTACCTGACCGAAAAAGAAATCAATGCAATATTTGAACTTGATTTGTCAGATAATAAGGAACGGGAAAGGATTAGGGACCTTTTTGTGCTGGGATGTTATACAGGATTGCGTTATTCAGATCTGAGCAGTATTACGCCTGCCAATGTTAAAGATGAATTCATCCACCTCAGGCAGGGAAAAACCATGAATCATGTGGTGATCCCGCTAAATGAAACAGCTAAGGAGATCATCCGTAAATATAATGGTGGAATTCCAGAAGGAATACACATGAATGATTTCAACAAGCTGATCAAAGGGATTACAAAAGATGCAGGAATTAATGAGGAAATAATCATTACCCAGAAAAAAGGTTCAGAAAAGGTGGAAAAAACTTATAAAAAATTTGAACTAGTTGCTTCACATACTTGCAGAAGGTCTTTCTGTACGAACGAATACTTAAAAGGTACACCGGCATTATTTATAATGAAAATAAGTGGTCATAGGACTGAAAGAAATTTTCTTAAATATATAAAGGTTGACGAACAAATTGCTGCACAGAAGATGCTTGAGTTTTGGAATTCTCAGGCAAGAGTACATTAAAACTGCTAGGTCGTTGATCCTACCCAGACACACAAATTGGAATACTACCGAAGTAAAAATGATAAATTGGTAAAATCTTCATACGGTAGATTAAAATAAACAGATTGATGTGAGGATAATCCCTGGATTAATTGATAGAAGTAACATGAGCCCACATCATACTTTCACTTTCGAAGGGAACTCCCGGTACATTTTAGTGAAGCACTTTGAAAAATAGTTCGGATCTTTGAATCCGCATTTATAGGCTACTTCCGAGACAGTATAATCTCCTTTTTTCAGGTAGACATATGCTTTCCTTAAGCGTATTGTCCTGATGAATTCTGTTGTTGAATGTCCAGTTATATACTTGAGTTTAGTATGAAGGAGTGTCCTGCTCATATTCATGTTTGAACAAAATTGGTCCACATCGAAATCAATATTTTCAATATTAGCATTCACCACCTCATAGGCCTTTTTGAGAAATTGTTCATCTCGTGCGGTATGGGTAATTTCCTCTACCGTAAGCTCTTCCGATGAACCATACCGCTTTATCAGCTCCCTGCGAAATGAAAGGATTGATTTTATTTTAATTTTAAGCTCCTCAATCTTAAAAGGTTTGGCCAGGTAAGACACGGCGCCACTCTCATATCCTTTCAACTCAACATATTTTTCTGCAGCGGCTGTCATTACCAAAATAGGAAAGTGGGAGGTCATGATGTCGGAATGGATCTTGTCTATAACATCTATTCCATTCATTTCAGGCATCATTATATCACAGATTATCAGATCGAAATCCTTTTGCTTAATCACCTCCAGAGCCTTAAGAGGACTGTTGAACAGCATTACATGGTAATCAGGACTTAGGGAATCTGACAACATACCCAAAAGTTCGGAATTATCGTCAATTACCAGGATATCCGGTCTATTTGCCTTTCTAATCAACTTCTGTGGTTCAAATCCATCCGGACTTTCAGGAGTGTCCATTGACGGCTCAATTGCAGTCATTACTCCGTTGTGGCCTGATTCAGTAAGCAGTATCGGCAGCTTTACCCTGAACACCGAACCCTTTCCCGGCTTGGATTCAACTCCTATTCTACCTTTCAACTGATAGACCAGTCCAGCCGTATAGGTCAGTCCAATACCCTTATCATGGATTGCCGGTGAATCTGCTTGATTAAATTTCCTGTTAAGTTTATTCAGGGTTTCTTCATTTATTCCAGGTCCGTTGTCTTGTACACTTATAATCAACCAAGTGTTATTTTCTCTTGTGATCTTCGAACTCACAATAACTTCTCCTCTGGTCTTTGTGAATTTAAATGCATTGGACAGAAGATTGTATAAAACCCGTTCCAGTTTGAACGGATCAAAGAAGCCGACCTCTCCATTATCTTCAATATTCTTGCTGTAACTGAGCTGGTTTACTTCAGCCCAATTATCAAACATATCACATGCTTTGCGAATAAATAACATGACCGTGCCCTTTTTCAGATCAAGAGGTTTGAAACCTGCGTCCAGCTTCCCGTACTCAAGAAAATCATCTACCAGTTTATTGAGGTTTTCAGAAGTGTTCTGAATAATTCCCAACTTCTGTTTAAGTTCATTCGCCGTATTGAACTTATTCAGAATGTTAGTTATTGTTCCTCCGATGATCGACAGAGGAGTTCTGAATTCGTGAGAAAGGTTCAGGAAAAACTGCATCTTCTGTTCATTCAGGTTCTTTTGGTTTTCCTTTTCGAATCGTTCGAGTGCAAGTGCATTTCTTGCTTTTTGTTTTCTTAGGTATTCCCTTCTTACAAGAAGAAATCCAATGACTAGAATAACTGTATAGAATATGTAGGCATAGACGGTGTTCCAGATAACCGGTTGCCTGTGAATACTGATAGTGGTTGTCTGCGACGATACCTGCCCATCCACAACCGCCCTGACCTCCAGGCGGTGCCATCCTTTGCTCAGGTTGGTCAGCGTGATCGATCTCGCTTTCATCAGTTCGTCCCAGTTCATGCCCTCATTAGCCAGACGGAATTGGTAATCCACGGACTTGGTCCTTGAGTAACCAAGGGTTGTGAAATCGATGGAAAGGAAAGTTTGATAAGGCTTGAGCCGGATTTCCGAGAAGGTATTGTCGAGAAAAAAGGATTCCAGGGTGGTTTTATCGCTGCCGACAACCTTATACTCCGTAAAGCTCACCTCCGGTATTTCAACGTGCTTTTGTTTCAGGTCTTCCGGGTAAAATGAAATCAAACCGTTGTAGGTCCCGAAGTAATATTTCCCGTCTCTTGACTTAAACGCAGAATTAAAATTGAATTGATTCTCAGGAAGGCCATCATAACGATTGTATTTTTTTGAAACCGAACGGGAAGGATCTGCATACAGTAATCCGTTTGTTGTGCCAATCCAGAATCCGCTTACGGGATCCGGAAGGATGGAGCGAAATTCGCTGTGAGGTTGGTTTTTCAGGATCATGGTCAGGGATCGCTGCGTTTGATTATACCGGTATAATCCATTGGAACAAGTGATCAGATAGTTGGTTGAATCAACGGCAGCTATATATGAAATGGCCTGCATTCCAGAATAATCCGAATGATTTGAAAACGCAGTGGCAATGTTGTTTCGGGTGTTGTAATGGTATAAGCCATTTCTCAGTGTGCCCAGCAGAAGTTCATCTTCCGATACGGATTTAAGCGTATAGATATATAGCAAATTGAGCGCAGGTTCAAGCATGGGCCTGATCGTGCCGGATTTCCTGTCCAGAACATATAACTGCCCTATCGAACCGGCATACAGATTTCCGTTCATGCCTCTATCGATGGCAAATACCACCTGGTCCGGTATATATGAAGAGACCAGATCCAATTCAGGTCGCCCGTTCCTAAACCTTATCCTGTAACATTCAATTCCGCTGTTGAATGACCCGAGCCAAATCAGGTCATCCTCCAGGATGATCGAGTGAACATTTTTATACTGGTTCTCGCTCCAGATGAAAAACTTGGTGACCTGGCCGATCCGGGTATTCAGGTAATTGAGTCCCCCATCCTCCAGGGCCAGCCAGAGGTTTCCCTGCTCATCTTCCTGCATCTCCCTGACAATTTCCCCACTGGTATTATTTTCTCCCTTCCCGGGGTGAATGATCTCAAATTTATCAAATTCACTGTTCCAGAGATTGATGCCGCCAAAATAAGTGCCCACCAGCATGTTGTCAGAAACATCCCTGAATATCGTATATACTGCATTGTCATTCAATCCCAGCTCATTTCCGACGTCCCGGTGAACCGACATCGTTTCATAGGACAAGGGATTGATGATTACGATTCCAAATTCACCTCCCACCCAGATCCGCTGTTTAGGATCTACTTCAAGGCAGCGGATGAGTTTATTGCGGAACTGCTCACAGAAATCCGCAGTCCTGTGGAACGCCGTGTCAAGTTTGTAAACATTCGTAAAGGTGGAGATCCAGATATTCCCAGACGGATCCTGCCGGATACAGTTGATGTCGTGATAGTCCGGATCGTTTCCCAGATCTGAATCGATCAGATCCATGTGCTCATTATATCTGAAGAACCCTTTGTTGGTCCCGATAAGCAGCTCATCCGACCGGGTAACAAGCATGGATCTGATGTGGATGGCATCAATCCCGGATGTGTACTTACTGTTCTCAATCCATTGATTCTCTTCAGGGTCATATATAAATAGGCCTGAAGTGTTTCCGCAATAGATGGTGCCTTTGAACACCGTGAAGCATGCCTCATCCTGGACCTGCAATCTCCTGTTCAGCTTCAGGCTGTTGGTGTACCGGTCGTATTCATAGATCCCTGTGGGTGCGATCGTAAAATATTTTGAGGAGGCCTGGATCATGGCAGTAAATCCTCTGGGAGGGACGGATGCAGAGTCCTGGTTGCTGGCAATGGTAAACACATAACCATCGTACCTGCATATCCCGTTCCTTGTACCCACATAGATATAACCGCTGGAGTCCTGGTATATCAATCTTGCGTGGTTGTCGGGCAACCCGTCAAAACTAGTAAGGTGTAAAAAGTTCTGTCCGAATGCTGATACAGTTAGGTAAATCAAGATATTTAAAATCAGCCGTTTCTTCATGGTCTATAATAGAATACGCCTATGATTTTATCCTGCAATATACAACCTTCCACCAAATCACAAATGAACATTCAAGTATGTTGTTGATTGTTAGTAGCTTGAACATTTTTCAAGAAAAAATGAATATAAGACCACTTCACTTTTCTGCTTCAATCATACATTTATGCTTACTAAATCAAACTTGACAGCTTATGGTATACAATAACTCCTTACCATTTTGTTGCTACGGCGACCACTATTTAGGATATTAAAAACCCGGATCCCATAAACATACGACATAAAGCATCAAACTGCAGGCAAATGGGGAAACCTTCTTTATGCAATTGCTCTCTCAATTTTCATAAATCTAAACTCTAAACAAATCTAAGCAAAATGATTTCAAAATCATTCAACAAATGTCCGGATTGGGCATCTCAACGAAAGGTTACTAAAATCATTCAGATCCTGGTGTTACTTATTCTAAAAGGATCCATCCCTTGATATTTTCTCATATAGATATATAGTGTTAATTTAGATAAGTTTAGGTTAGGTTAGGTTTAGGTGGTGGATTAAGTACCATTAAAAAGGCTTGATGAATTCCTATCAAGCCTTTTTTCCCTAGAATCACCAAGTATTCCCTGACTGATCCTTAAGGGTTAAGGAATTCACTGTTTACAGACTTGAAACAATCAAAAACCACGAACATGAACAGAAAAACATGGATTGTAGTAATTTTAATTTTATCCGGACTTAATCTGCCGGGACAGAAATATGCGTCGGTAGGCGATAGGATCATGACGCGGTGGGCAGGAACAGTCGGTCCCGGGAATGTCTGGCAGGAATACCCCAGGCCACAGCTGGTCAGGGATAACTGGGAAAATCTGAACGGATTATGGGATTATGCATTACTGTCAAAATCGGACAATAAACCGGCGAAATTCCAGGGGAAAATCCTTGTTCCCTTCTGCATTGAATCAGTCCTGTCAGGCGTTGGGAAAAGCATGCTGCCTGAAAACAGGTTATGGTACAGGCGTCAATTCACAGTGCCTTCAGGCTGGTCCTCCGACAGGGTGGTACTGCATTTTGATGCGGTGGACTGGTCCACCTCGGTGTGGATCAACGGGGCTCTTGTCGGGTCTCATAAGGGAGGTTATGACAGATTCTCCTTCGACATCACGTATTACCTGAATGCCAAAGGGATGCAGGAAATTATCGTGGCAGTGGATGATCCTTCAAACTTCGGTTCCCAGCCCAGGGGAAAACAGCAAATCCCGAATCAGGGGATCTGGTATACACCGGTTAGTGGAATCTGGCAGACCGTCTGGCTGGAAGCTGTAAACAGGGAAGCCTCGATTCGCGAGATAAAAATAGTGCCCCGAGTCGACAGGAGTGTGGTATCGATCACTCCCATGTTGTGGGAACCGATGGCACGGGGCTATAGTGTGAAAATATCCGTATTTAAAGGAAACACACTGGTCAAAGAGGTCTCCAGACCTGCCGATCACGAGGTGGAGATCGAAATGGAAAACCCGGTGCTGTGGTCCCCCGACAACCCATTCCTCTATGACCTGAATCTGGTACTCACCAACCAGGAAGGCAAGGTGCTGGATGAGGTGGACAGCTATTTCGGGATGAGAAAGATCAGCGTC
>Ga0111175_1006_pt1 | contig 51971 bp, 34 predicted proteins | sample DeeMarSWOR324_28_FD_80228 | JGI IMG/M metagenome (GOLD analysis project Ga0111175, IMG submission 80228) | Bacteroides sp. SM23_62
ACCAATGGGTCCTGATCGAATATGATCTGAAGAACGACCTGGTCCTCTACCGTTTTGATCCCCAAAGGCTGGATCGGGGAAAAACCCATGAACTTGAGTTATATATTATTGACAATAAAGATAATATAGCGTATTATTATACCGAGTTTTACTGGTGATCTTTTATCCGGTTTACTATGGAAAATGACATGAACATCCTGGGAATCATGTCCGGCACCTCACTTGATGGACTCGATCTCACTATTTGTTCTTTCTGGGAGAGCGGCAAAAAATGGATCTTTCGCATACATGCTGCCGAAACCATCCAATATACCGAGGAATGGATCAGGAAGCTTCAGTCAGCACCTCATCTGTCAGGGATCGACCTGTTGTACCTTCACCAGGAATACGGGCAATTCATTGCCGATAATGCCCGCTTTTTCATACAATCATCCGGCCTGAAAGTGGACCTGATCTCGTCTCACGGACATACGGTATTTCATCAGCCGGAGGCCGGCTTTACCATGCAGGCAGGTGATCCGCAGGTAATTGCCTCCTTAACCGGTATAACAACAGCAGGAGATTTCAGAAAGACAGATGTACTGCTCGGGGGACAGGGAGCCCCTCTGGTTACCGTTGGTGACCAATACCTGTTCGGGGAATACGACTTCTGCCTGAACCTGGGCGGATTCGCCAATATTTCCTATATATCGGACGAGAAGAGGCTTGCCAGGGATGTCTGTCCGGTTAACATCATCCTCAACCAGCTTGCGGGTGAACTGGATCTTCCTTATGACAGGAACGGTTTTGCCGGCAGATCAGGGAATGTCTCCGAAACCCTGCTCGGGCGTTTGAACAGCATAGGTTATTATCAAACCGCAGGGCCAGGTTCTCTCGGACGGGAATGGCTGGACTATGAATTCATGCCGGTGATCAGGGATTTCAATCTGCCCGTAACGGATATCCTGAGAACGGTATATGAGCATATCTCCTTACAGATCGCCAGACAGATCCGCCGCGGTGCAAAGGTGCTGGTTACCGGAGGTGGTGCCTATAACCAGTTCCTGGTTGAGAAAATCAGGGAAGTAAGCCATGGAAACATCATCATACCTTCCAGTGACCTGATAGAATATAAGGAAGCCCTTATTTTTGCATTTCTGGGATTGCTGAGATTACATAAAAGAATCAATTGTTTTGCCTCCGTCACCGGGGCTAGCAGGGATAGCTGCTGTGGGGTGATTTACAGAAGTTTTTGATAATTTTACAGCATCTATACCACCCCGGATACCAAACTGATTTTTGCACAACCGATTCATCAGCATTGAAAAATGGAAAATTTTATAGCCCATAATCCCACAAAAGTACATTTCGGGAAAGATGTTGTCGGGCAACTCGGAGAAGCTGCCGCCCAATGCGGTAAAAAGGCCCTGCTCGTATATGGCAGGGGATCTGTCCTGCGCAACGGAAGCTACCAGGACACGAAAGACCAGCTTGACAAGGCAGGTATAGAAATCATAGAATATAGCGGGATCAAACCCAATCCAATAGTGGAAGATGTAGATAAGGCAGCTGCCCTTGGAATGGAGAAAGAAGTGGATATGGTGATTGCTGTAGGGGGTGGATCCGTGATTGATTCAGCCAAGATTATCGCGGTTTGTATCACCGAACAATGCAGTGGATGGGATGTCATGAAAGAACTACGGGATCCGGTCAGGGCCCTTCCCATCATGGCAGTACTGACACTTGCGGCGACTGGGACTGAAATGAATGCTGTGGCTGTCCTGCAGAATAACCAGACCATGGAGAAATTCGGTTACCGGCACCCTGTCATGTTCCCGAAACATTCCTTCCTGGACCCAAATTATACACGCAGTGTACCGGCCAACCATACAGGTTATGGCATTGTCGACCTGGTGGCACATGTTTTGGAATCCTATTTCGGATACGGCGATGCAAGCCTTTCCGACCGCTTTGCCGCATCCGTCATCCTGGAAGCCATGGAATACGGTCCCCAGTTAATGAGAAACCCGGATGACTATCTATTAAGGGCACGGATCATGTGGGCTGCCACAAATGCACTTAACGGTCTTCTTTCATATGGACGGTTAAATGGTGATTTCACCAGCCATTCCCTGGGGCATCAGTTGTCTCTGCTCTACGACACACCTCATGGAGCATCTCTTTCAATCGCCTTTCCAGCCTGGATGAAACATATGATACCGAAGGTCGGGCACAGGCTGGAAAAACTCGGACGCGATCTTTTTGGTGATCCTTCTGCCGGGGGGACCATCAAGCGCCTTGAAAGTTTTTTTTCAGAGGTTTCATGTCCCGTACGGTTAGGGGATATTGGTGTCGGTCCGGATCAAAAAGACGAGATCGTGGCCCTAATGAACAGAAACGAGTGCAACGGAAAGAATCCTGACAATCTTTTGAATGATCTGGACAGGGAGCAGATCGTGGACCTGATGTTTGAGGCATAAAAAAAGGCGCAGTCGAAACTGCGCCTCTTCACCCTAATTACTAACTAAAAACACTAACCACTAAACCTATTTTAACCTAAACCTTTAAATCTATAACGCAAAAATTGCAAATTTGTTTGTGAAAAAATGTTAAAATAATCATAAAAAAGCTAAAACATTTTTTCGAATCCTTCAACCTAATTCCTTCATCCCAATTTTCTATACAAATATACGACATCACACCGACAGAATCACCCCATAAATATCTATTTAACAACTTTTTAAGACTGGTTTTTGATGAATCCTCAAATATCTGTTATGAATGACAGCCAAAGCCGGCATATGTTGCACAAAATACCTATTAAATGACAGGTGTCGGTTGGGGAATATCCAAAAGAAATTATTTTTGTCGGACGCTTTTAAAATAATACATATGAAACGCTTATTTCAAATTATGGCAATCCTGGCGGTAAGTGCATTATCTATCCAGGAAGCAAACACATGTACAAACTTATTAGTAACCCGTGGGGCCTCGGTGAATGGTGCCACCATGATCACCTATGCAGCGGATGCCCATTTCCTGTATGGTGAACTGTATTACCGGCCGGCAGCTGACCACCCTGCAGGAAGCCTTGTGAAGATATATGAATGGGATACGGGAAAATATCTTGGCAAGATCAAACAGGTTACGCATACCTACGCTTTAGTGGGACTGATGAATGAACATCAGCTCGCCATTGGTGAGACCACTTACGGGGGACGCCCGGAACTGGTAGATACAACCGGGATCATAGATTACGGCAGCCTGATGATCCTGGCCCTTCAACGGGCCAAAACTTCCCGCGGGGCCATCCAGGTCATGGGTGATCTTGTGGCTGAATACGGCTACAACAGTTCCGGTGAATCATTCTCCATCGCCGATAAAAATGAGGTCTGGATCATGGACCTGATCGGTAAGGGCCCGGGAAACAAAGGTGCAGTATGGGTGGCACGCAGGATCCCTGACGGATATGTTTCCGCCCATGCCAACCAGGCAAGGATCCGGACATTTCCGCTGGATGACCCGGAAAATTGCCTGTATGCAGAAGATGTGATCTCCTTTGCAAGGGAACAGGGCTATTTTGACGGTAAAGACAAGGATTTCAGTTTTTCAGATACCTATGCACCGGTTGATTTTGGCGGAGCCCGGTTTTGCGAGGCCAGGGTATGGTCCTTCTTCAGCAAGGTCACAGAAGGCATGGAGCAATACCTGGATTATGCCAAGGGCGAGAACCTTGAAAACAGGATGCCGCTCTGGGTAAAGCCAAGCAAAAAACTGGCCGCCCGTGACCTGATGAACTATATGCGTGACCATTTTGAGGGTACTCCGCTGGACATGACCCAGGATGTGGGTGCGGGTCCCTATCGCCTGCCCTACCGCTGGCGGTGGGTGATGTGACCTACTGCAATGAGCGGGCCATTGCCACCCAGCAGACAGGTTATTCATTTGTTACTGAATCAAGGAACTGGCTGCCGGACTGGATAGGTGGTATTTTCTGGTTCGGGGTGGATGATGCGGCCACCACTGTATACAATCCCATGTATTGCGGAATTGACCGCGTCCCCGAACCCTTCGAGGTTGGCAACGGAGACATGATCACCTACTCCGAGACCTCGGCCTTCTGGGCATTTAATTTCGTGGCAAATTTCTGCTACCTCAGATATGACCTTATGACCGAGGATGTTAAGAAGGTGCAGGCTGAACTGGAGTCCAAATATATCAACAATTCCGAAGCGATCGACAAAGCTGCCCTGGCATTGTATAACAAAGACCCGGAACAGGCGAGGAAGTTTTTGACGGATTACTCGGTTGGAGTTGGAGAACAGACTTTCAAGCGCTGGAAGGAACTGGGTCAGTACCTGCTGGTCAAATACATAGACGGGAATGTCAAGAAAGAAAGGGATGGAAAATTCATTTATAATGGCTTTGGAGGGAACATCCCTCCCAATCCTGACCAACCCGGATACCCCGCCTGGTGGTACGAAAAGATCGCAGAAGACAAGGGTGACCAGTTGAAAGTCATAGGAGATGCGCACTAGTTCCCTGCGAGGTGCTGCGGGCCATTGTTAATAAAACGTTGAAGACATTAATTTTTTTTCAGATCTGTTTTTTTCATTCACGAAAAATATTCGTACATTCGCGTCCTGTAAAAAATTGAGGATCATTGAAATTTAACAGACAGACAGGATGGATTTACTGAAGACAGCCGAAAATGAATTCTTGAAAGAAAGCAATTATCCTTCATTCAATTCAGGTGATACGATAACAGTTCACTACAAGATCAGGGAAGGAAACAAGGAAAGGGTACAGCAGTTTCGCGGCGTTGTCATCCAGCGCAGGGGATCCGGTCTGGCCGAGACATTCACCGTACGCAAATTATCCGGTAATATTGGTGTGGAAAGGATCTTTCCCCTGTCCTCCCCGTTTATAGAGAAAATCGATATCAATAAGCGCGGGCATGTACGCCGTGCCAGGATCTTCTACCTTCGTGGCAGAACAGGCAAAAAGGCCCGTATCCAGGAAAAAAGGATGACAGCTTCGGCTGAGAATGGAGAATAAAAGACAGTAACATAAACCAAACCCCGATGAACACTTCGGGGTTTTTTTGTTTTAACTTTATGGAAACTTGTTCCGAAAGAGATACTGAATAATGCGTTACCGGCTTTGCATACTGATATGGATTTCTCTTCTGGCCGCCAGAGGATTTTCCCAGAATGGTAATGGAAAACTGGATCTTGTTGAAGAATGGGCTGAAAAATATACTGTCCCGTTTACCATGCCTGACGGTGCCAGATTAATGACAGATGTTTATCTGCCTGTAACCCGTGACTCCCTGTGCATCATCTACGAAGGACAGGAAGGGTCCATTGCTGTTGAGATTGTTCCAAAAGGGGTACAATATATCATATACGATTCCGTGGATGGAAATATCAATGAAAAGCCCTATGAAATGCCGGTTATTTTTATCAGGACCCCCTATGATAAAAATACTGAAGCACTTGGTTATTTCCTGGCATTCCTCGGATATGCGGCAGTTATCCAGGATAACAGGGGCTGCTATGCATCAGAGGGAGCATATATCCCCATGTACAGCGATTCATGGCGGAAAGAGCCCTATCATCAAAACATTCAGCATTTTCTCGATATAAGTTCGCGGGATGACCCGGCAAATGCCAATCTTCATGAGGATGGTTATCAGAGCCTGAGATACATACTTGACAGCCTGGAAAGGGAATACCAGGGAGATACGATGAATGTATCCAACGGGCTGATCGGAATGATGGGAGCCTCTGCCCTGGGCAATGTGCAATACCAACTGGCTTCTGCCCGTAAAATTGATCCCTTGGGACCGGGATTGAAATGTTTGTTTCCCGTAGTGGCCACCAATGAGCATTACAGGTTCACTGCCGTCCAGAACGGGGTTTTCCGGCAAGAACTGGTTACAGGTTGGATTACAAGGCAATATATTGACCTGATCAATGACGAATTATCCGACGGGGATCCCTCCATTTTTAACAGCATACACAGCCCTGCCGATTATAACCTAAACAGTAAATACGAGGCAGCTGAAATGGCCATCGATTACTGGTTGAGTTATCAGCCTGGCAATGGCCCTTCAGGATATTATCCCAATTCAGTCCTCCGTTCCGATATGGATGCAAGCTGTGCTTTTGTGGGTACCAGTGGAGAAGGTGATGCTGAAGGAAACTTCAGCCGCTATGTCAATCTTGAAGTTCCCATCTACCACCTCACCGGCTGGTGGGATATTTTTATCGACGGTCAGATTGAAACCTATAACCAGCTGATGCAAAACCTCAGTGATGAATATGGACATAAATCCCTTCAGAAACTGGTGATCGGACCCTGGGCACACCAGACCGTGACAATGAGATCCACGGGAGACCTGGATTATCCCGAAAATGTCCAGGATTTTCTTTTTGATTTGCTGAATGTGGAGTTGAACCTGGAAAATTTACCTGTGGATGTGCTCTATGATTCCGAGCCCATGCAATGGTTCAGGACGCATTTAAATCATAACCGCTGGAAAAATATCGGAGAGCCAAAAATCATCATCCCGGAAAGCAAAAAATGGCAGCCAGTTGCTCCAGAGATAAAAATAAGGATACCGGATAAGGATTTTATCCTGCCCTATCCTAAATTCCTGAATTTTTTATCGGGCCACACGGGCCTGGATAGTATAAGCTTTACCCTTTCAATAAATAATTCAGTTACAAGCAGCGATATAAACATTCCCAGGCTTGATACACCACTGGTATCGATGGAAAAGATTGAATCCCGGGCGCCGACCGATTTCCGGCAGATCCCCAATGTCAGGCTTTATGTTGTTGGTCCCCGAACAGCAGGAGAATACACTGAACATGCAGCCGGCAACTACTGGTTCGAAAGCGACTCCTTCCCTTTCACAAAAGATATCCTCATGCAAAAGGTGTATTTACACGAGCAGCAAAAGCTCTTCAGCCGGAAACCCGAATCGGTCAGCGGATCGTCAAACTTTATACATGATCCCCAGCATCCTGTATTTACAGTGGGTGGTGCCAATATGATTACACTTACACCCCTTGGGGACAGGCGTAATCAGGGACAGATGAACCTGGCAGATCCCCTGCTGGCAAAGCATACCATGACACGCAGTGATGTTTTGTCTTTTGAAAGCAATGCCCTGTCCGATACCTTATCGATCATCGGATTTCCGGTCGCTAATCTCTTTGCCAGTAGCAATCCCCTCGAAAACCATTCCGACTCGACCAGTACGGACTTTTTTTTACGGATCCTTGATGTTTACCCGGACGGCGGGGAATATTTCGTGGTGGAAGGTGCCATCAATGCCCGGGCAAGGGATTATGCAAAACAGCTGATTACAGGCAAGGAAGATCCGGGAATACCATTTACAAACATTGTATCTGACAGTGTCTATGAATATCGTTTCAAGATGATGCCCATAGCCTATACTTTTGGCCAGGGCCACAAGATCAAGGTACTTATCAGCAGCAGCAACCATCCCCGCTACCAGTCGAATCCCAACCTGCCTGTTGAAAAAAATGTATTCTCCCGCTGGAAACCGGGTGATGGGCGCCGCTCCAGGAAAGCCCTTCAAACCATTTATTTTTCTGCTGACTATCCTTCCAACGTTGAATTACCCGTTTACAAGGGAGCGCTTTCCCTGCCGGTCGGCACTGAAAGTAATACAACAAAAGTAATTCCAGGTATCAGGATATTTCCCAACCCGGCCAGTGAATTTCTATTTGTAGAGGCAGGCGGTACAGATAATAGATTTGAAATTTACACGCTGACCGGAAGAAAAATGCTGACAGGAATCTTTGATTCATTTTATTCCATCAATGTGGGATCCTGGGATCCCGGTGTCTATGTAATTCGTCTGACCAACCCGGAATCCAACATCTTTTACGCTCAAAAGATCATTATCAGCAAGCTTTAAGAAACCTGCTTACTTTAACTTATCAGCCTGTTCCCGGGCTTGCCGCATGATCTCATCCGCCTGCTTGTTGGCCTCATCCTCCAGTTTCTTTGCATTCTTTTCGGCCTCGGATTTGAGCGTCTTGGCATAGGTCTCGGCTGCCACCTTCTGCAGCGGGTTGCTGCCGGCATCCTTTATCCTCTTTTGTCCCTCTTCCTCTGCCTGGCGGATCAATTCCTCCCCGGCACGTCTGGCCTCCCATTTCAACGCATCGGCCTTTGCCTGTGCTTCGGCCATTATTTTTTCGGCCTCCTTGCTGGCTTCTTCCCTGATCTCCTCCTTCACTTCTTCGACTTTCTCTTCCACTATTTCCTGTACCTGTTCCTTTACCTCTTCGGTCATTTTTTTCATGCCCTCCTCGAACATGGGCCTGATCTTGGGTTCTTTGAAAGTTCCTGTAACCAGGAATTTCACATCGATGGTCTCGCCGGGATCAATATTTATACCCTGGCTCGCGGCCAGGGATGTTATTTCGTTCAGCGTATTCTGGACAGTCCCGCCCAGGTCAGATCTGGGGATCTTCATATTCATCTCATAGTTCATGGTCTGGTCAATACCCTGGTCCCCTTTCATCACCAGCAGGGTATTCCCGATTTTTGTGGTGTAAGGCTCTATGTAAACCCGTCCGTTTCTGACGGAATATTCGATGGACAGGTCCTTCATGACGATATCCTTGAATTTATCCGTATTGAGTATACCGTTGATCATATCGAAGGTCTCTGTTTTTTCAATGGTGATCATCTCTGATCCCAGTTTCCCACTGGCTACAATGGAATTCATTACGGGCACCATTCCTTCTCCCAGGAAAGATGTGAATTCCAGATCAGTTGAAACGGTTCCGGAAGTCTGTTCTGCAATAGGTGCCAGTTTTTGAATGGTCAGGAGGGACTCAAAAGCGGATGGGATATCGATCCTGTCTACCTTGAGCGACAGGTCTACCAGCGGTGATTTCATGTCCTGTGTATTGTATTCTCCCGACACAAGCACATTGCCCTTGAGTAATTGCAGGCTCAATTCACGCATGATCAGCCGCTGGTCACGGATGATGATCTGACCGAACAGGTTGTCAATATCGAGCTTGTTGAATAACACCTTTTTCAACCGGGAAGTGAAAACAAAATCGATATTGCCGGGTATCTCAATGACTGACATTGTATCTGTTGCCCCGGCAGGGGGTTCATCCATCGGCTCACCGGCAGGTTCACCCCCTTTTTCCCCGGTCTCTTCCGACATGAACTCATTTAGATCCAGTAAGTTACTTTCCAGGTTCAGTCTTCCTGCAATCATGCCGTCCTCGAACAGGTAAGACAGGAAATTTTCAAGCTTCCCGTCCATCCTGACATCGCTGCTACCGATATTGGCATCAAATTCGGCCAGGTCTACATACTGCGGCGAAAAATGCATAACCGTACTGTTGATAAACACGGGCTGTGGAATGTCGGGCGACTGCAACTCAAATTGCTGCAATTTCAGGCTGCCATCAGCCTTGAATTCATCATATCTCTCATTTTCAATGCTTGACATCTTTCCCATCAGATCAATATTGGCATCCAGTGTTCCTGTCAGGCTCATATCTTCCATGGGAACCACATCAGCCAGGGCTGAAAAATCGATCTTTGCAGCCAGGGTTGCATTTACCTTTGGATCACTGATGGGTGTAATCATATGCAGGGAAAAATCTACGGGGTTGTCTCCCAGTTCAACATGGAAAGCATTCACATCTACAGTGGAATTATCATGCTGGATCCCGTCATAATGGACCTCCAAATCTATCTGGATCTGCTCGGCAGATTTTGGAAGGTCAGGATACTCGAACCTGGCATTGTCCACCAGTAATTTTATATCCGCCGAGGGAGTATGGTCTTCTGTCAGATTGCCCCGGATGGAACCGGACAAGGCCAATTCCCCGTCCGTCTGCACATCCTCAAAATCTTTCATATAGACCGCAGGAACCATGGAAAGCAGGCTTTTAAAGCTCGTTTCCTTTGTACTAAAGCTGATATCCACGCCAATATCACCTCCTTCCGGCATGGTCACCTTGCCGTCCAGAAGCAATGCCAGGTCATTTATGGCAAATGAATTATCCGTAAGGGTAAAGACAGAATTTACCAGGTCCGCATCCAGGTTGATCAGGATGTCAAGCATGGCATCCTTGACATAACGGATTCCTCCCATGATCAAATTCAGCCGATCTGCAGTGGAAGTTAGATTGAGGCTGGTGAAATCCTGGGCCAGGTCCCCTGACAGCATGAAATTAAACCCATACAAGGACGCTTCCATACCCGATTTCCTGTCATGATAGGCTATGGAAGCATCACGTATCTCCAATTTCCTGAGGGCCACTTTCAGATCCATGGTCCCGGGACCGGTTGTGTCGGGCTCCTCAGCTGAGGAGCTTTCTTTGGCAATATCCCAGTTGGCTGAACCATCTTCCAGCATGATGGCAGAAATCCGTGGGCTATCCATGAGGATACTCCTGACTTTAATGGCTTCTTTCCTGACCAGGCTGATGACATTGACGGTTGCACTGAATTCATCAAAAGCTACCAGGGTATCTCCCTCAAAAATTTCTATCCCGGAAACGGATACCCCATGCAGGGAAGCAGTCAGTCGCGGGAAATCCTTGAAGAAGGTGAGCTTAAGGTCAGTGAAATCAATTTTTGCATTTACACTGGTATTGGCTATCTCTTTGGCCTTGTTAAGTAACTGTTTCTTGAACAGAACGGGAGTAAAAACGAGTATGACCAGGACAAGCAGGATGAATACCAGGAAAATTCTCAGGATCTTTTTCATGATTTCATATGATTTATTACCAATAAATTTATGAATTATATCTTCAACACGGCAATTAATCTCCCAACCTATACGGAATACTGTCAGCATCTCCTTCCCACAACAATTCACCGGGATTCAGGTCCCCAGCCTGTACGTCCATCGCGATATAGGTTCTTCTCTTCGCAGGTGAGTGCAACTCCAGGTCAGCATTCAGTCTGCTTTCCAGCATCGCTATTTCAAAGCTGTTGAAATCGAGGAAAGTTCTGTGATATTTCTCACCCAGTATAAGTTCACCGCTGATATCTGTAAGCCTTGGTAAAAAGTCTTCCACAGTACCATCGAGGTTATTGATCTCAAAAACCATCTCTGGATTAGTCTCAAAATCAAGCACTTTTGAGGTACTTGTTGAAACAGATACATCCAGGTTCATTAACCACGTGGTATCCATATCTGTACGGATATCACCAGCAAGTTGGTGAATTGAAATAATACCGGGGATTGACAGGGATACATCGTCGCAGTGAATATCCAGCATGAAGAAATCAGCGATGATGTAGTTTGAATCGGGGTCAAAATGGGCTCCCAGCAGTCTGCATTCCGTATCGATCTCTCCCCGCAGGGAATCAAGGAACTCCATCTTAAAAACACTTTCCAGTCCGTATAAGGATGCTTCCATATCCCAGATCAGATCAATTTTCGGGGATGCGAAATCTACCATTTGCAGGGAAGCATTTAGATGTCCCGAGGGCAATTGAGCGAGCAAGGTGTCAATGTCCAGGCTGGCAGCGGACAGATCCCCTCTGCTTCCGGAATTAAATTTTCCAGACAGGTTCAATTCCCTGATATAATCTTCTGCCAGTGGTAAATACATTGTCACATCTTCAAGGCCGAAAGTGAAATCAGCAACCGGAATCTCATCGCCTGGAGTCCCCTTGATAAACCCCCTGAAGTACAAATCTCCCTGCTTTAGGTTTTTAAGTCCCTCTCTGCTCAGGAATAACCGGAACATGCTGAAATCATGATCTGATCCATCTACCTCAAAATGAAATTTATCATTTACATTAATATCGATGTCCCCTGAAATATTCATCATGGCCTGATCGATAGAGAACAAACTGGGTTCAATTTGCAAAATCCTTTCCCGGACTTGAAAAGTAAAAGCAGTTTCCAGGCGCAAGGATTTATTCCTGAACTGTATCTTATCAGAGAGTTGTACAAAATCAAGTTCCATATCTGTATCAATTCGGCTTTGGATGACCTCTGAAGAAAAGTTGAATGAGGCCTTCAGCCTTTCCACAAACAAGGCTTCCTGGTCATGCTCCACCCTGTTATCAAACTCCATCTGAATGCCATAAATGGAAATATCCGGAAATTGCCTGAATGGATTGAAAGATATATCCTGGAAACTCAATTCACCCTGGGCAATGTTATTTGAATAAAGGAGTACCCTTTTTTCCGATATTATCCCTGTCCAGATAAAAATACCATGTAAGCAGCAATAAAAGGCCTGAAAATCCTGCAAATACAAAAATGATTATGCGCAATAGCCTCCGGAACAAGGACCTGGGAGGTCGTGCTGATTCATTATTTTCCTTCCGGAAAACCATGTTGTTACAAACAAACATCATATCAGGATCAGACTGATACACCATATAACCAGGGCGGATGCTAATCCTATCACTACCGTCCCCACGGTATGGATCCTGTATCCTGTCTTAACATCCATGCCTGTCATCTGGGTAAAGATCCAGAACAAACTGTCATTGGCATGGGATGCTACCATTGATCCTGCGCCAATGGAAAGTACCACCAGCGCCCTGGCAATACCCGAGTCAAAACCAAGCGGCTCCATTAAGGGAACCATCAGCGAGGCGGTGGTGATCAGTGTTACCGTTGAAGAGCCCTGTGCAATCCGTATGGCAGTCGAGATGATAAAAGGCAGCAGGATACCGATCCTGGCATCTACCAGGTAATCTCCGAGAACACCTGCAATTTCAGAATTGCGCAGGATCATACCAAAGGCTCCCCCTGCACCTGTGATCATCACAATAAGGGCTGCATTCACGAGGGACTGTCCGATCCACCCGGTGGTGGACAACATTTCCCGGTCAAATTTTCTGGGCAGGGAGAAGGCCAGCAATAATCCGATGAGGAGAGCAATTACGGGATTGCCGGTAAATCCCATGATGTTTTTCAACAGTCCGCTTCCAAATGGTTCTGTGGGAAAGTCCGAGATGGATCTCAATACGATCAGCATGATGGGGATTACGATAGGCATAAATGCTTTCATGGCCCTGGGTGCCTGTTTCAATTTCTCCTCGAGTTCGGACTCGGACAGTTCAGGATTGGGATCAATATAAAGCCTGGCGGCAATTTTCGTAGCATACAACCAGCCTACTGCCAGGGTAAACAAACTGACGACAATACCGAGTAAAATGACCAGTCCCAGGTCAGCTTCGAGGATTCCGGCAGCTGCAATCGGTCCGGGTGTCGGTGGCACCAGACAATGGGTGGTCATGAGTCCCAGTGCCAGCGCAACAGAAGTGCCGGCCAGTGATATTTTTGCCTGTTTTGACAGGGCTCTGTTAAGGGGCATAAGAATCACAAAACCAGAATCAGCAAATACAGGAATGGATACGATGTAGCCGATTATGGACATGGTCAGTGGAACCTTTTTCTTGCCGGTGAACGAAAGGATCCTTCTGGCCATGGCATAAGCTCCGCCTGTCTGCTCCAGGAAGGTGCCGATCATGACACCCGCTATGATGACGATCCCAATCTGGCCTATTGTCCCGCCAAAACCCAGGTTGATTGATTCAACGATCTTATCAAGTGGCATCCCGGAAAACAATCCGAATAAGATGGCAGTAAAAATCAGGGCAAGAAAGGGATGTATCTTAAACGTGCTGGTTGAGACTACAATTAAAAGTACACTTGCTACCAGGAGGATTATCAGGATCATGGGATATGATTTACACCATTGGATAATAGTTCAGGGACCAGTGAGATATGCTCAACCATTTGAAAATGATCATGATCCATTTCATCGTCTTGGATCTCCTCATGCTGCCAGGTGATATGGAAAGGGATATGTATTGCGTATCCTCCAATGTTCAGAACAGGATAAATATCTGATTTCATGGAATTACCTACCATCAGGAATTCTTCAGGCCGGATCTCCAGGTGCTTCAGCAGCTTGAGGTAGTCCGATTCCTTCTTGTCACTCATTATCTCAATATGGTGAAAATATGGTTCAAGGTTGGATTTTCGGAGTTTTCTTTCCTGGTCCAGTAAGTCCCCTTTCGTAGCAACAATGAGGGTATAATCCAACCGGCAGAGCTCCTCCAGAACAGTCCGCACCCCTTCAAGAATCTCAATGGGTTTGTTCAACTGCGCCTTGCCCAGCTGGATGATCTCCCGGATTGTGGCCGGGGCTACTTTATATTCACTTACATTCAGGGCAGTTTCTACCAGAGACAGCATAAAGGCTTTGATCCCGAAACCATATAATTCCAGGTTTTGCATCTCTGTCCTGAACAATTCCCTGGATATTGCTTCAGGGGCCTGAAAATCCGAGAGCAGGTCACAGAATGCATCTTCTGTTTCCCTGTAATATGGCTCATTCACCCAGAGGGTATCATCCGCATCAAAACCGATCACCTTAAAATCCGATTTCACCTGGATCATTATTTTGATGGCTTAAATATAATAAAGACAATGTAATACCGGCAGTGAATTGCCAAACATTAAAAAACAATTCAATCTCATTCATTTTTCCTGGCATTTACATAATTTTAGGTAAACCATACTCATTATTAACAAATCCAGACAATTCAAACCTTGAAAACTTTATCCCAATTTCACATTTTCCTGATTACAGCTCTTCTGTTTTCATCAGAACTTTTCTGCCAAAGCATTGAAGATCAATTTGATTCACTGTTGATGAAACAATTCAAGGCGAATGAACCCGGAGGTATAGTCCTGGTGGTCAAAGAGGGTGAAGTGATCTACCGGAAAGCCTTCGGAAAGGCAAATCTCGAACTGGATGTGGATATGAGACCTGAATATATATTGCAGATTGGTTCAATAACAAAACCGTTTACAGCTTGTGCCATCCTGAAATTAATGGAAGAAGGGAAGCTGTCACTGCAGGATGATATTACCAAATACATAGAGGATTATCCTACGCACGGACATACCATCACTATTGAGCATCTGTTGACCCATACTTCCGGGATTAAAAGCTACACAGGCATGGATGAATGGACTTCCGAGGTAAGAAAAAAGAATTTTACACCAGAAGAACTGACTGATTTTTTTAAGAATCAGCCGATGGATTTTGCTCCAGGAGAAAAATATAGTTATAATAATTCAGCCTATTTCCTCCTGGGATACCTGATTGAAATCCTCTCAGGGAAAACCTATGAAGTATTCATTGATTCTGTTTTTTTCCAGCCTCTGGGCTTGAATAATTCATTTTATGGTAATACTTCAAGAATAATTAAAAACCGGGCCGCCGGTCAGATGAGATTTCAAATCTTCCCGCTTGAACGGCATAATTTTTTTGCAAAAATCGTCGATGCACAGTTCATATTCCACATGGATGACAACAATGAAGTTACCGGCTTGACACTGGTCCAGAATGGAGAGCATAAGGCAGAAAAGATTGAATAACAATGCGCACTCAAAACGATCTATTAACTTTATCAGCCTTGTGACATGCCGGTATAACAGTGCATATGTCAGCCCCTATTCAGTTGGTATTAAAACCACCGCAAAGTGTGTGGCATTTTCTACGGTCCAGGAACTCGAAAGGCTTGATGCAAAAGGGAAGATCTTGCTCCTGCATGGGGAGATAGCCTGAGAACAGCTGATGCCAAAGAATTTTGTCTTTTGCAATCCTGAGCACCATCAAAAGATTATTTCACTCCTCGAAAGCAGCGGTGCAGCGGCAATCATTGCCGCAACCGGTAGAAATGCATCCCTGGCTGGAGGGGTATATCCATTTCCCTTGATCGAAGACGGTGATTTAAATATACCATCTGTTTATATGACGGAGGAAGAAGGTGTGAGGCTGCTGCCATTTATCGTGAAACAGGCTAAGATTGAATCCATCTCGAAGCGAATTATGGGAAAAGGATTTAATGCAGTTGCCCGAAAAGGAAGTAATTTAAGTGAATGAATGACACAGATTGAGATTGCGAAAAACAGCCGGATTCCTTAAATTTGATAGAGTACCCTGGACATTCGGGGTATATTTTCTTCCACAGGCGAATTTCATATCATTTTCACAAAAAGGTCACTGCCGTTGTCCATGTGGCCTCTGAACAGATTATCAATTTGTGCTCTACATAAACAAAAGCTGTCAAATGAAAAATCCACGACATTATTTTCTAATCTCCATCTTTTTTGTATCGGTGGCATTCTCCCAATCTTATGAGATAGAATGGACCAGAACCTATGGCGGTCCACTTGAAGAAAACGGCCATCGTGTCCATCAGACCGCAGATGAGGGCTATATCATTTCAGGATACACAAAATCACTGGGCGCCGGGGAATCGGATGCATGGCTGTTAAAGACAAATGCAGATGGGGATACATCATGGACCAAAACTTTTGGTGGAGAAACCTGGGATTGGGGACAGGATGTGCTGCAAACAGAGGATGGCGGTTATCTTCTCGTCATCCGCTGTTATTCTTTTGGCCATGGTTACTATGATGCCTGGATCATTAAAACCGATCCGCAGGGAGACACGTTATGGACAAAATTCTGGGGCGAGGAACCGCATGAATGGCTAAGCAGCGTTCAGCATACCGATGACGGAGGTTATATTTTTGCCGGACACACCTACTCCTTTGGTGCGAAATCTCAGGATGTGTGGTTGGTAAAGAGTGACTCAACAGGAGAAATCCTGTGGATGAAAACATATGGTGGTGAACTTGACGATAATGCAAGCTTTGTTCAGCAAACCAGCGATGGGGGCTTCATTATAATCGGCCGGACGTATTCGTACAGTGAAGGAGGGTCGGATATCTGGCTGGTAAAAACAAACAGTGCCGGGGATACGCTATGGACCAGAGCTTTTGGCGGAATGGATTTCGATTATGGTGTCACTGTAAGACAGTCAAATGATGAAGGATATATCCTGGTCGGGAGTACGTCCTCATTTGGCGCCGGAGAGTTGGATATATGGCTGATCAGGACTGATACAATGGGCAATACATTGTGGACAAGGACATTCGGAGGAAGTGATATAGACAGGCCCTTTTCCCTGATCCAGTTGTCAGATGGCAATTATCTCATCGGAGGGGTTACTAACTCAACCGGCATCGGATTCAATGAAGGTTGGCTTATTTTAACTGATCCGAATGGAGATACATTATGGACACAGACATTAGGCGGGGAATGGGATGATATAATAATGGACTGTGAGGAGACTTCAGATGGAGAACTCATTATTACTGGATATACAGATGTAGAAGATGAAAATGCTGATCTCTGGCTGATGAAAATTACCGTCGATCCTGCAGTTTCCGTTCAAAAAAAAATGCCCCAGGCTCCTTTCCGGCTTTACCAGAACTATCCCAATCCATTGATATCAAAAACAATTGTATCGTATGATATCCCGGGAGATGGACCGGTTCAATTAAGACTATTTAATGCCCGCGGGCAGGAAATCAGGGTATTGGAAGACAGCTATAAACAGGCTGGTTCTTATCAATATGAATTGAACCTGTCCGGTTTTTCGCATGGTCTGTATTTTATCTCTCTTGAATATGAACAACATGTTTCTACCATCAAATTGAATCTAATAAAATAGCAAATTGTGGATAAGAAGAAAATTTTAACAATCATAGCCATCATTATTAGTTTCCCCTTCTTGCTCTTGTCGCAGACAACGTTTGAACGGACATATGGTGGGCCATATTACGATGCAGGCAGCAGTGTTCTTCAGACCTCGGATGGTGGATATATAATAATCGGGACTTCCCGTTATTATGATAGTGAAATCAATGATATGTATCTCATCAGGACCGATGCGTATGGGGACACAATCTGGACGAGGGTTTACGGGGGAGATGATGACGACTCGGGAACATTTATTCAAGAAACTTCCGACTCTGGATACATTATCCTGGGTGCAACTAGATCTTTCGGAGCGGGGAGCTCGGATGTATATCTGATAAAAATTGACGCAACAGGTGATACACTATGGACAAAAACATATGGCGGTACCGGAATTGATTATGGTAGTTGTGTAAGGCAGATAGAAGACCAGGGTTATATTATCGCAGGACATACAGACTCATATGGGAGTGGTTTTTATGATATTTACCTTATCAAAACGGATGCATTCGGAGATACTTTATGGACCAAGGTTTTAGGGGGCAGTGATTTTGACGGGTGCAGAAATATCCAGCCAACCTCTGACAAGGGTTATATTTTGGTTGGGGATACAAAATCTTTTGGTGCCGGTGATAGTGATGTTTATTTGATCAGGACGGATGAATCAGGGGACACATTATGGACAAAGACCTGTGGTGGGGAAAATTATGACAGGGGTTATTCCCTTGTCCAGACCCTGGATGGGTACCTGATTGCAGGAGCTACTGAGTCTTTTGGTGCCGGAAGCAGAGATGTCTATATCATCAGAACCAATTTAAGCGGTGATACTCTTTGGACAAAAACCTTGGGAGCAGTGGGCTATGATATGGCCAATTTCATCCAGCGTACTTATGATGATGGCTATATTATCGTCGGAGAAACAGAATCCTATGGTGCACTTGAAAGCGATATTTTTTTGATAAAAATAGATTCGGCAGGGAATGTTTACTGGACCCAGACAATTGGTGGAGCTGAATATGATCGTGGCGCTTGTGTCCAGCAAACATCAGACTATGGATTTGTCATTACAGGTTCTTCGAAATCCTATTCTGCAGAGGGTGAAAGTGATATATATTTGGTTAAAACGAATGCGTTTGGAGGTTTAACGGGCATCGATAATGACAGGAATTGGACCATCGGATTAAAAGATTTTGAACTTCATCAAAATTATCCGAATCCGTTTAATACTTCAACAACCATTTCCTATCAGGTTGCCAAACCTTCGAGGATAAAACTTGAACTTTTTACCATAGACGGCTCACTGTTGATGCAGGTCTTCGAAAAACACCATCAGCCCGGTGAATACCAATGGAGATGGAACCCAGAGAACCTGGATGGCGGCCTGTATTTTTATCGCTTGCGCAGCAGTGAAGGTGAAATCACCAGGAAAATGATCCTGCTGAAATAAGCTGTCCTGTCTACACATTTGAAACCATCTTTAAAAAGGAAATCGTGGTACAATGATATTCAAACCAGAAATCAGTCCATGGAGTAAATTCAAGTAGCAGCTCCCAATTCCTGGATCCGTGATTCTATTAAACCTAGATGTTCAAAATCAGGAAACAAGTCCTCAACTTCTTTAGGGGCATTCAGTGCCGGATGGATTTCTACACCTTTATCCATTAAATCAGAGATCTGTTTTATGGAGTATTTTATCCTTTCTGTCTTCTCTGCGTCATTCCCCTTATAAAATTGGGCTACAAGGTTATTGGCTTCGGCTTTCAGTGATAAATCAAGCTGCTTTTTCTGCGCATCTTTCAGGTCTTCCATTGAGTCACTTTTAATGTCAAGGCATTTTACATGCTGCTCAAAAGTCTTAAATTGCCTTTTCTTTTTCCGGATTACAGCTGCAGCCCATACAATACCACCAATTAATTTTACAGCCTGTGCTGAACCCACTGTCACAGTAATCCACAAAGAACCTATATCGTATGATTTAACCTTTATGTTTCCCTTGATACTAGGATCCAGGATGGATTGTGAAATGGCAGCGTGTAAGAGCTTTGATTTTTTAGACAGATCCTCCAGATCCTTTATTTTGGGCATCCGGATATATATCGTTGATTCATCATCTTCTTCTTGATAGAGCTCCTTTAAAATCATTAAAAGTGCATGACATCCGCTTCGCATAATTTCCAATCCTTTCTTCAGCCGGGTATCTTCTTTGCTATCCGTTAATATGATCTCATCCTGTACTGTAGAAAAAATGATGGTTGTCTGTATTTCAGAAATTAATGATTCATACAAACCAAGGCCTTTAACTTTTTCTATGGCGTACTTGAGATTGTTTAAATCAGTGTATAAATATCCTGGTTGATTACCTGATAAATATTCTCTTTTGTAATTCAAATGCACAATGTAATTCTCAAGGGTTTTTTTTATTCTCCGTAATTTCATTTCAATTCAGGGGGTTAATTAAAATCATACTGAATTTACGAAATTCCTATCATTGTAATCACATATTCCAAATATTTCAAAGCATCATCGAATGATTTGTCCTGATATCTCAAAACCCTGTTGAAAAGCCCTTGCATATTCTAAATATCTGCCCTAATTTTAGAAATAGACTGGTTACAGGATAACAATTGCCGACAGGAACTACATCTTGTATAATTAATCATAAAAAATGGAGGTTAGCATGCTACAATGTATTAAACGAAGAGAGTTTATCAGGCTTACAACAGCCGGAACCGTACTATGTTTAAGCCCTTCTGGTCTCCTGACTTTTGGAATGAACCGGAAAGGCCCAAAGATTATTAGTCCGGGCTGCAGAAGATCAAAAGTTAAAGTGGCCAAGTTATACATGGGGACTTCACACGGTCTGTGGCCTAAACCGGATATGAATTTCGATGAAGAGATCAGCTTTTATGAAAGGCAGTTTACGAATCTGGAAGAGGAATTGTCTGATGTTGACTTTGTTGTCAACAGGCTGGTAACATCTGCAGAAGAAGTTACCAGTATTAGAAACGAATTGGAGGAAGTTGACGGGATACTGGCCATTCATTTTAACATTGGTATAGGACCCATTCTGACTGAAATTCTACGTGCAGGTCAACCTACCATGGTTTTTGCCGTTCCATATTCCGGACATGAATGGGTTGGTTTCGGGCAATTGCAGAAAGAACCCCTGGGAGCTAAAATGGAATGTATACTCTCCAGTGACTATACTCAGCTGGCTGCTGCTATCAGGCCTTTCCGTGCTATTCACCATTTGAGGGAGGCAAAGATCCTTAATTTATCCACGCGCGACTTTGAGGATTATGCCAACGATGTCAAACAGAAATTCGGAACAGAAATTAAGCAGATACAGCTTCAACTGGTCATAGATGCATATCATTCCATCAGCGATAAAGAGGCGAAACTTGAAGCTGAAAGGTGGATCGAAGGGGCCATGCAGGTGGTTGAGCCTTCCCGGGAAGAAATCATCAAGTCTACCAGACTGGCGCTGGCTTTTGAGAAACTGCTGGATGAAGAAGATGCAACTGTCATCACTGCAGATTGTTATGGCAGCATGCACGGCCCCCTTTGCCAGACCTATGCCTATCCCTGTATTGGTTTTAGCAGGCTGAATGATATGGGTCTTGGTGGTATTTGTGAATCGGACCTTAGAAGCGCCATGACACATATACTATTCCAGGGATTATCAGGAAAGCCCGGTTTTATTAATGATCCTACTGTAGACGAATCCAACAACACAATAATCCTTGCTCACTGTCTGGGGTCAACAAAGATGGATGGCCCGTATAAAGCTGCCGCTCCTTATAATCTGCGAACGATCATGGAACGACAGGAAGGAGCAGTAACACAGGTGAAAATGCGTAATGGACAAAAGGTCACACAGGCCCAATTGATAGGGACAGATCTGTTACACTACTTCACCGGTAAGATTGTTGACACTCCTGTGTCACTTGAAGACGATAGGGGATGCAGGACAAAAATTACCGTTGAGGTTGACGGTGATATAACCAAATTGTGGAAAAACTGGTCACATGGCCTGCATCGGGTAACATGTTATGGTGACCTCTCCAGAGAACTTCAGCATTTTTGCAGATTTAAAGAAATAGAGATGATAAACGAAGCCGTTTGACTGGTATAATCAATTTTATATTTCGTAAATTCAAACATGGTTTGCCGGTTTCGGTTTATGCAAATTGACATTGTAGATATATATTTAAAGGATTGCATCTAAAACTATTTATGAGTTATGAAAATAGCCCTGATTGGAACATATCCGCCCAGAAAATGCGGAATAGGCACTTTTACCAACAATTTATTGAGAGCCATTGCAGCCAATACTGACCATAAGGACCTGGCTTCTGTTGCACAGGTTATTGCCATCGATGAGGGTGGGCAGGATTATGATTACCCTGAAGAAGTTGTATTGACCATCAGGCAGAACCGCCAGAGGGATTATATCACGGCGGCAAAGCAAATTAATTTCAGTGATGCCGACGTTTGTATCCTAGAACATGAATTCGGCATTTTTGGCGGTGATGACGGGGTATATATCCTATCGCTAATACACAGGCTTGAACTGCCTCTGATCGTCACACTCCACACTGTAATCAATGATCCTTCCTATACGCAGCGGTCAATCATAGAAGAAATAGGTGTCAGGGCTGCACGAATCATAGTAATGAGTAAAAGGGCTATTGATTTTCTTACAGAGATCTATAATATACCGTCTGAAAAGATCGATTATATTGAGCATGGTGTACCGGACTTCAAAAAGGTTTCAACCACAAACTTTAAAAAGAAATATAACTTTGAGGACCGGAAAATATTACTGACTTTTGGGCTGATCAACCGTAACAAAGGCATTGAAACAGTGATTAATGCACTGCCTGATGTTGTGCGAAAATTTCCGGAACTATTGTATATCATATCCGGAAAAACCCATCCGGAAGTTGTTAAACATTCCGGTGAGGAATACCGGAATTTCCTGTTGAGGCTTGTCAAACAACATGGACTTGAAAAAAATGTATTTTTCAACAATGCATTCCTTTCTGAAAAAATACTCTTCGAATACCTCTCTGCTTCTGATATTTACATAACTCCTTACCTCAATGAAGCACAGATAACCAGCGGAACCCTCTCCTATGCCATAGGAGCCGGATCAGCAGTCATTTCCACCCCATACTGGCACGCACAGGAATTACTCGACAATAGAAGGGGCAGGCTATTTGATTTTAAGAATTCCACCCAGTTGTCGGAAATTCTACTGGAACTGCTTGATGATGAAAGGAAAATCAATGATTTGAAAGAAAGGGCTTATGACTACGGGAAAAAGATCAGGTGGCCGAAAATTGGCAAACAATATCTTTCTCTCTGCGAATATATATACAACAGCTGGGACAGGGAACTGGAATTAAACAAACTTCCCATACAGCTACCACTGCTTCCTTTCTATGACCTTTCCCATGTAAAAAGATTAACAGATGATACCGGAATTGTACAGCATGCGAAATATGGAATACCAAACCTGAAAGAAGGCTATTGCCTGGATGACAATTCCCGTGCGCTGTTGATGGCTCTGATGGCTTACCGGCAGAACAAAGACCAGGAAGCCCTTGAACTTATACCCATTTACCTTAGTTTCATTCACTATATGCAACGGGACAATGGAAATTTTGGCAATTTCCTGAGTTTCAGCCGGCAATTTCTTGATGAGTATGGATCTGAGGATTCATTTGGACGGACTATCTGGGCCTTAGGCTATTTAATCAGCCATGCCCCAAATGATGCATTCAAGCAAATTGGCAGAGAAATATATTCAAGATCCATTCAGTACTTTGATAAGCTTGAATCAATCAGAGGCATAGCCAATATAATCATCGGGATTGCCTATTTTCTGAAGGATGCACAGGAGGATGAGGAACAATTACAGCTGTTATTAACCCTGATTTCCAAACTGGTTTACGCGTACAACGAAAACAGAGAAGAAAACTGGCACTGGTTCGAGGATATAATCAGTTATGACAACGGGATCCTGCCCCTGGCAATGTACCATGCTGCAGAAATAACCAATGATGATGAGCTTCTGATCATTGCAAATGAATCCCTGGAGTTTCTGGAAAAAGTCACTTACAACCATGGATATCTTGCCCCTGTAGGAAATAAGGGCTGGTATCACAAAGGCGGTGAAATACCGGAACACGACCAGCAATCGCTCGATGTCATGGCGATGGTACTATTATATCATCAAGCCTACCTGGTCACCAAAAAAAAGAAATTAATAGATAAATTATTCTCTTCATATATGTGGTTTCTGGGAGAAAATTCACTCAGATTACCCTTATATGATCATGAAACCTGTGGATGCTGTGACGGACTGCAATCAACCGGTGTAAACCGAAATCAGGGTGCGGAGAGTACCCTGGCTTACTGGATATCACACCTTACGGTACTTGCCGCCCAGGAAAAAGAGTTTGAATATATGGAATGATAGAGTATTTCAGTTCATTACCAGTTCGTCCAGAAGTTCATCCAGGGAAATGTTTGCAAAACCCGTGCAATAATCTGACATGGCATAAGGTATGATCAGTTCGTCGTTATGAATTATTGAGCCGCAGGTATATACGACGTTGGGCACATAGCCTTCCCGTTCATCTTCATCCGGAACGATCAGGGGTTCCTTCAAACGGCCTATTTCATGGGAAGGATCATCCAGGTCCAGCAGGCTCGCACCGATACAGTATTTTCTCATCGGTCCAACCCCATGTGTGATTAAAAGCCAGCCCCTGTCAGTTTCAACAGGTGATCCGCAATTACCAAGTTGAATAAATTCCCAGGGACTTTTGGGTTGCTGCAATATCTTGGCATTCTCCCAGACATGGATCAGGTCTGAAAACATGATATAGTTATTCACACCATCCACCCTGGATAACATGGCGTATTTTCCATTGATTTTTCTTGGGAAAAGGGCCAGGTTTTTATTCGCAGCATAAGGACCATGCAAAGGGATGACCTTGAAATCATAAAAATTCTTTGTCTCTAACAATTTTGGCAGGATGGTTACACCATCATTAGCAGTGTAAGTGGCATAGTAAGTAATCTTGCCATCTTTATGCCTGAACCTGACAAACCTGGCATCCTCAATGCCTTTGCTCTCTGTTTCCGATACCGGGAAGAGCACTCTTCCCGAGATATCTGTATCAAGTGAAAAGGAAACCTCATAATGGGCATCGGCCAGCCAGATTATTTTCTCTACAGCTCTCTGTTTTTCAGGAGTCAGATTATTGTTCTTCAAAATTTCATTTACATTCTTGACAAGCTGGCGATATACAAACTTTTCGGGCAGTTCAGCTGTGATCAATCCGGTGAGATCAGGAGAGATATCCATCTCCAGTAATTTACTGAGGAAAACTCCTTTATCATATGTATGTCGCTTGATAATCTCCGCCTCCTCGATCAGATAACCCGGGGGTTGAATGTTAAATTCTCCTTCATGATTAAGAATTCCCCTGCGGAAGACTAGGGATGAAACATGGCCTTCTCCAGTAGACCTCAGGCTGAGGATAACCCGTTTCTCTCCATTGCTCAATCCAGACTGGTCTAAATCTTCAACGATTGATGGATTAAACAATGCTGCCGCCTCTACCGAAAATTCATGTGTAAAGAATGAACCTATCAGTAACTTGCATTGCTCTGATATCGTATCAGGATCAATTTCAAGCTCAGCAAAATGAAAGAGCAGGTTATTAAAATGTTTTTTAAAAAGTTTTGAAATGTTTCTGTGCCTTTTGGAAAATTCCCTCAGCGTCTGATTCAGGGCTCTCTGAACATCTTCATCTGAGAGATTAATCACTTTCATAATGATATCCCTGGCCCTTTCATCTCCATTGTAGAAATAGCGGGCTATTACCCTGTTTTTATCAGGATACAGAAAGGTGTCTTTCTTTCTGACGGTGATGTTCATTATGAAACAATGATAACAGGTTACACACTGAAAAACACTTCCAATATACTATAAATGTACTATTTACTGCATTTCTGGCGAAAAAATATGGGCTAAATTTGATGAGATATCCTTTCTAGAACTTAAAAGGCATGGGAGTTTCGACTAATTTCTTGAGTTTTTTGGTTAAATCGGGATATTCTGGTGGTAATCTTTACCAGATGATAGCTTTAAAACATAGAGATTCGTATATTTTCACCATAAATCTCTGATTATGAAAAAGTGAACCCGAAGGGACTCGAACCCCCAACCTCCTGATCCGTAGTCAGGTGCACTATCCAATTATGCTACGGGTCCTGATTTTACGCTATCCGGGACCGTCTGATACTTTTCCATTTTGAATGACTTCGTAGACCAGCATCAGATTTCGTGGTGCAAATATATTAAAGAAAACAAAGAACCACAATGTATTATTGGTATATTTGGCCGTCAAATCTATCACTTATTAAATGAATTTCAGTGATTTCAAGTTGGATAAAAGGCTCCTAGAAGCCATTGATTATATGGGGTTTGAAAAGGCAACCCCGGTGCAGGAGCAGGCCATACCTGAAATTCTCGAAGGAAATGACCTGATCTGTTGCGCACAGACAGGAACGGGTAAGACCGCTGCCTTCATCCTGCCCATCCTGAATAAACTCGCAATGGAGCATAATACCGGGACAGACACCCTGGTGATCGTCCCGACACGTGAATTGGCGATCCAGATCCACCAGCAGATACAGGGGCTGTCCTATTTCGTATCCGTTGGCTCGCTGGCGATATATGGAGGAGGAGATGGCAGTGAATGGGAGCAGGAAAAAATTGCCCTCACAAAGGGAAATCATATCATCGTTGCCACACCAGGAAAACTCATCGCCCATCTTAGAATGGGATATGTAAAGTTTGACCAGATCAAACACCTGATTCTCGATGAAGCAGACAGGATGCTGGATATGGGATTTTATGAAGATATCCATAAGATCATATCCTTTCTTCCGAAAAAAAGGCAAACACTGCTTTTCAGTGCTACCATGCCATCCAAAATACGTGAACTGGCCAAAAAGGCCCTGGTCGATCCTGCTGAGATCAATATAGCCATGTCCAAACCGGCCGAAGGAGTACTCCAGGCTGCTTACCTGGCACATGATGAGCAGAAGATCCCGCTGATACATAATCTGATTGCCGATAAACCGGAATATCAAAGCATTCTGATCTTCAGCTCCACGAAGAAGTCTGTCTCGGAAATTGCCAAGTCATTAAAAAAGAAAGAATTCATTGTTGAAAAGATCTCATCGGACCTTGAGCAAAAGGAGCGGGAGGAAGTCCTTGGCAGATTCAAGGCAAGACAGGTTCGGGTACTGGTAGCCACGGATGTACTCAGCCGGGGCATAGATATCAAGGACATCAGCCTCGTTATTAATTTCAATGTACCGGAAGATGCAGAAGATTACGTACACCGTGTTGGCCGGACAGCCAGGGCTGCCGCCACCGGAGTGGCCCTTACCCTGGTCAATGAAGAGGACATGTATAAGCTGAAGCGGATCGAAGACCTGATCGAGAACGAGATCATTAAATTACCTGTACCCGGAGCACTGGGAGAGAGCCCGGTCTGGGATCCGAAATACCGTCCCAGAAAAAGATCCTATTATAAGAAAAAGAGCGGAAAAAAGAAATTCAATAAATAGGATCTCCCCTGCCGCATTCAGTTTGGTAATTTCTTATTCTTCCGCCAAGGTTTGATATCTTTGGTAAAACCTAGTACCAAAAAAATGAATTATGGAATTGGTAACCAGATACAGGAATAACCCCATTCTCACAAAAAAAGATGTGCCCTATGAAGTAGCCACTGTTCATAATGCCGGTGTTACAAAATATCAGGGACACTACATCATGTTGTTCCGTTCACACAGGCATAACGGAAGAAGCATTCTGGGTCTTGCACATAGCAAAGATGGGTTTCAGTTCAAAGTCGACGATAAACCATTTATGGAACCGGCACGATCTGGCATATTTGCCGAATATGAAGCTTTTGGCATAGAAGATCCCCGAATCACATACATAGATGATGAATATCTGATCACCTATTCGGCCTATTCTCAACATGGTGTAAGGATCGGACTGGCAAAAACAAAGGACTGGAAATCTGTTGAGCGCATTGCCTTGATTACTGAAGCCGATTACAGGAATGTGGTTATTTTTTCCGAAAAATTTGATGGCCTGTATGCCCGCCTGGACCGCCCGCATTCAGAGATCAGTCCCTGGTCCATCTGGATCAGTTATTCCCCCGATTTACGCTATTGGGGAGCTGCCAGACTAATTATGAAACCGGTTCAATACCATTGGGACGAGATGAAGATCGGTCCGGGTGCCCCGCCGATTAAAACCGACAAGGGTTGGTTAAATATCTACCATGGAGTTTATCCTACCATGGATGGAAGTGTTTATCGATTAGGAGTAGCCCTTCACGAATTGAATGACCCTTCTCAAATAATTGGAGTAGGTGACAACTGGATATTGCAACCCGAAGAGCCCTATGAAATAACAGGTTATGTCCATAACGTTGTGTTTACCTGCGGGGCGGTGCCAGAAGAGGATGGAACCCTGAAAATATATTGGGGCGGGGCAGACACCGTTATGTGCGTGGGCACGGCCAGGATCAGTGAATTGGTGGATTTATGTTTGACCAACAGCAGAAACCCAGTTTAGCAATGAAAATAGCCATACTATCATCCGTAGCCTGGCGCACACCACCCAGGCATTACGGTCCCTGGGAACAAATCGCATCCAATATTGCTGAAGGTTTGGTCGAACAGGGTATGGAGGCAACCTTATTTGCCACAAAAGATTCTGAAACAAAAGGAAGACTGGAGGGAGTTGTACCAACGGGTTATGAGGAAGATACGGACATTGACCCTAAAGTTGCAGAATGCATGCATATCAGTAACCTGATGGAAAAGGCCAGCAGATTTGACCTTATTCATAATCATTTTGATTTTCTGCCCCTTACTTATTCCCGTTTGATAAAAACCCCGATGGTAACAACCATACATGGTTTTTCTTCAGCAAAAATAATCCCCGTATACAAGAAATATAACGACAGCAATTATTATGTTTCCATCAGCAATTCGGACAGAAGTCCTGAATTAACCTATGTCTCAACTGTCTACAACGGGATTGATGAGAATCTGTTCACCTTGAATGAAAAACCGGAAGACTATCTATTATTTTTCGGCCGGATTCATCATGACAAGGGAACATGGGAAGCTATTAAAGTTGCGAAAAAAGCTAAAAAAAAGCTGATCATTTCGGGCATCATACAGGATCAGGCATATTTCAAGGAAAAGGTTGAGCCATATATCAATGATGAAGACATCGTTTATGTGGGTAGTTCCGGTCCGGACAAGCGAAATACATTATTGGGCAATGCATATGCACTCATACACCCGATAAATTTTGAGGAACCATTCGGCCTGAGTGTGGCCGAATCGATGTTTTGTGGTACTCCTGTGATTGCCTTTGAAAAAGGGGCAATGCAGGAATTGATTCTCCATGACCGTACCGGGTTTCTTGTACAGGATATTGATGAAGCGGCGGAAAGGCTGTCTGATATTTCCGGAATCAGGAGAAGCTTCTGCCGGGAATGGGCAGAAAGCAGGTTCAGCAAGAAAAAAATGATTGCTGATTATATTAATGTTTACAGGAAAATTCTTGCTCTCTAAAACATTTTCAATGGTGATGAATCTAGTAAAATAATCCCAAACCCCTTTCCCTATTGAGTTAATTCATTCAAATTGAGTCATTTCACATCGAAGCAGTTCTTCTGTCTGCCTATTTCCAGAAATAAATATAGAAGGCAATGATTACACTAATGATTATCAGGGAATTGATCACATCCCATTTATTATAGCTGGCACGTGTGGCCGCCCGTTGCTCGGGCGTTGATGAATAATAGGTTACACCTACCAGTTTGGTCTCGTCTACCCGCTCGGTAAAGTAACTGACCACAAATATTACGATCAGGCAAAGCCCAAACAGTACTATCTCGTAATGCAGCCAGTTGGGAGCTACCCATATCGAATGGTACCAGGTGTCTTCGGGGACCGAATCTGCAAAGACGTTGAAGGCAAGCCTCACCATACCCAGTACAAACCCGGTGGCGAGTCCCGCGAATCCCGCTTTCGGGGTGGCTCTTTTCCAGAATACGCCCAGCAGGAATACAGAAGCAATACCCGGAGCCAGCAGGGATTGCACATCCTGAAGGTATTCATAGAGTACCTTCCCGATGCCTTTCATCACCGGTATCCAGGCAATCCCCAGTGCAACAATCACCACGGTGGCGACACGGCCCACATATACCAGGTGTTTTTCAGTTGACTCAGGCCTGAATTTCTTATAAAAATCCACCGTAAACAATGCCGCTGATGAGTTAAAAAGGGAAGCCAGTGAACTCATCAGGGCCGCGAGCAATCCACCTACGACAACCCCTTTCAGTCCGATTGGCAAAAGTTCGGAAACAAGCAGCGGAAAAGCTGCATCCGAGTCGGTAAGATCGAGCAATCCCTTCTGGTTCAGTGCAAAAGCTATCATGCCTGGAATGAGGAAAATAAAAACCGGCAGGAGTTTCAGGTAGGCCCCGAAGATGGTCCCCCTGCGGGATTGTGTCTGATCCCTTCCGGATAGTACTCTTTGAACAATATATTGATCTGTACACCAGTACCAGAACCCGATGATGGCAGAACCCAGGATGACGCCTGTCCACGGGAACTCGGGGTCTTTGGGAGACCGGATCAGTCCCAACATAGAATCTCCATGTTCCGTAAGGTTTGTCCTGCATATGGCTTCCAGCTCACCCCAGCCACCCACCTTGACCAGGCCTATGACCACGATGGTTATGGAACCGATCAACAGGATAGGGGTTTGCAGCACCGAAGTATACAGAACGGATTTCATCCCGCCTATGACAGTATAGATGCCGGTAATGATCACCAGCCCGATGGCGCCGAACCAGAAAAAGTCAATTCCCCAGATTGTCTCAATCCCGAAGACCTCCTTGAATACCACACCGCCGGCATATACCGTGACAGCCACCTTGGTAAGTACATAAGAGACCAGTGAGATGATCGATAAAAGGGACCGGGAAGCGGAATTGTATCGCCGTTCCAGAAATTCAGGCATGGTAAATACGCCGCTCCGTGCATAAAACGGAACGAATAACCAGCCGAGTACCAGGATCATCCAGCCATGCATTTCCCAGTGTGCCATGGCCATTCCGCTGGATGCCCCTGCACCTGCCAGTCCAACCAGGTGTTCTGATCCAATATTGGATGCAAATATAGAAGCCCCGATGGCTATCCATGTGGCATCCCTTCCGGCCAGAAAATAATCTGCTGAAGTATCTTCCTTCATGCGACTGACCCAGACGATGATCCCGATCAATCCAAGAAAAAAAGCTCCGAGAACGAGCCAGTCCAATAGGTGAAATCCTTCCATGGTAAGTGTTATTTGTGAATAAATGTTGGGTTTACGCGTATGAAAATAGTAAAAAAATGTGATTGGTGGTGTGCATTGAAATATTTAGATTTAGCAAAACTTTTAATGATGGCGAAAATTATTGTGCTCGGAACCGGTCTGATAGGCGGTGCCATGGCAGTGGACCTGGCTTTAAAGCACAATGTCACTGCGCTGGATATTGATACAGCATATTTTGAGCGATTAAACCAAAAAGGGGTAATAACGAAACAGGCTGATCTGAGCCTGCCCGGTGAAATAGCCGAACAGGTATCAGGATATGACCTGGTGATTGGTGCCCTTCCGGGACATATGGGATTCCGGACCCTGGAGGAAGTGATTGAAGCAGGTATCAGTATGGTGGATATCTCATTCATGCCAGAGGACTATCTCAGCCTGGATGACCTGGCCATAAAGAACAGTGTCACGGCAGTAGTGGACTGTGGTGTCGCCCCGGGAATGGGGAACCTGATCCTGGGGCATCATGACCGACAGATGGAGGTGGATAGCTTCCGGTGTTATGTAGGCGGTCTCCCGATAAAGCGCGATTGGCCCTATGGATATAAGGCGGTCTTCTCTCCCATCGATGTCATTGAGGAATATACAAGGCCGGCCCGTTATGTAGAGAACCACCGGGTAATCACCCGTGAGGCCCTGTCTGACCTGGAATTGATTGATTTTCAAAACACGGGGACCCTGGAGGCCTGGAATTCCGATGGACTTCGTTCCCTGATAACGACCATGGATATACCGAACATGATTGAAAAGACCCTGCGATATCCCGGTACCACGGAATACATCAGGGTACTCCGGGAAACCGGCTTTTTTTCATATGATGAGGTAAATATCGGTGGCCAGAAGATCAGGCCGATTGATCTTACTGCAAAACTCCTTTTCCCGAAATGGAAACTTCAGGCCGGGGACCGGGACCTGACCATCATGAAAATCATAATAAGCGGTAAAGAAGATGGAGCAGGCGTGAAGTATACCTATGATCTTTACGATGAATACGATCCGGAAACGAAAGTTCATTCCATGGCCCGGACTACAGGATATACCTGTACCGCTGTGGCGGATCTCATACTGTCGGGTAAATTCGACCGCAAGGGTGTTTGTCCCCCGGAACTGGTGGGACGAAAACCAGGCAGTTTCGAATATGTCCGGGATTACCTGGCCGCAAGAAAGGTGCACTACAAAATGGAAAGGAAGGAAATTCAGCCTTTACCGTACTCGGAAGGTGCAACACCGTAAAGTTCCCGGAAACATTTGGCAAAATACGATGGATGGTTGAATCCCACCTCATAGGTGATCTCTGCCAAGTTGCCGAAATCGGATTTAATGAGCTGGGCAGCCCGTTTCAGACGGATGGTGCGGATGAATTCGCTGGGGGACTGGTCCGTGAGGGCTTTGATTTTGCGGAAGAGCTGCATACGGCTCATGGCCAGTTCTGATCCAAGTTGTTCCACACTGAAATCCTGGTCCGACATGTTTTTTTCAATGATATCCAGTGTTTGATTGATGAACCTCTCATCTGCCGAGGTAACAGCAATTTCCCGGGGTTCCATTAAAAGTTCCTTGCGGAACCTTTCCCTGAGCTTCCGGCGCTGCTGTATCAGGTTCTTGATCCTTACGCGCAATTCTTTGATATTGAAAGGCTTTGTGAGATAATCATCCGCCCCGGTTTCGAGTCCCTCAATCCTGTCCTCAACACTCGTCTTCGCTGTTAACATGATCACTGGAATATGGCTGGTACGCTCGTCTGTTTTCAGCCTGTTACATAATTCCACGCCATCCATCTTCGGCATCATCAGGTCGGTAATGACCAGGTCCGGAAGTTGATCAGTAGCGATCTGCAAGCCTGCAACACCATCTGCTGCTTCCATAACATTGTATTCCGCCATGTTTTCGGTAATATGCGTACGGATATCCTCATTATCCTCAACCGTAAGGATAATCTGCCTGTCATCGCCCACACGGGAAGGCCGGTCCTTCTTATCCGGTTCAACCTGTGCTTCATATGATCTCTCCAAGGTTGGGGATTCCTCTAATATGATATAATCCGAAATATCCAGGTGACTTGTTCCCAGCGGGATTGACAAAAGGAAGCGCGTGCCAAGATTGACCTTGCTTTCAACCGAAATATCTCCGTGCATAAGATCGATCAGCTCTTTCGTGAGGGAGAGTCCGATCCCTGTCCCAACACTTTCAGTTTCATCCTTTCCCCTGACCTGGTAAAACCGGTCAAATATCCTGGAAAGTTCATCTTCAGGAATCCCCTTACCTGTATCCCGGACCTCAATCTGAAGGGATGGCAGGCTCTCATTGCTTTTTTGTTTACGCGAATACTCCCTTTCAACCAGAACGTTAACCGAGACAGTTCCACCATCATCCGTATATTTAATAGCATTGCCAACCAGATTGGTAAGGATCTTATCCAGCTTATCTGCATCAAAATAGGTAACAAACTCTTCTTCGGGGAATTTTACTGTATAATGGATATTCTTTCTTTCTGCACGGGATGTAAACGAGAGCGCAATGATTTTCAGATGGTAGATAACATCCCCCTGGCTCAGTTCAATCTTCAGTTTCCCGGAGTCCAGTTTGGAGAGATCCAGCAACTGGTTGATCAGTCCCAGGAGCTTATTCACATTCCGTTCCATCAGCTTCAGGGTTCTGGCAGATGGTCTTTTCATCTGCGCATCATCGATCATCTGTTGTATGGGATCCAGGATCAGTGTAAGCGGGGTACGCAGTTCGTGGGAGATATTGGAAAACATCCTTGTTTTAAGTTCATCCACCTCTGCGAGCAGGGCATTGGCCTTTTTCTTCATTCGGTAGTTCCGGTACATATAGAACAGGCTAATCACAACCAGGACAAGTGCGATCATGGTAAAATTACGCAGGAGCTTCGCCCGCTGAAGATCGACCTCTTTTTGCCGTATCTCTTGGTTGTATTCCCTCTCCCTGGCGTATCTCCTTAATAAAGTGTTTGCCTGCATCTGATTGATGCTGTCATAGAGGGTCATGTATAATCCGGAATAATGAAGAGCTTTTTCATAATCTCCCATTTTCTTATAGGAATCAGCCATCAATTCAGCATTATCCCTTATTTGTTCCAGGAAGTTTTCAACCATGGCGATGGTCATGGCTGAATCCAGGTAGGATATTGAAAGACCATATTCTCCGGTGAAATTGTAGTATTTTCCAAATTGCATGTAAGAATCAACCAACCTGGTATTGTGTCCCAGTTCTTTGCTCAGATCAAGTGCCTGGTGGAAAAAATTATAGGCACTATCCAGTTCATTAAGAAGCAAATAATTATCTCCTATGTTCACCAAGGCAGCTATTATGGTACGGTTGACTTCTGCTTTCTTTTCCAGTAAATCCAATGCCTGGAACTGGTATTCTTGCGATTTTGCATACTCCCCTTCACTGGCATAGGAAGATCCAATACCCAGGAAAATATGGGGCAGGTATTCTTCATTCCCAATGTCCTGGAAGATCTGATGGGCTTTGTTATAATATTCCAGCGCATCGTCATTATCCTCATCCAGCAATATATTCCCAAAGGCAAAGTAAACTTTCGCCAGTAATAACGGATCATCTAATTTCGCAAGTATTTCAAGGCTGGCATTCAGGTTTTCAATGGCCGAAGACAATAAACCAAGTTGTCGGTAAATAACACCGCTTGAATAAAGGGCACTGGCCATCCCCGGTATATCATCCAGATCCTTTGCTATCTCGTAGCTCTTCAGGGCAAAATAGATGGCTGTATCCGGGTCGGTGGCTTTAAGCTCATCAGTAAGTTCGGTCAGGAGTCTTAACCTGGTGGTATCTTCTGTTGTTTGGTCAAGGATTACCACCAATGAGTCCACCGAAGGTTGTCCCATTAATGGAAAAATCATACCGAATGTAATGAACAGGATGGTGAGGTGCCTTATCATTAATGGTTTTGACTATTTAATGGCTTTTTTCAATCTCAACCAATCCCCAACGAATCATTTTTCCAAGGATCTTCCGGGTCAGGTCTTCCCCTAAAATTACAACATTTTTCCGGATGAATTCATCCACCGTCGATTCCTTTAAGTCCCTGTAAGCCTGGAAATGTGCACCGGGAACCTTGAACAATCTTGACATCCGGTGTGAAACAGGCAGCACAATATAATGAAAGCGGCCTTTACGGAATTTTGCTTTTCCTTTCAGGCCAATGGGGTCATGCATATAATCAAAAATATAACAGCTGGTTTCAACCAATTTCCAGTATGGCAGCGGCCTGATAATGTCTTTCGGATCCGGCCTTTTCATTTCCGCCTGATGATTTCGTCTGGCCGCTTCAGATAATTGCCAGCGCTCATATTTGGCAATCATGAATGCTTTGGTGAAATCTACCTGGAACACATCCCAGGCATTTGTTGGTAATCCCCTGTCAATCAGATGCTCAAGATATTTCTTCAGGCTGTCTGTCAGAAAATACAGTTCCGGCAGCGGGGTATCTTGCCCATACTGGTAACGATCAAGGTCATTTTCTATTAACTCCACAAAATCACTATCCTTTAAAGCTTGCCGGATATGTTCCCTGATCAGCACCAGCGTAGGCAGGAAATGTTCAATGTTATTCACAAGATCAGCCAGGAATAAATATGTCCGGCGTGAAATATGATCATTGGGCAAATAGTAAAAGGAGCTGAAAGTATTCCTGTCACTTTTTATCAGGTTCCTCATTTTTTCAGTGGGGTACATTACTGAAAAACCTGAATGGACATCATCATATTCAAGTTGCCCGACATGTCGTTGATATATGGGTGTTCCCGGAAGGATGGAAAGCAGGGTGAGCTGGGGCCTTGCACCGGCCAGCGCTACCTCTATCACAGATCTTAAGGTATCGTTAAGATCCTTCCTGGTCTCACCCGGGAATCCTGCCATATAGGAGACTATGGTGGTGATCCCCAGGGCCGTTGAATGCCTGATCATCCTGATGGCTATTCCAAGGTCCAGGTTTTTCCTGATCTCCTTTTGTATCCTGTCAGATCCGGATTCAATTCCGAAAAAGATGGCCCTGCATCCGCTCTCGTTCATCTCCTCCAGCATTTGTTCAGTCACACAATCTGTCCGGGCAGAACAGGTCCAGGTAAATGGAGCTTCCGAAATCTTGTTGCGTGATATCAGTTGCCGTGAAAAATCAGCCATAAATGCTTTGTCAAGTGTAAACATATCATGGGAAATTCCCATTCTGTCGATGCCCAGTTCCTGATGGCAGTATTCCATTTCGGCTATGATCCTGCCGGGAGATTTTACGCGGTACCTCTTTGAGAAGAACTGGTTGGTGGTACAGTAGGTACAGGAGTATGGACAACCCCTACCCGCATCAATGCGTACCTTACTTTTCTTAAAAATCCTCTCATAAGCTGGGACGGGCAGCTTATCAAGGTCTCTCACCCTATCACCCGGGGAGCCCGGATTCACCTCATTGGTCAGGCGATCCCTGTAAACAAGACCCGGTATGGATGCTGCCTCTGCCTCATTCCCATCCAATAGCCAGGATATCAGCCCGGGCAATGTATGATCCGCCTCTCCTTTCAGGATGAAATCTATGGCGGGATATTTTGCCAGGATATCCTCGGCCAGGACGGAAGCCTGGGGACCGCCAAAAATAACAGGGATAGCCGGATCCATCCGTTTAATCTCCTCAGCCAGCAGCAGGGAAATAGGAAATGAATCACACCAGGTGGAAAAACCTATTGCCCCCGGGTTATGAGACAGGATATCTTCTGCCACTTTAGGGAGGTCCCTGTCATTTGCAATCAACATTTCAGGCTTGTAGATGGCAGCCCTGAAACCGGATTGCCCAAGAGTGCTCAGAAGGACGAGCAATCCTACGGGGATAAAATCGACGGCCTGGTCTGTTGATACAGGATTTATTACGGGTGGGATCAGGAGTATATGAATTCCAGTATCCTGCAATCTGGATTTGCCCAAAATGGTAAATTATATAATCTGAGAATCAATACGATTAATATTTGGAGGCAATCATATACCTTCCATCCTGTGTACGTCCCCTTCAATATCCTCCACTTGCTTATTATGGGGATTTGTCTGTTTATCAGCTATTAATATACGAACCTCATGATCCGGATCAATACCGGGTCCCCAGTACACGTTTATTTCACTCTTGATTACTCCCAGTAACTCATTAATCCTTTTAAGGGCAGCCTCTCTATCCTTGTTGCGGTCCTCAGCTATGGTGGTGGGCGGGGTGATTTTCTCCCAGTCATCTTTTAATCCAAAGAGTTTTCCTTGTTTTTCACGCAGAAGCTCAAATGGAGTTTTTTCGTTCGCGGCCATAGTAATAGTGTTTTAGGTTTAGTAACTTTCATCCAAGTTATTATCTAAAAAACTGAAAGTCAAGTAATTTATCTATTATTTTGTATAAGATTGCTGCCGGGCCGGGGTGAATATACCCGGATTCAGCGTTCAGTACTGTATCACGGCCTTCTCTAATTCTTCATCCTGAATAGTATTGTATGGAATTTGCGCTCCGGCACTTGAAGTGAAAACAGTGATAAAACGCAGTCAAGCAGGAAGTTTTAATATGCATATCCATTGATATGCGCATGGAATTCCCTTTGAAAATGATGTGGTTTTCATTTTAAGGCCCTCCATTCAAATGATTAATTGCTTGAAGAAACAATAATTAAAATTACGACAACTTAAGGGGTGGTATCTAGCAGGGAGGTAACAAAGATTGATTAAATTGTAACAAAAGCATTTAATGGGTAAACCGGGTGCAGTCCTGAAGTCCTTCAACAAAGACTACATCCCGGTCTTTCGCCCAATTTCTGTCTTTGCTAGCTGACAAAGTGTTTTTAATTTAATGCTAAAATTATGCCATATACAGTAAAATGTCTACCAATTATGTATCCTATGTTGCCAGGTATGTAACAGGAAGCTGGTCAGGCTTTGGCATACTCTGAGGGGGAAACACCATAGAGTTCCCTGAAGCATTTTGCAAAGTAGGACAGATTATTGAATCCCACTTCGTAGGTGATCTCTGCCACATTGCCAAATTTCTTCTGGAGCAGCTGGGCAGCCCGTTTCAATCTGATCGTACGGATGAATTCACTGGGGGTCTGATTGGTCAATGCCTTCAACTTTCTGAACAACTGCATACGGCTCATCCCTATCTCCCCTGTCATGGCTGTAACATCGAAATCACAGTCACCGAGGTTATCTTCAATGATCTGGATGGCTTTGTTCAGGAACCTCTCATCAACAGAAGTAACGGCGATGTCACTGGGACTGAGATCTGTTTCCTTGCTGAACCTTTCACGCAACAGCTTTCGCTGTTCGATCAGATTCTTCAAGCGGGTTTGCAATTCCTGCATGTTAAAGGGTTTGGTCATATAGGCATCTGCCCCGGTTTCAAGTCCCTCAATCCTGCTTTCCACCGTCGCCTTGGCAGTCAACATGATCACAGGTATATGGCTGGTCCGTTCATCGGTTTTCAACCTCCTGCAAAGTTCCACCCCATCCATCCTGGGCATCATCAGATCGGTAATGATGAGGTCCGGTATGGTTTCAGTTGCCAGGGATAATCCCTCCTCCCCGTCGACAGCTTCCTGCATGCTGAATTGATCTTCGAGGTTGTCAAGTAAATGTGCCCTGACATCTTCGCTATCCTCCACTACCAGGATCTTTGCTTTTCCATCCTTCTCTTCAATGCCACCATCTTCTGTTTGCCGGTTTTCATACCCTCCTGATACCAGGACCACGTTTGCCACACTGGCATCTTCCAGGTCTTCTTTCTCCCCGATCAGGTATTCATGCTTGTCCAGGTGTTCCTTCCCCAGCGGAATCACGATCGTGAAAGAACTCCCCTTGCCTTCAGCAGATTCCACCTTGATCTGACCATGCTGGAGTCCCACCAGCTCCCGTGTCAGTGAAAGGCCTATGCCGGTCCCCCCACTGCTTTGCTGCCATGATCCCTCTACCTGGTAGAAACGGTCAAATATCTTATCCACCAGTTCAGCGGGTATACCCGGACCGGAATCGGATATCCGGATGTTCAGAAAATCCTGGTCTTTGTTCTTTCCCCTGGATTCAATCTTTATCTGGCAGTCTACCTCTCCTTCTTCGGGTGTGTATTTAAAGGCATTCGACAACAGATTTGTCAGTATTTTTTCAAGCTTATCCGTATCATAATAAGTGATGTAACCCTTCTCTGGAATATGGACGTTATATTGAATGTTTTTCCTTTCTGCCAGCGGTTGAAAACTAGAGGTGATCAGGCGGCTGAAACGCAGGATATCCGATTCGTTCATTTCCAGTTTCATGCTGCCGGCATCCAGTTTCGAAAGGTCAAGCAGCTGGTTTATCAGTCCCAAGAGCCTGACTGCGTTCCTGTGCATCCTTTCCATGGTAACCCGGTTTTTTTCTGTCAGGTCCTCTTTGGAAAGGATGTCTTCCAGCGGCCCTATAATCAATGTAAGGGGGGTCCGGAACTCATGAGAGACATTGGAAAAGAACCTTGTCTTCATCTGATCCATCTCCATGATCTGAAGATTCTTTTGTTCGAGTTCAGCGGTACGCTCCTTAACCTTGTCCTCCAGTCCCAGTCTCATTCTCTCCAGTTCCGTTACCGAATCATATGCCCGGAGGCTTGCCAGCACAAGGGTAAACAGTTTAAAGGCAGTCAGCTCGGTTTTCGTCTTGTAATCATTGATCTCATAGGAAACAATCACTTCCCGCTCGGGGGCATATCCGGGATATCCGGTGCGAAGAATGATCTGGGTGTACTTGAGGTTCACCTCATCACGAATGAACTTTACCAGATCCAGTCCCGCCGTATTTGTCTCCATCACAACATCCAGCAGGATCACCGCAATATCCGGATTATTCCTGAGCAGCGGTTTGGATGCTTCAGCAGAATGTGCATGAATAAATTCAATTCCCCGGTCCCTGTAGGTAAAACCTTTCAGGGCAATGCGTGTCACACTGTGAATGTCTTCCTCGTCATCTACTACCATGACTTTCCAGGGCGGACAGGAAAATTCAGGCTGCGAAATCTCCTTTTCAAAGATTTCTGGAGCTGCGTCTGAGAACAGCTGTTCATCATCGTCTTTCAGCTCTTTATCTTCAAATAATTTCTCATTCTGATCAAGATCCATTGTCAGGCTTTTAATAAAATTGTATGAATATGTAATCCCTATTTGCCAAGTGGTACAGCCAGATGAACCCGGGTTCCCTTTCCCGGTTTTGACGTGATATGGATATTTACACCTGTCAATTTACAAAATTCTTTGGTCAGCGTGAGTCCCAGTCCAAGTCCATGCCCGTTTGCACCATTGGCAAGTTCCCTTTTAAAGGGATAATACATTTCTTTCTGGAAAGAAGGCGATATACCTCTCCCGGTGTCAGATACTATGATCTTCAATACCTTATCCTGGTCATGGCTGACCTTTATCTCTATATGTCCTTCCTTTGTGTTTTTAACCGCATTGTCAATTACATTTGACAGGATCTGGCTGAAAGCATATTCATCAATCAATATTATGTCTGTGGATGCCATGTTCTCGACCACAAGGTCAATCCCGTTTTTATGAACAGCATACTCCTCATCAGCTAAAATATCGCGGATGGTATCAGACACTGAGATTTTTTCCCGTTTTAGCTCATAATTGTCTGCCTGGATTTCGGACAGGTCATTGATCATCTGGACCGCCCGGATGATTTCCTTCCCCGAGTAATTCATATCATCAAACAGTTGCCTGATATTCTCATTTACCTGGTCTTTAACCTCCTTCCTGATAGTGTCTGATGAATCGAGGATCAGGTTTAAGGGGCCCTGGATTCTTTCTGACATTTCATGCAGGAAAACTGATTTCTGCTGTTCTGCTTTTTCTGCTTTTTGCTTTGCATGCATCAGGGCTTTCTCCTTGCGTATGCGGCGCTTGATCTCTAATTTGAATTCTTCATTCAACCTGCCGATCTGCTGGATCGCCTCGTAGGCCCTCAGGCTGGCAAGTGCAACTGTAAAGAGCTTGAAAGATGTTAATTCTGTTTTGGTTTTGTAATCATTTATTTCATAGGATACAATTACCTCTCTTTCCGGAGCCTGTCCGGGTTGTCCGGTGCGTATGATGATCTGGGTCACCTTGTTGCCTAGTTTATCGCGGATGATTTTAACAAGGTCGAGGCCCGCGTTGGTTGTCTCCATCACCACATCAAGCAGGATGAGGGCTGTATCGGGATGTTCCTTCAGTATCTTTTCTGCTTCGGCGGCCGAGTAGGCATCATAGAACTCCACTGGTTTTCCCCTGAATGTAAATCCTTTAAGGGCAATGCGTGTTACACTGTGAATATCTTCCTCATCATCTACAATAAGGATCTTCCATTTTTCCAATGACTCATCTTCTTTCCTGCCAATTTCAACCAATTCTGACTCCTGTTCTGTCAGGAACAGTTCGTCGGAATCGTCCTCCTGTCCTGGAGTGTCGGCAAACAGGTCTTCGTAATTTTTGAATTTGTCCATAACCATTGTTTAAAAATACATTATCCCGACAATGATGGCTACTATTTATGTAACAGTCTCTGACATTATGGTAACTTAATCAGGAATTGCATCCCTTTTCCCTGTTCGCTGGAACAACTGATACGTCCATTCAACCGCTGGGTAACCAGATTGTATACGATGTGCATTCCTAATCCTGTGCCAACTTTTTTATCGGTAGTAAAAAACGGTTCGAATATTCTATCCATGAGTTCCGGTCCGATCCCTTTCCCATCATCAGCGTATTCCAATATGATTTCTTTTTTTTCACGCCTGGCAGTCAGCCTGATACTGCCCTGATCCTTTCCCTCAAATCCATGTACCAGGCTATTGAGTATCAGGTTGGTCAGGATCTGGGAATAGGCCCCGGGATAACTGTTCAATTCAAGTTTTTCATCAATGTCCAGGCTGATGTCAATCTTTTTCCCTTTCAGACGGGGATAAAGACTCCTGATAACATCTTCCGAATATTCCTTCAGCTTGAAATTCCGCTGCTGTTCGGTGGACTGGTCTACAGATACCTGTTTAAAGCTCTGCACCATGGTGGCCGTTCTTTCCATATTGGACAGGATCAGTTTGGCAGCCTGGCTGGCGGTATTCAGGTAATCTTTGAATTCTGCGCGGGAGATCCTGTCCGTCTTATAGTGATCAGCCATCCTTTTCGTCTCTTCTACCAGGCTTGAAGCTGCTGTTACACTGATCCCGACAGGTGTATTGATCTCATGGGCGACTCCTGCCACCAGTCCACCAAGGGCCGCCAGTTTTTCCGACTGGATCAGCTGCAACTGGGTATCCCTTAAATTCTCAAGTGTGATCTTGAGCTCTTCGATATGTTGTTCCAGCAGATTGTTTTTTTCAGAGATCTGCTGATTCAATGTTGATATCATACGGTTTTCGCTGCGTTTCTGGATAAAGGCATTCACGACCAGTCCCAGCACAATCAACACGAGTACAACTCCACCCATCAGCATGATCCTCCATGTTTTCTGCTGTTCCAGCTCCAGTCTTTGTTTCTCAAGGTTTGCCTCCTGGATATCGATCTGATGCTGTTTCGCTTCGCTCTGGTATTTTTGTTCGAGCTCCTGAAGTTGTTTGATCTTCTGCTCATTATAGATACTATCATGCACTTTGCTGAACTCCACGTGATACCTGTATGCTTCACGGTAGTTCCCGGTCTCCGCGGATAATTCGGACAAACTTGCCAGTGCCCTGCGCGTCATTTCCTTGTCCTGTATCTCCCGGGCAATTTCCAGGCTTTGGGTAAAATACGTTTTGGATGCAGCCTTGTTTCCCAACCTTGAATACACGATCCCTATCTTGAATAATGCGTGTGCCTTTTCACTTTGATCACCGGTTTCTTCGCAGACTGCCAGGGCCCTGTTGAGGTATTGGAGTGAAGCCTGGTATTTTTCCTGATTGGAGTAAATTGTCCCGATGTTATTCAGGGCATTGGCCAGACCGGTTTTTGTACCGAGGGATTCCCTGATGGCCAGGGCGCTTTTATAGTTTTGCAGTGCTTCATCGATTTTGCCCAGGTGCTCATATGCAGAACCTATATTATTCAGGGAGGTTGCCACTTTTAAATTTACCTTCAACTTTTCATAGATCACCATGGATTCTGTATAGTACCCTATCGCCGCATTGTAATCCCCATTGTACGCATTTGCGATGCCGAGTGACTGGTAGGAATCCGCTACCAACTTTTCATCATTGATCTCTTTTCCGACCGCCACAGCCCGTTGCGCGTAATCCATGGCGGTTGCATATTCACTCAGGTTATTATATACAATGGCAATATTGCTCAATGCCCTGCCAATAATGCTTTTACTCCCCATTGATTCTGCCAGTTCCAGGGCTTGCCGGTAGATTTCCAGTGCCTTCGGGTAGTCACCCATATCATCATAAATAGCACCCAGTGTATTCAATGAATAACTCATGTTTAGCTTGTCATCCAGTTCCGCTGACAACTCATATGATTCCCTGAAATATTTAATTGCGAGATCCATCTGTCCCCATCCCCGGTAAACCTCTCCCATGCTGTTTATCACCCGCGCTGTAACTGATTTGTTCCCTGATTCCTTTGCCACTGCCAGGGCCTCCTCAAAAACGCTTATGGCTTTCTCAGCATCCCCCTGTATATTGTATACCCAGCCCATCATGTTCAATCCGCCTGCCAGGCCTGCTTTATAACCTGCTTCCTCATAGAGGGCATTGGCTTTTCCAAGATGCTCCATGACCTCCTGGTAGGTTCCCTGCTTGAATTGAATAACGCCCAGATAATAATAGCCGTTTGCCACGGATTTCTTATCCCCCAGGCTTTGATAAATCTGAATGGCTTCCCGGGCATTGCTGAGAGCTAGTTGCCATTCACCAAACTGGTAGTGCACATTGGCTAAACTGTTCAGCGAATTTGCCCTCCCCTCGGCAAATTGAATTTCCTTTGAAAGTTCCAGTGCCCGGTTGGCATATTGAAGTGCCTTGTCTTTATCGCCGTAGGAATGTTCAACGGAAAGTTCATTCAATAACCTTACCCGGATAGTATCTTCCTTTACCATGAACAGTTCGTTGTGCAGACTGTCAATCTTTTCCATATCCTGGGGAAAGGTCCCCGTAAAAATCACACAAAGAAAAACTGCCGTTAGAATAAATCTCATTTGATTGATATATTATTATTGGACCGGAATATTCATCCTAAAAGATACGCCTTTTTCTTTTTCACTGCTGCAGGTAATAGATCCATTCAGCCTCTGGTTTACGATATTGTAAACAATATGCAGTCCCAGGCCGGTTCCGGCCTTTTTATTGGTCGTAAAGAACGGGTCAAACACCTTGTCAATATGCTTCTCAGGTATGCCTTTCCCATTATCATGGTAGGCAAGCATCAGTTCCTTCCTGTTAACCTGTGCCGCAATGGTTATGGTCCCCTGCTTCATATCTTCAAAACCATGAACAACGCTATTGAGCACAAGGTTGGTCAGGATCTGGGAAAAGGCCCCCGGATAACTGTTTAACTCTATCTTTTCATCTATCTCCAGAATGATTTCAACCTTCTTCCCCTTGATACGGGGATACAGGCTGCGAATTACATCCTCAGTATATTCCTTCAACTTGAATTTACGCTGCTGCTCGGTGGACTGGTCCACCGATACCTGCTTGAAACTCTGGACCATGGTGGCTGTTCTTTCCATGTTGGCCAGGATTAGTTTTGCAGACTGGTTGGCTGTATTCAGATATTCCTTGAAGGCGGCTCTGGATATTTTATGGGATACATATTGTGCTGCCATTCTGCTGGTCTCTTCTGGCAGGCTGGAAGCAGCAGTTACACTTATGCCAACCGGTGTGTTTATTTCATGGGCCACCCCTGCTACCAGTCCCCCGAGTGCAGCCAGTTTCTCAGACTGTATCAATTGCTCCTGGGTGTTTTTAAGATGATCCAGGGTTATCTGAAGCTCTTCCTTCTGTTGTTCGATCTCATCCTTCTGGGCTTCAATCTCCTCCTTTTGTTGGGAGATATATGCATTTTTTTCCTGCAGGGCTATATTCGCCTTTTGTTTCTGCCGGTAACTCCGGAGAATCAAGGCAGCGATGATAATCATCAGTATAAAAGCACCGATAAAGGCATTCCTTACCAGTTGTTGTTTTTTAACTTCTGCGGCGTGCAGTTCTTCTCTTTTCAGGTTCTCGAGTTCCATGACCTGCTTCTCCTTTTCAAATTGATACCGGTTTTCCCTGGCTGTGATATCCCGTATATTCTCAGCATTCAACAGGCTGTCACTTAATGTCTTGAAAATAACATGATATTCGTATGCCTGCTGGTAATATCCTTTGGCTGCATAAGATCCAGCTAGGGTTTCTGCAGCATCTCTCATAGCTTCCTTCACCCCTGCCTCACTGCCACGCTTATATCCCTTCAAGCCATAAGCAAGGGCTTTATTATATTCATTCATTTTCAGGTAGACATTACCCATGTGTGCATGAAGCAGCGCAATTCTGCGTATACTTCCTATTTCTTCAGCAATCCTTAAAGCCTCCTCGTAAATATCGAGTGCAGCAGGATAATTTTCCTGCCGGAAATTGACCATACCAATATTCAACAGACAGATCACAATCTGGGTCTTATCACCGCTTTCCCTGAATATTTCCAGGGCATTCCGGTAATTATCAAGTGCCCTGGAATAATCTTCTTTGTCAAGATTCACATTTCCAAGTCCGATGAATGTGCCTGCCATAGGGCCTTTTTCACCCAGCTCTTTACGTATTGCCAGGGCCTGCTCGTAATAATTCAGTGCCCTGGCGGTGTCATCCATTTTATAATAAATATTCCCAATATTATGATAACATAATCCCAGCCTGGATCTCTCACCGAGCTTCTCACGATAGTCACATGTTTTAAAATATAATTCCAATGCCCTGGGATAGTCTCCCTGGTGCTCATAGATCAATCCGATATTATTCAGGCAATCTGCTACCGTGCTGCTATCGCCCAATGACTCACGGATTCCCAGGGATTTTTGGAAATATTCAATAGCCTTCGGATAATTGCCCAAATCCAAATGTACGATTCCGATATAATTATAGGCCGCGGCCATCTGGATGCTGTCATCCAGCTGCTCAAATGTTTCCAGTGCATATTGATGGTTGGTAAGCGCCTGGGTGTATTCCCCCTGGTTGCATAGATTCCATCCGATCGAATTATAGCAATCGGCCAGTCCCTTCCGGTCACCGGTTGCTTCATACAGGTCCAGCAATTTATAATAATAATCCAGTGCCTGTGGAAAGTTCCCACGCCGGTTATAGATAAATCCAAGGTAACTGTAACTCTCCTTCAGTCCGATTGTATCCCTGATCTGCTCTCTTATTTTCAGCGCTTCATGATAGTATTCCAGGGACAGATGATAGTCCTGCAGTTTGAACAGGCAGTATCCCAGGACTTGGTATCCACCTGCAGCAGCTTTTTGATCTCCCAGGTCTTCATACATGTCAATGGATTGCTGGATATTATTCCTTGCCTGCCTGTAGTTTTCCCGGGCCACATTCAGGTTTGCCAGGTGATTGTAATAATCAGCGATTCCCTTGTTATATCCTGATTTTCTTGACAACCTGAATGCCCGGTTCGCAAAATCCCTGGCCAGGGAGGTATCACTGTTAATATATGCAATAAATAACTGGTTGAGAAGGTCAATTTTAACAGTATCGGATTTTGCCTTTCTGATTAATTTTTCCAGGCTGTCGACCTTGACCTGATCCTGGGTAAAGACCTGGATAGTCATGAGGAGGAAGCAAAGAAACAGGGGAATCCGGACTTTGATCATCTCATTGGTATTATTTGAATACTCAAACCACGCCATTTGAATGATACTTCCCAAACCCGCCTATATTATAAAGGAGTATTCAGTATTAAATTAATGAAAGTCTGGGAAATTGCATCCTGCCGGGTCAATTCCCAACTTACAACCTTGCTTGAATACAAATTCATCATCACTGTTTTAGCAGTATAAACTTACGACAAGAGGGTATTCAAATCTAACAGGTATGTAACGTCGATTGACAGATATGTAACTGAATCAGTATGGATGTAAAAAAAGCGCAGTAAAGGGGACTGCGCTTTCTCGGGTTGGTAGTGGTTTTTAATCTAACCGAACCTAAAACTTGATGCCGAGTTTAAGCTTTTCCGGGCATTTCGGTTGTTTTACTCCTGCGCCGGTTGGGAATACTGGATACCTTGTAGTGTTTCAGCCAGGATTTCACAGTCCACATTTCCTGTGGAGAGCGCTGCCGTTTTCCCGGTATGCTCGGTAAGGCAGTTCAGTGCGCAAATGGCGGCAATCAATACCAGGTAAATGACCAGTCTCAAGGGACTTGGAAAAGCATCTATAGACCTAGACTTTGTGGTTTTCATGATTTGGGCCTCCTGTGTTTGTCGTTATTATTTCTTTTAAGGATTATTACCTACGTGCCAGCATCCTGGCGGCACATTCCCATCTGCAGTTACTGACCATCCAGCATTCCAGGGGGAAATCCTGTTCGGCTTCTACAACCAGGCACCTTTGCTCGAAGTTGATCATCCAGGGCTCTAAGCTGATCTCCGATTCCCCGGTTCCGGCCACATGGTCATGGCTGAAGGAAAGCATCCAGGGTTCTACATTAATCTCAGGCTCCTCATTTTCAGCCAGGTATCCGTTTTCGAAATCCATCATCCAATCCTGAAGCTGGATGGCAGGTTCTTCTTCATCTGCCAGGGCAATGACCAGCTGGCTGTAAAAGTTATCTGCCTTCCTGGTGGTCTGGGCATTAAGGGCTACCCAGTTGAGGAAACACAGTACCACGACAGCACATATATATAAAGAAAATCTGCCTGGCCTGGGGAAATCTCCGGTGGTTTGGTGTGCAGTTTTCATTTTTTGGTTCTCCTATTTTTAATTTATTGCCTTCGGTTTTTGATTACTCGGACTTTCTGATACAAATTTACAACACCGCACCGCCCGGAATCTAACAGTACTGTAACCAAGATTGCCAAATATGTAACCCCTGAAATTTTGTTATCCCAGACAGGTAACATTTATTGATACATATGTATCAGATTAGTGGCAAGACCTGAATGTATATTACTGATAATCTGTAATTTATAATCTTGAAAAATCGCTGTACCCCAAATTCATGACAAATCAATAGTTTTTTTACCTGATTACACTAATTTTGCACAACCAAAGCAGGACTTTCAATCTCCCAAGCGTATATGAACTTGATCAGGTCCTTCCTTTTAGCGTGATCATAAAGCCATGGATCTTTCCCGGCGGAAATTCATTCATAGAACAAGCGCTTTTGCAGCAGGCAGTTGCCTGATCCCGGCCCTGTCCCATTACTCATGCAATCCAGCTGGCAAGGCAGGACCTGTCCGCATGGGCTTTGTCGGACCTGAAGAGCATTTCAGGTACTATAAACCGGTGTTTCAGAAAGTGAAAGATGCAAGTGTGGAGATAACCTCCCTTGATGAAGCCCTGACAAGTAACCTTCAAGCCATATTCATTGATTCGTATCCAACCATAAAGCCAGCCCAGATTATTCTCCTGCTGGAACAGAACAAGGACATTGTCACACCCTATCCCCTGGCTGGCAGCCTTGATGAATACAGCAGGATCCAGGCGTTTTTAGAGCGGTACAATCGGAAACTCGGAATGCTGAATCCACTGCACTTTTATCCGGCGATAAGGACATTGAAAGAATGGCTGGCCGAAAAAAAATATGATCTTTCCGAAATCAGGGTAAGCTGCCACCCCTACCAACTCATCAAGGGTTATCATGTAAACGGCTATGCCGGGGCGGTCCAGCCCCTGCAGCGGATGATTTCCTTTATAAGCGGTAAATTCCCGCTCTCCCTCTTCATTGAAAAAATAAAAACAAAGGGTGTCCGGCGCTGGATCCTGGATTATGATTCCTTCCAGGCCACATTTCAGGTTGATCCCGGACAGACAGGATGGATCATGGAGCTGGATGGTCCAGCGCTGAGTGCCCTTACAGACCATACGGGCCTGCTCAGACTGAATGACGAGGTTGAACCCAGGCGTTCACCGGAACCTTCTGTCTGGGACAGGTCGATGATCAGGAACCTGGAAGATTTTATTCAGGCTGTCCGGTCAAGAACCGAACCGATGGTTAACTCCCTTGACGGATTGTCAGCCATCATCCTGAACCAGGCAGCGGAGAAATCAATGCAAAATGGAACAAGGATTAATCTCTGAAAGACTTACCAGGGAATGACTTTTCTGTCAGCGTAGAATTTTCCGTTCTCGATTTTATCTGCTGTTGCAAGCCATACCGCCGTATCTGCTCCTTCCTTGATGGACTTTTCAGCACTGGGTCCGCCCATGTCTGTGCATACCCGGCCGGGACACATGGTATTTACCTTGATCCCCTTCCCTTCCAGTTCCCTGGCCAGTACAACCGTCAGTGCATTCAGGGCTGCCTTGGAGATCCGGTAGGCTGCGTGTCCACCCCCCATTCCGGATAATTGCCCCATCCTGCTGGAGATATTGATCACCCGGGCATCTTTACTTTCCTTGAAGGAGGGTACCATTGTCCTGGTCAACATAAGGGGACCATAAAAATTGGTGGCCATTGTTTTATGCAGGTCCTCCAGTTCCATATCCATGGCTCTGTGGTTTTCCTCTATCATGATCCCCGCATTATTGATAAGGACATCCAGCCTTCCACAGGTATCTTCCACATAATCAGCCACATCAATGATACTCTGTTCATCGGTAACATCAAGCTGATGATACCAGGCTGTTTTCCATGTTTCCCTGAGCTTATTTACCAGTGGACGCCCTTCATGCATGTTACGGGCTGTAAAAACTACGTTCCAACCAATTTCCAGAAGTTGTTTGCCTATTTCCAGGCCGAGTCCCCGATTCGCTCCGGAGATCAAAGCAATTTTATCCATGTCGTTATTTGGTTTTCATGACTTTTATGACCGTCTTATCCGATGGTGTTCGCAATGTAATATAATACATCCCGGTACGTACAAGGCTGCCAGATTCATCCATGCCATCCCACTTAACTCGCTGTAAACCGGCCTGCTGGTCTTCTTTGACAAGGGACTTGATTTGCTGGCCAAGGATATTGTTGATCTGTATCTCAACCCGCCCATCCTGCTGAAGATGATATTCTATGGTTATATTTTCCATGAACGGGTTGGGGTATGCCTTTGATTCCCCAAGCGATCCGGCAGGCTGGGCAATCAATCCGGTGAACGGGATAATAAAAAAAACAATACCAAATAAAGTTTTAATAAAGTGCATACATCTGCTCATACTCAACCCTCCCATTTTATGTTTACGAAAATATGAAAATCTGCTTATATGTAAAAATATGCATGCAAATTTAATGCCGAGTTTCATATATTTATACAAAAAACAGATGAAGGCATTAACATTCCACGGTAAAATGGATATCCGTTATGAGACGGTACCGGATCCGGAAATCAAGGAACCCGCTGACGCCATTGTAAAGGTGAGCCGGACGGCCGTGTGCGGATCTGACCTGCATATTTACCACGAGCGGGAATCCGGACTCGATAAAGGCACAATTATGGGGCATGAATTTATCGGTGAGGTGATGGAAGTGGGAAAGGATATCAGGAATCTTAAAAAGGGTGAAATGGTGGCAAGTCCTTTTACCACCAATTGCGGAAAATGCTATTTCTGTGACATAGGCCTTACGGCCCGCTGTATCAACGGGCAGATGTTTGGCTGGGTGGAGAGTGGAATGGGACTGCAGGGCACCCAGGCGGAATACGTCAGGGTCCCCTATGCTGACACTACCCTGGTCAGCATTCCTGAGGATCTTTCACCCCATCACCTCCTGCTGAGCGGAGATACGCTTTCGACGGGGTACTTCTGCGCTGATATGGCTGAGATCACCCCCGGCGGATTGTATGTTGTGATTGGTTGCGGACCTGTGGGCATCATGACCATTATGAGTGCCTTTGAACAGGGTGCACTTCATATCATTGCCATAGACAGTATACCTGCCCGGTTGGAAATGGCCAACAGGCTGGGAGCCATTGCGGTGCCATTGCATGAAGATCCTGTTTTGAACGTCATGGAAAAAACTCATGGCACCGGAGCAGAAGCAGTGATGGAAGCAGTGGGGAGTCCCGTTGCACAGGACCTCGCCCTCAAGCTTGTTCGGCCCGGAGGCATCATTTCAACGGTGGGTGTTCACACTTCTGACCTGTTTGCATTTTCCCCTGCGGATGCCTATAACATGAATCTTACCTACAGGGTCGGACGATGTTCTGCCCGGTATTATATGGATATCCTTCTGCCAAAACTGGAAGACTGGCCTTTTGACCTGGATATGATCATCAGCCATGAACTCCCACTGTCAGATGGTCCCAGGGCCTATGAAATGTTTGACAGGAAGGAAGAGAATAGTATGAAGATCCTGCTGAAACCGGGCCGGTCCTGATACATGCTAACAAATCCTGGGCAACTGTTCTCCGGTAAGCATATCAACGATCCTGCTGGAACCAATGCTGGTGGTCATCCTTACCACTGAAGGGTGTTCGGCTGCCAGTTTCCCGATCGCACAGGCTTCCGAGCCAAGGGGATGTTTCCTTATTTTCTCAAGGACTTTACCGGCTTCTTTTTCAGGGAGAATCACCAGTAATTTCCCTTCATTGGCAATATACAGGGGATCCAGTCCAAGTACCTCGCAGGCACCCCTTACAGCGGGTGAAACCGGGATCATTGCTTCCTGGAGGACCATGCCCACACGGGCTGACCGGCTGATCTCGTTCAGTGCGGTTGCCACACCCCCACGGGTAGGATCCCGAAGAACCGAG